>PDWJ01002560.1_pt1 | contig 19095 bp, 15 predicted proteins | sample 1430881 | NCBI WGS metagenome assembly PDWJ01 (sample SAMN01162460, study PRJNA174530) | Oral metagenome, whole genome shotgun sequencing project. | biome: Marine environment; feature: Marine mammal; material: Swab sample of the gingival sulcus; isolation source: swab sample of gingival sulcus...
CACGGGAATCTGGATGGTGTCGCCGACGCGCAGCATGCGCACCACCAGCGGCGGAAACAGGCCGACATTGCCAAAGCTGTCAGAGATGCTGCTGCCCTCCTGAATCAGCAAGTGGGCGCGATCCAGGCTTTCATCCAGTACGGCGTTGTCCATCACCGGGCGGCTCAGCTCGATGGTTTCCAGCACCGTCACCCCCGCGCCGTACATCAGGGCAAAGTGCTTGGCAAAGCGCGCCAGCTTGACCTTGAGGCTAATTGGCCCCACCAGCCAGAGGTGGATGCGCAGCTTGTCCAGATTGTAATTGACCTTGGGGCTGTGCTTGTTCAAATAGGATACCAGCAACAAGCTCGCCACCAGCACGACGATAAGCGGCAGCCAGTAAGCGCTTAAAAAATTCGAGGTGGCAATCAGGGCGTGGGTATAAAACGGGATTTCAAATTGATTGCTCTTTAAAAACGGCACCAGCTGCGGCACCAGATACAACATCAAAAATACCGCCACACTGAGGACGACGCAAAACACAATCGCCGGGTAGACGGTAATCGCCTTGGCCTTGGCCATCAGCTCATCCTGCCATTTCAGCATATCCGCCAGCTCGTACAGCACTTCGCCGAGCTTGCCACTCTGCTCGCCGACCTGGGCCATATAGACATAGACCTTGCCAAACAGCTCGATATGGGTTCGCAGCGCCTCGGCAAAGGTCTTGCCGCCCTCAATCTGATCTACCATCGTGCTCAGCACATCGCGAAACTGCTGGTGGCTCTCCGAGTCGCGCAAGTCGCCGAGCGCGTCAATAATCGGCACCCCGGCCTGCACCAGCTGCTCGAGCTGAAAGGTAAAGTTAATCAAGTCGCGGCGGGGGATTTTCTTGCGCCGCAGAACAAAGCGCGCCTCCTTGCGCGGCGCACCGGCAATCAGGCTCAAGCCCATTTTCTCGATGCGAAATTCCAAATCGGTCTCGTTGACCGCATCGATCTCGCCACTGACGACTCGTCCCAGGGGGTCGGCGGCCTTGTACTGGTAACGCGCCATCAGAGCTCCCCCACCAGTCCGGTCATATCAATCACCCGCGAGACTTCCTCCAGCGAGGTCACACCCTGCTTGATGCGGCGGATGCCATCTTCCACCAGCGGCACAAAGCCCTGCGCAAGTGCCAGCTGGCGCAGCTCGCGCTGGGTGGCCTTGCAGGCAATCAGCTCGTCCAGCTCGGGGTTCATGCGCAGCACTTCCATAATGCTCATGCGCCCCTTGTAGCCGCGATCCTCACAGCGCGGGCAACCCGTGGCGCGGTGCAGCTGGATATCCTCATCCTCGCCAATGCCGAGAATGCTGCGTTCCACCGCATCCGGGCGGTAGGGCTGGCGACACTGCGTACACAGCTTGCGCACCAGGCGCTGGGCGACAATACCGATAATATTGCCGGCGAGAATATCCGGCAGCACGCCAATATCCAGCAGGCGCGGCACGGCGCCCAGAGCGGAGTTGGTGTGCAAGGTGGTAAACACCTGATGCCCGGTCATGGCGGCGCGCAAGGCCATTTGTGCGGTGTCCTCGTCGCGTATCTCGCCGACCAGGATAATGTCCGGGTCCTGGCGCATCATCGAACGCACACCGGTGGCAAAGTCCAGCTTGACCGCCTCATTGACCGAGGTCTGGCGCACCAGATCCATCGGGTACTCCACCGGGTCTTCCAGGGTCATAATATTGACCTGCTCGGTGGACAGGCTGCTGAGTATCGAATACAGGGTGGTGGTCTTGCCGCTGCCGGTGGGGCCGGTAACCATAATAATGCCCTCGGGGCGCGCCATCATCAGCTGTAGCTGCGCCAGGCTGTCATCGGGCAGGCCGAGCTTGGCCATGGGGACAATGCCGCGCTCGCGGTCGAGCACGCGCAGGACGATATTCTCGCCGTGGGTGGTCGGCTGGGCGGCAACGCGGAAGTCGATGGGTCGCCCCGAAATCATCAGCGAGATGCGCCCGTCTTGCGGGGCGCGGCTCTCGGCAATATCCATGCCCGACATCACCTTGATGCGCACGACAATCGCCGACCAGAAATCCTTGTGCAGGGCGCGCACCTGGCGCAGCACGCCATCAATGCGGTAGCGCAGGCGCAGAAAGCCCGCCTCCGGCTCAAAGTGAATATCCGAGGCCTCGCGCTTGACCGCATCGGCGAGAATCGCATCGACCAGGCGCACCAGTGGCTGGCTGTATTCGCCCTGCTCCGCCTGCAAGCTCTCGTAATCGACCTCGCCGGTTTCAATCTCCTGCAGGATGCCATCTACGGACAGCTCATAGCCGTAGAACTGGTCAATCGTATTGTTGATTTCCACCTCGCCGGAGAGCAGCGGCTCAATGCGGATACCCCCGCCGATATGGGCGCGAATGCGGTCGATGGCGGGCAGATTGTAGGTGTCGGCCATGGCCAGCACCAGCGTGCGCGGCGCCTGGCGAATGGCCACCGGCATCACGGTAAACTTGCGCGCCAGCGCCACCGGCAGGGCGGCCAGCGCCTCCGGCTCGGGGACAATGGTGCCCAGATCGACGCTCTCCTGACCGAGGCTCTCACTCAGGGCATCGCGAATCACCGCCTCGCTGGTAAAGCCGAGCTTGACGACAATTTTACCCAGCGGCAGGTGTTCGCCGCTGCTCTGCTCGGTCAGGGCAATTTTTAACTGATCGCGGCTGATAATGCCCTTGTCAACCAGCTGATCGCCAATCCGCTTAACCATCTGTGCCCTCCCCGCCACTGCTGGCAGGCTGTGGGGTTTGCAGGTGCTTGAGGCGACGCTGCAAGACGGGCAGGTCTATGCTGTGCGGCGCACTGCCGGCCAGTTGCAGGGCGCGCTGGTAATACTGCGCAGCGGCTGGCGCCTTGCCCAGCCGATCCAGACTGACCGCGAGGCTAAAGGCGTAGTCGGGGTTGTCGGCCGCCAAGTGGTAGGCGGTGAAATAGGCGCTCTGCGCCTCGGCCCAGCGGCGCTGTTTGGCGTAGGCATTGGCGAGGCTGTAGTGCAGCGGCGCGGCCTTGGGGCGGGCATGGATGGCCGCCTTCAGCGCGGCAATGCTGTTGCGCCTGGCAAATGGCTCGTCCAGTGCCAACAGACCGGCACGGGCGGCACCATCGCGCGGATCGGCATGCAGCAGTTGTTGATAGTACTGGCGGGCGTGGTGCAGTTGCGCGGGGTCTTGCTGCCCCTGACGCATGGCAATCGCCGCCAGCCCCAGCAGTGCATCGCGGTTGCTCTTGTCCTCTTCCAGCGCGCGGCCATAGGCAACCCGCGCCTGACCATAATTGCCCTGCTGGTACTGCCGGTAGCCCTCCTGCAAGTTGTCCAGCAAACTGTTGCGGGGCGGTGTTTTGACAATGCGGATAGGCCGTGGCGCCGCCCGCTTGCGCGGCTTGCTAGCGGGCTTTTGCACAGGTGGCGGGGGCTTGGGCGCCGCTTTGGCGGCAACTTTAGGAGCAACCTTAAGCGGCGGCGCGGGCGGGGCATCTGGCTTGTCGGCCTGCGCTACGGGTGGCGGCAAGCTGCCCAGCCGCGCCCGTGGCGGCGCGCTGAGGTAGAGGAACTCATACACCCACCAGGCAATTCCCAGCAGCAATAACAACAACAGCAACAGCAGCAACCACAGCGCGCGCTTGCGCGGCGGCTGCTTGCCGACAAACACCTGCCGCGCCTGATCAGCACCGCCATTATCAACCGGTGCAACAGGCGCAGGCGCAACCGGAGGTGGCGCTGCAGGCTCTGGGGTAGTGTCTGATGGTGGTGGCGATTGCTGCTCCGCCTGATGCTCGACAAGCACAGCCGCCGCTGAGTCTGGCTCCGGCTCCGGCTCCGGCTCCGGCTCCGGCTCCGGCTCCGGCTCCACTATATCGTCCAGAACCGGTATCGCCGTGTCCATGGTCGCAGTATCTGCAGCCGCCACCGGTGCTGGTTCAGATGATGGCTCGGATGATGACTCGGGCGATAACTCGGTATCCGTATCCAGCGGCTCATTATCGAGCAGGGTGATGTCCAGTGCCAGCTCGTCCAGGTCTTCCAGCTCCTCGTCGACCAACTCTGGCTCGCCATCTTGCAGCAGCACAGGGGGCGCTGACAGACTATCCGCATTCACCGGTATTGCCTCGGCGCTGTGCTCATCCGCCTGCGCCGCCTTGTCCTCGGCGGCTTTTTTCAGCGCATCGAGCAGCAGGCTCACAGGCGGGCGGCCTCGCCACCGCCAAACTCAGCCTCGGGACGCGGGCTGGGCAGATAGTGCTTAAATTCCTGCAAGTCGCCATCCAGACTCGGCTCGCGAATGCGCAGAGGGCGCAGGAACACGACCAGCTCGGATTTGCTGAAGGACTTTTCGCGCCCCTTGAACAGCTCCCCGGCCACGGGCACGGCGCCTGCACCGGGCAGTTGATCGGTGGTGCTGTTGGCGGTGTCCTGCATCAGGCCACCGAGTATGGCAACCTGGCCGCTGTTCAGGCGCAGCACGGTTTCCATTTCCCGCACTTGTATTTCCGGCACGGGGCTGACCACGTTATTGCTGGCGAGCACCGGATTGGGATCGTTGACAAAGCGCAGGATGCGGGAGATGGTCGGGCGGATGTTCAGCATCACTTCATCGTCCTTGCCGACATAGGGGGTGACGGTCATCATAAAGCCGACCGGGACGGAGTTGATTTCGGTTTCAATCGTGGTGCTGGTGGTGCCGCCCGAGGTTTCCGAGCTGTCCACTTCGAGGCGGAAGTAGACGCGGTTATCGACGACTTTAAGAATCGACGGCTGGTTGTTCAGCGCCATAATCTTGGGGCTGGACAGGACTTTGACATTGCCAAACTGCTCCAGCAGCTTAATCGTTGAGGTCATGGTTTTGTCGCCATCGTTGTCGATATAGCTGAGGTTAAACTGCTCACTGGCCGAGTCCAGATTGGCGCGGCTGAAGCTCTGATCCAGGCGCAGGCCGCTGCGGGTGGCCACGCGCGTCCAGTCGATACCCGAGCTAAAGCTGTTACTGAGGTTGACCTCGACTATCGTCGCCTCAATCAGCACCTGGCGGTGTACGCTGTCGAGTACAGTTTCCAGATAGGCGGCAACCTGACGGTGCTGCACCTGGTTCGCGCGCACGGTAATCAGCCCGGCAACGCTGTTGACCATCACATTGCTGGACTGGGCATTATCTTCTGCGCCTTCCGCTGTTGTTTCTGCTGACGCATTGCCGCCATCACTTGGCGAGCTGTCCGACTCGGCGGTCTCACCCAACAAGCCGCGCAGATTGTTTTCCAGCTCCTCCCAGAACAGGTTGTTTGAGGTGTTGGATATGCTGGCCGAGGAGTTGTTGGTGCGCGCCACACCTTCCTGGCCGCCGCTCTCCGCCCCCGATGCGCCCAGCTCGACCGACAGCGAGACCGCGCCGCGGCTCTCCCGCGCCACATTCAGATAGGGCACGGCATAGGTGTGCAGATAGGGCGTGTCGGCAGAGATTTCCAGCACTTCATCGACAATGCGATAGCGGATATTGCTCTGCTTGCCGATGCGATCCAGTATCCTGGGCAGGGTCTGGTCGATGGCATTGAGAGTAATCTGACCCTCGATATTATCGAAGATATCCAGATTCAGCTTGGCATCGCGCGCCAGGGCGAACAGCAGCTCTTCCACCGGCACATCGTTGACGACCACGGTATAGGTCTCCTGCTTTTTCTGCACCGGCGCGGGGGCGGGCAGGTAGGGAGTGCGCTCGACGATCTCGGGAATCGCCACCTGTTCGGGCAGCGGCGTGGGCACACCGATGTGACCACTGGAGGGCGGGTACTCGCCGCTGGTCTGGCAGGCGGCCAGCAACATGGTGGCGACCAGGCTTAACTTAACCTTGAGTGGCAGCAATTTCATCTCTGATACCTTGCACCGAGCGCACTAAATAGGGCCCTTGCTGTTGTAAAAACGGGGGCAGCTGCGCCATCGCCTGACGCGCGGCAGAGCGGCTGGGATACTGCCCGTATAACACGCTGTACACCGCCTTGCCCTGTAAATGCGAAGCGTAGACAAAAATCGCATCCGCCGCCAGCGCGGGATGCGCGGCGAGCTGCTCGATGTACTGCTCCAGCATAGCGGGGCGGTTGGCGGAAATGCTGATCAGCTGGATACTGCGCTGCTGCCCCGGCTGCCCGGCCAGCCATTGGCGGGTTTGTTGCAGGCGGGCTTGCAGGGGTGATGCGGGGGCGGCAGCCAGTGGCGCAGGCTCTGGCGTGGATTTTGCCGCGGGTTCCGGCTTCGGTTCTGATTCCGGCTTTGGCGAAGCGGCGGGAGCAAGCTGATAGCTGACTTGGGTCACCGGCAGGCTGACGGGGACGCGCCGCACCGGCTGGGCGGCTGACGGCGTGACGCTGGCGGCATTGGCGATGGGCAGCGTGCGGGACGCGGGCAGCCAGTGATACAGCGCCAGCAACACCGCCGCCAACACCACGCTCACCAGTGCCAGCTTCGGCCACCAGCGCTGCTCGCGCTGGCCGGGGACATCGTCAAAGTGGCAGTCGGCAGCGGCCATGCGGATATGCTGTGCGGTGGGCTTGGTCTTGCCCGCCGCGTAGCAGGCCAGCAGGGTTTTATCCGCCAGCAGATTAATGCGCCGCAACAGGCCGCCGCTGGCCTGGACCATTTGCCGCGCCTGGCGCAGGCTGAACATGTCCGTGCCCTTGTACCCGGCCATGCGGGTGCGGAAGTTGAGGTAGGCGTGCGCGGCCTTGGCATCAAAGGGGCAGAGGTAGAAGTGGTGGGTGATGCGCTCGCGCAGCTGGCGAATCTCGTGCCTGGCCAGGTTGTCGTCCAGCTCCGGCTGGCCAAACAGGACAATTTGCAGCAGCTTTTCCTGCTCGGTTTCGAGGTTGCTCAGCAGGCGAATTTCCTCCAGCGTCGCCAGGGGCATGCCCTGCGCCTCCTCGATAAACACGACCACGCGGCGGCCGCGCGCATGTTGCTGCAACAGATAGTCCTGCAACTGTTGCATGACTTCGAGCTTGCTCAGTGGCTGCTCGGTCAGACCCAGTTCAAAGGCAATGACGTTGAGGATAGTGTCGGCGGAGATGCCGGGGTTGGCGATATACACGCCATCGACGCTGTCGGGCAGTCGCGATTCCAGCATTCGGCACAGCATGGTTTTGCCACTGCCGACTTCACCGACCACCTTGACGATGCCCTCGCCACTGAGAATCGCATAGCGCAGACCCGCGAGCACATCGCCACGCTGACCGCCGTCAAAAAACAGGCGCGTGTCGGGGACAATGCGAAATGGCAGCTCGGTGAGGCCATAGTGTTGCAGGTACATCGTGCGCGTTCGCTCCGCTTTAGTGATTCTGGCTCATCATAGCAATTACTTCAGGCCGAGTCGCTCCATTCTGCTGTACAGCGTGGTGCGATTCATCTTCAGACGCTTGGAGACTTGGGACAAATTGCCCTGGCACTGTTCAATCGCCGCTTCAATAATCTTTTTTTCCACGCTGCGCAGATGTGCATCCAAATCGTAATCCGCATCGAGCAGCAGGGTTTCGGGGTCTGTCGCGGCGGCGCTGTCGGCCTGCACCTCACCCGGCTCAATTTCTGCCTCCAGCTGCTCGCGCTGAATCTCGGCACCGGGGTACTTGGTGCCCAGACGTATTACCAGATTGCGCAGCTCGCGGACATTGCCGGGAAAGCGGTAGCTCATCCACAGTGCCTCGGCGGCCGGCGCCATGGTAAATGGCAGCACGGTGGGCTGGAGCTGTTGCTGAATAAATTTCAGCAGCTCCAGGCGATCGCCACCGCGCTCGCGCAGTGGCGGCACCTTGATACTCAAAATGCCCAGGCGATGGTAGAGATCCTGACGAAAGCGCCCCTCGTGGACTTCGTGGCGCATGATCTTGTTGGTCGCGGCGATAATCCGCGCCTTGCAGATGCGCGGCCGGGTTTCGCCCAGGCGATAAAACTCGCCGCTCTCCAGCACGCGCAGCAACTTGGCCTGCAGCTCCAGCGGCAGCTCGCCGACCTCATCCAAAAACAGCGTGCCATCGCCCGCCGCTTCAAAAAATCCCGAGTGGTCTTTATTCGCCCCGGTAAATGCGCCCCTGGCATGGCCAAACAGCTGCGACTCCAACAGCTCCTTGGTAAAGGCTGCGCAGTTAATGACATAGTAGGGCTGCCCGGCGCGCTGCCCGCCGTCGTGCAGCTGCCGTGCCACCAGCTCCTTGCCGCTGCCAGACTCGCCCTCTATCAATACCGGAAACGGCGAATCCGCATACTGGCCGATATGCAGCGCCAGCTCCTTCATCACCGCGCTGGAGCCAACCAGCACCGGTGGCTGTTCGCTGGCGCGGTCGGCATCCAGCTTTTCCGCATCCAGCAGCATGCGCTGATGTTCCAGGCGGGTTTTCAGCAGGGCGGGGTCACAGGGTTTGGGGACAAAATCCACCGCGCCCAGGGTCATGGCGTGGTTGATATTGCTCTTGTCACTTTGCCCCGAGAGTACCAGCACGCGCATATCCGCATCGTTTGCCAGCAGCTCGCGAATCAAGCGAAACCCCTCCTCGGGCGTGTGCGGCGAGGGCGGCAAGCCCAAATCGACCAGCGCCAGACGAAACGCCACCGGGCTACAGGCCAGCGCCTCCTTGGCCTCATCGCGGGTTTGCGCGACCGTGACATCAAAGTCATCTTGCAGCACAAAGCTCAAGGTGTCGCTGATCACGGGGTCGTCATCAACCAGTAATAGCTTGGGTTTCACCAGCACCACATCCGTTCATTAATATAAATGTCGAGATTTCCACACTCGCCCCGGCCTGTCAAACCCGGGAGGAGTAAACTGTGAACGGGATCTGGTTTTGCCTGCAGATGGGCAATGGCTTATTTTCGCCGCTGCTATGCGCCGACAGCGCTGGCGTCGATAGCTGCGGCAACTTTTTCTGCCAGCTCGTCGGGTTCCAGATCGAAGCCACAGGCATCTGCACCCTGCCAGTTCAGCCCCGCCAGCAGACTATCCGCATTCAGGCCGGGCAGCCATTTTTCGACAAACAGCGGCCAGGGTATTTCCAGCACGGCGAAGTCGGCATAGCCGGCAACGCTGTCGATAAAGTGCCGGGCATGCTCGTGGCTTGACCAGAAGGGCATGGTTTTTTCACCCTCGCTGTTTTCTGTGCTGGGTATGCCGGCGCTGTCCTGAATGGTGAAGATGGCTTGTGCCTGGCGTATTTCGCGGCAAGCCTGCTGCAAGAGGTCTTGAGTCATGGTGGTTCCTGCGGGGGTGATAAGGGTGTCGCTGGTAGGTAATTTTAGCAGATAGAAACTGATGCCCAGACCGATGCTGCCGAGCAGCGCCACCGACCAGAGCTTGCCAATAATTAACATGGAAACCACCATGCTCAGCCAGAGCAGCAGCAGGGCGCGCTGCCGCGCCTTGCGCGGGATGCCCTGACCGCTCTGGTATTGGCGGACAATCGGGCCGAGGTGGGAGTGCTGCAACAGCCACTGGTGCAAGCGCGGTGATGAGCGGTCAAAGCAGGCGGCGGCGAGCAGCAGAAAGACCACGGTTGGCATCAGCGGCAGAAATATCCCGGCAACGCCGAGGGCGACGCACAGCCAGCCGGCAACCATCAGGGCGATGCGCTTGGCCGCCATATCAAGACACCAACCCGGCGCCGGCAAAACCGACAACCAGCAGCAAAATCGGCGCGTGCAAAACGCGCAGGGCGAACAGGCCAGCGACCACCAGCGCCATGTGCAGCGGGCTGTGCACGGCGCTGATAAAGACTGGCTGATACAGGGCGGCGAGCAGCAGGCCGACCACCGCCGCATTGATACCCCACACCGCGCCCTGCACGGCAGGTTTTGCCAGCAGGCTTTGCCAGGTATTTTTCAAGCCCAGCACCAACAGGAAGCCGGGCAGAAAGATGCCCAGCGTGGCAATCCCGGCACCGAGCAGGGGCGACTGCGGGCTGAGCGTGGCACCGAGAAAGCTCGCCAGGCTGAACATGGGGCCGGGAATGGCCTGTGCCGCCGCATAGCCGAGCAGGAATTGGTCGGTGCTGATGGCATCACCGAGTAGTTGCTGCAACAGCGGCAGCACCACATGCCCGCCACCAAACACCAGGCTGCCCGACTGGTAGAACTCGTTAAACAGGCGCACGCCGCCCCACTGCCCGGCGACCAGCGGCAGGGCAAACAGCAGGAGCATAAATAGCCCCAGCGACAGCCAACCCGGGCGCGCCGGATCAGGTGTCGAATTGGAGGCCAAGCTGGACGCGGCGGCCTTGCCCCAGCGCTGCCCAAGCAGCGCCGCGAACAGCAGGACGAGGACTTGCGTTACAAAGCCGGGCAGCAGCCACAGGCTGATGGCGGTCAGGGCGGCAATAGCAATAGCGAGGCGCTGCTGGCAGAATTTTTGATACATGGCGAGGCAGGCATCGGCGACCACCACCACGGCGAGCAGCTTAAGACCCTGCACAATCGCGGCAAACAGCGCATTGCTGCCCAGTGACAGCGAGTAGACCGCGAGGACATACATCAGCACAAAGGATGGCAGGGTAAAGCCGATAAAGGCGGCAATCCCGCCCGGCAAACCGGCGCGGTGCAGGCCAATGGCGAAGCCGAGCTGGCTGGAACCCGGCCCCGGCAGCACCTGGCTCAGGGACAGCAGTTGGCTGTACTCCTGCGCGCCGAGCCAGTGCAGGCGCTCGACAAAGCGGTGGTGAAAATACCCCACATGCGCAGCGGGGCCGCCAAAACTGATACAGCCAAGGCGCAAAAACTGCCAAAACACACTGGCGATACGGGTCATTCTGTAATCTCTATATTGCCCTGTCGTTGCTGCTGGTACAGGGTATAGGGTAATGCAGCGGTGTCCAGCACCAGGGATAAAAAAATATCCAAAAAGGCAAACGGCACGCTGCGGATACCGTCGATTTCAGACAGCCCCTCATCGTGTACGTGTACCGGCTTGGCGTGCAGCTTGCACGCATCGTAGGCCACGCCGCTGTAGACGCGGGGAATGGCCGTGCAGTAGGTTTCGACGGACTTTAAGTTCTGCACGGTGACAAACTCATCGCGCAATACGGTAGTGTAAGTGCCGCAGGCCGGCAAGCACGTAGTGGCGAGCACAATCAGCACGGCCACTACCTTGTGCGACTTACACCTGCGCATGGCGGAAGCAGTCTGTCACATGGTCATTAACCATGCCGATGGCCTGGATAAAGGCATAGCAGGTGGTGCTGCCGATAAACTTGAAGCCGCGCTTTTTCATATCCCGGCTCATGCGCTCGGACAGCGCAGTTTTGCTCGGCACGTCAGCGACTGATGGCCAGTGGTTTTGTATCCGCTGGCCAGCCGTGAATGACCAGATATAGGCGGCAAAGCTGGCAAATTCTTTTTGCACTTCCTGAATGCGGGCGGCGTTGTTGATGGTGGCGGCGATTTTTTGGCGGTGACGGACAATACCGGCATCTTGCAATAGCGCCTCTATTTTAGCGTCATCAAATTTGGCGACTTTGGCGATATTGAAGCCCAGAAAGGCGGCGCGGTAACCCTCGCGCTTGGCCAGAATGGTTGCCCAGCTCAAGCCCGACTGGGCGCTTTCCAGGCTCAGCATTTCAAACAGCTGCACGTCATCGTGCACTGGCACGCCCCATTCGGTGTCGTGGTATTTGGTTTCCAGCGGGGTTTTTTCTGCCCAGGCGCAACGTTGCATGGGATGCTCCTCTATAAGCTGAACGCTGCCAATACCGGCGCATGGTCTGAGGGCCGCTCCCAGGTTCTTGGCGTGGTGTCTATGCTGCAGGCGGTGCAGTGCTGGCGCAATGCGGATGTGCCGAGAATCAGGTCAATGCGCAGCCCCTGATTTTTCTCAAAGCCGCCGGAGCGGTAGTCCCACCAGCTAAAGCTGTTGTCCGGCTGCTCGAACTGTCTGAACAGATCGCTTAAGCCCAAATCCAGTATGCCTTGCAGCGCCGCCCGCTCGGGCTGGGAGCAGAGGATTTTATCCCGCCAGCTCAGCGGGTTGTGCACATCGCGGTCTTCGGGGGCGATATTGAAGTCGCCGAGTACCAGCAGGTGTTCGTGTTGCTGCATTTGCTGCTGGATATAGGCAGTGACCTTTTCCAGCCAGTTGAGCTTGTAGTGGTATTTGTCCGTGTCGACAGCCTTGCCATTGACCACATACAAATCCAGCACCCGCAGATTGCCGACACTGGCGCACATAATGCGCCGCTGGGGGTCGTCCAGGCCGGGGATGTCGGTCTGCACCTGGGTGATGGGCTGCTTGGCGATAATCGCCACGCCGTTGTAGGTCTTCTGCCCCGAGTAGGCAACGTGGTAGCCCGCCGCCTGGATTTGCTGCGCGGGGAAGTGCTCGTCGGTAAGCTTGGTTTCCTGCAGGCAGAGGATGTCGCACTGGCTGGATTGCAGCCAGTGCAGCACCTGCTCGATGCGAACTTTCAGGGAGTTGACGTTCCAGGTGGCTATTTTCATAATTTATTTTTCTTGCAGTTTAGATATGCGGACATGCTACACGGACGTAGCGAGTTTCCGCATGGCAGGGAGCACCATGCGGATAGCCTGCCCAGACTATCCGCATAGCCGCTACCACACTTTCTCGCCATTAAATCGGGCTTTGACCTTGGCCTCGGTCATGCGCTTGCCGACCACCAGGCCGCAGAGCAGCGCAACCACGCCGATACTGATCAAGGTAACCAGCATCTGCTTGCGCTGCTCTGCGGCAAGCTCGGGCTTGAGTTGCGCCTGCAGTGCTTGCAGTTGCTGGTTTTGCTGCTGATTGTGGCTGCGCAGTGCGGCGTTGTCGGCCTGAAGTTTTTTGAGCTGAGCCTGCAGCCGGGTACTGGCGTTGTTGTTGCGCAGCACCTGTATTTTTTGCTTCAGCGCAGCGATAGTGCGCTCGGCAGCGGCGAGTTTGATGTCATAAGTCGGCTCGTCAACCAGATAGCTGCTTTTTACCCAGCCCTGTTCGCCCGTGCTGGTTTTAACCTGGCTGTAAATGCCCTGCTCGGCGAGCACTTCCAGCTGCGTGCCACTGGGGAACAGACCCAGCGATGAGCTGCGGCTGTCGGCCTCGGCATACAGACTGACCTTCCAGACATCCTTGATGTATTTACTCTGCGCCTGTGCGGTGCCGCCAAGCACTAACAGGCTGATTAAAATGATCCGTATTCTGTGGGTCATGTCGTTAGTCCGCAATGCCTCAGCAGTGGTTCGATAGAGGGTTTGCGGCCTCTGAAGTTGATAAATAAAGTCATGGCATCCTGCGAGCCGCCCTGCTCCAAAATGTGGTGCAGGAAGTCTTGCCCGGTGGCGCTGTCAAATATGCCGTTTTCCTCAAATTTGGCGAAGGCATCGGCAGATAATACCTCAGCCCATTTGTAACTGTAATAGCCCGCTGCGTAGCCGCCGGCAAAGATATGCGAAAAACCATTTTGAAAGCGGTTAAATGCCGGTGGCGTGACCACCGCGACTTGTTGGCGCACTTCATCCAGCACGGTTTGTGTGCGATTGCCCTGGCTGGCATCCCAGTCCGGATCAAATTCCAGATGCAGGCGGAAGTCGAACAGGGAAAATTCGAGCTGGCGCACCATCTGCATGGCGGACTGGAAGTTTTTCGCCGCCAACATGTTCTGGAACAGCGCCTCGGGCAATGGCTCGTCGGTTTCGTAGTGGCGGGCAAACAAATCCAGCGCCTCGCGCTCCCAGCACCAGTTTTCCATAAACTGGCTGGGCAGCTCGACGGCATCCCACTCGACACCGCTGATGCCGGACACCGCCGGGTAGTCGACCTGGGTCAGCATATGGTGCAGACCGTGGCCAAATTCGTGAAACAGGGTAATCACTTCATCGTGGGTCAGCAGGGCGGGCTTGTCACCAAGCGGCGGGGTGGCATTGCAGGTCAGGTAGGCCACCGGGGTTTGCAGCTCGCCCGCCTTGTTGAAGCGGCTGGCACAGACATCCATCCAGGCACCGCCGCGCTTGTGCTGACGGGCGTAGAGGTCGAGATAAAATTCACCCCGTTTTAGACCATCCGCATCGTGAATGGCGAAGAACTGTACATCCTTGTGCCAGACGTCCACGCCCTCGACCTTGTCAATGCGGATACCGTACAGGCGGTGAACAATATCGAACAAGCCCTGTATCACTCTGGGCGCGGGGAACCAGGGCTTGAGGGTTTCCTGGCTGATTTGGTAGCGCGCCTGTTGCAGTTTTTCGCTGTAGTAGGGCACATCCCAGGCGTTGAGCGTCTCTGCGCCCTGCTCACGAGCGAAGGCTTGCAGCTCGGCAAATTCCTTTTCTGCAGTGGGCTTGGACTTTGCTGCCAGTTCGCTCAAAAAGTCGATGACTTCGCCGGGCGAGTTGGCCATCTTGGTCGCCAGGGATTTATCCGCATAGCTGGCAAAGCCGAGCAGCTGTGCCAGTTCGTGACGCAGCGCCAGGGTTTCTTCGATAATTGCGCTGTTGTCCCAATCGGGGTTGTCGGCCAGCTCGGAGGCGCGGGTGTTGTAGGCGCGGTACAGGGTTTCGCGCAGCTCGCGATTATCCGCATAGGTCATCACCGCCAGATAGCAGGGAATTTGCAGATTGAGCAAATACGGCGCGGTGCAGTCTTCATCCGCTTCTGCCGCCTGTTTCGCCATGGCCAGTGCCGACTCGGGCAAGCCCGCCAACTCGGCCGCCTCGCTAATCGGCTTTTTCCAGGCATTGCTGGTGTCGAGCAGGTTTTGCTCAAACCGGGAACCCAGCTCGGACAGGCGCTGTTGAATCTCGCCATAGCGCTTTTGCTGCGCTGCGGGCAAATCAATACCGCCGAGCTTGAAGCTGCGCAGGCTGTTTTCCAGAGTTTTCTGCTGCGCCTGAGTCAAATCGGCAAAGTCCGCAGAGCCCACCAACGCCTGAGTCAGGCGAAACAAGTCCTTGTTCTGCCCCATGTCCGTGGCGTATTCCGACAGCTTCGGCAGGCAGGCGTCATAGGCGCTGCGCAGTGCCTCGCTGTTCATCACCGCGTTTAAATGACTGACTGGCGACCAGGCGCGTTCCAGCTGATCTTCTATCAGTTCCAGTGGCTGAATAAAACTTTCCCAGCTCGGCGCTTTGTCGGCATGGGCGGCAACAACGGCGTCAACCTTGGCGCGGCACTGTGCCAGCCAATCGCTAATCGCCGGCTCGATATGCTCGGGCTGAATCTCGGCGAATCGCGGTAAACGAGACAGATGGGTAAGGGGGTTGCTGTTCATAGAGTTCCTGTGTGTTGAATGCGGATAGTCTGTAGGGGGCACGTGTTCAAGAGCTTAAATAAGGCCTGCTGGCAGACTATCCGCATAGCGGTAGACTGGCTTAACCCGACATTTAAAACCGCACATTTAACATCCAGACCAGGGTAATGGCGGATAGAATAGAATAAATCAGTAGCCAGCGGCTTCTTTTGCGGTATTTTTTCACCAGCTCCTCATCAGTTAATGATGAAAGGATGTATATATCACTCTTTTGCTGGGGCTTGCGTATCAAGTGTACCTGAGGTGAGCCTGCCATTTCCATACGCTTGTGCTGTGCTTCCTGCTTCGCCGCGCGGCGCACCTCGGCCCATTCCTGCTCGTCGATTTTGCCGTCGTGATTTTTGTCGAAGGGTCTCAGGTAGCGCTCGGGCTGCTGCTTCCACAGGGTGAGCAGCTGGCGCACCTCATCGCGCAGGCTGGGCAGCTCCTCGCCGGTGCCCTCGGTTTCAAAGTGACCGATAGCATAGAGAATTTCTGCCGGCTCTATCCAGCGCTCGGTGTAGCGGTAATCTGCATTCACCGAATCCAGCAAGCTGGTTTTTTTCGGCGCACTGCCGGGGTGACGGCTCTTGCCGTACCAGCGCTGACTTTCCCAGGTTTCTATCTCCGCACCGTAGGGGTCAACCACGCAGCGCCCGGTGTCATCTTCAAGCACGAACAATTGGTCGGAGGTCACATCGTCAACCACCTTCCAGTTGCTGCGATTGTTATTGCTGCTCTGGTATTTCTCCACCGTATAGCTAAACCAGACGCAAGCGCGACCACTTAATGGCGAGACAATTTTGTCATCGGGCAAAAACCCGGCATTGCCAATCAGCTCCACATAGCCCTGGGCGGCAGAGCGAATGCTGGAGGTGGGCACGTCTTCAATCAGGCGGGCGCGCTTGGTTTTTTTAAACCACAGCGTCAAGGATACCAGGCAACCGAGCAGCACCAGCGCCGTCACCATCCAGAACGAGGTGTTATCGGTATTTTGAATGGTGTCCGTTAAGGCCTGGATCAGAAACATATACTCGTCATAAAGCCGGGGCTATTGCAGCCGTGAGAAAATCGCCACGTTTTTTCGGTAGTGGGCATAGGGCAGGACAATAAACACACCTGCGGTCATATCGGTGTGGATTGTCACCAGCTCACCCTGTGGGTTGATAAATAGCAGCAGGCGCTTTTTGTCGCAACCCAGCACGCCTTTTTCTGCGGTACAGCTCTTCGCTGCGGCCAGCTCAATGGCGCCCGCGCGGTTGATTGTTAACTGCTCGCCGAGGGGAATCTGGCGGTGCTGCTGCACATCCGGATAGTCCACCCGCAGCCCCGTGTCGCGACTAAAGGCCAGCTGCACCACTGCGGATTGGCTGGCGGGTATCAGCAACAGGTTGGCCAGGTTGTCCACCACTGGACTATCCGCATCGCTCTTGTAATGCGCCTGATTGGCAAAGCGCGCCGTAAAGTTCGCCGTTGCCGCGCGGTCAATCACTTCCTGATCGGCGCGCTGGTCAATGGCAATACAGCCACCCAAGAGCAGGGTGAGGGCTGAAGATGTCAGAATTTTTTTACGCATCTAAATATTGGCTGCCTGTGCGTGCTTAATCCAGCGGCAGGGGTGTAAAGCCCTGGTTGCGCTCCAGCTGCCCGGCGAGGCTGAACAGGGTCGCCTCGTCGCACATATTGCCGATAAATTGCAGGCCAATCGGCAAGCCGCTGGAGGATAGATGCAAGGGCACAGACATACACGGCAGGCCGCTGACATTGCCCAACAGGGTATAGGCCATTTTCTGCAAGATGGGCTGGCTGAGTTTTTCCACCAGGCCAAAGTTGAACAGCGACTTGCCGATATTGATATGGGCGCTGGCGCGCATCAGCAGCTCGGTTGCCGTGCCGCTACCCAGTGTGCCGTGCGCCACCGCCGGGGTGTGTACCGTGGGGCACAGCATCACATCGTAACGCTGTAAAAACTCGCCCATCTGCAACTGCACCTCGTGCCAGCCGCGCTTGGCATTGACAAAATCTGCCGCACTTAGCGAGCGTCCCAGCATGGCCATATTTTTGGTACCCGGCTCAAACTGGGCAATCGCCGCATGGCCGAGCTGCTGCTTATAGTAATCGCTCAAACTGGCGATGTGGCCACACACCACGACCATAAAGTCGCGCCAGAAGCGCTCGCGCTCGATAGACGGGTCGGCCTCCTCAACCTGATGGCCGAGCCCTTCGAGCTGTTTGGCGGTCAGCTCCAGCGCGGCCAACACCTCGGCATTCAGCTCGGTCCCCGCAACCAGCGGGCGCCTGGACAGGGCGATACGCAGGGGTTTGGGTTCGCGCTTGGCCGCCGCCAAAAACGAACCCGTCGGCGCTTCAACGCGATAGGGCGCACCCGGCTCCGCACCCGCCGTAGCATCGAGCATGGCGGCACTGTCGCGAACGCTCCGGGTCAACACATGGTCGGCAACCGCGCCCTCCCAGCCTTCGCCGGCATCCGGGCCAAGCGGATTGCGGCCACGGCTGGGCTTGAGCCCAAACACGCCGCACCAGCTGGCGGGAAAGCGAATTGAACCGCCGCCATCACCGCCGCCGGCCAAGGGCACAATGCCCGCTGCTACTGCAGCGGCGCTGCCCCCCGAGGAGCCGCCAGAACTGTAGCCCTGACGGTGGGGGTTGTGCGTAGCCCCCCAAGCCTTTGGCTCGGTGGTAATGGTCAAGCCGAACTCGGGCGTATTGGTTTTGCCAAAGGTATTCAGCCCCGCCGCCTTGAAACGTCTGACCAGCTCGCTGTCATAATCGGGGACGATGGCAATACCGCGACTACCCATGCTCATCCGCTCACCGGCAAAGGCCACCTGCAAATCCTTGAGCAAAAAGGGCACACCGTGAAAAGCACCGGACGGCAAGTCGCGCAGTTGCGTTCTGGCGCGCTGGTCAAAGCGGTGGATAATCGCATTAAGCTTGGGGTTCAGCGCATCGGCACGAGCAATCGCTGCCTCCAACACCTCGGCAGCCGAGACCTTGCCAGACTGAATCAACTCGGCCAGGCCGAGACCATCGTATTGTGTATATTCTTTAAACACTGGTTAAATTTATATTCTGTGAGTTTGCGCCGCTAGCGCGATTTATTAAAAAGAACAGCCAAGAGCCAACGATACCAGATTTATAACAGCATTGTGCATGGCCTCCCCGCCAAACCATTACCCAGCAGCAGAGCAATAGCCATAAACTACGCTCCATGCCTGCGGATAGTCTACAAGAAGCGCCTTCCACAAATATGAATCCAATAAAAAAGCCCAACTTCTAACGAAGCTGGGCTTTTTATTGGATATAAACCTGGCGGTCAAGGCCTGGATGGCCGCCGTGCCGCCTGGCGCAGGAAGCGCCCGCTATGCATTACACATACCCATAAAACAACGCCTAACTCAAAGCGCTAGACATTGCCTGGAACATAGCTTTGGCGGCCAAGGCATGGACAGCCGCAGTGCCGCCTGGCGCGGGAAGCGCCTACTATGCGTGTTGCTGATACATAAAAAAACGCCTAGCTCAGTGTGTGCGGCTATCCATCCCTGGAGCTACGTCCAGCCTCGCATCCCTGCTCGGCGCTCGTCACTACCGAAGCGGCGCTTCGGTTGGCTGCGCCACCGCTCCTCGCCCTACTCTCGCATGCCTTGCAAAGAAAGCGAAGTTCACACATATGAATCCAATAAAAAAGCCCAGCTTCTAACGAAGCTGGGCTTTTTTATTGTATATAAACCTGGCGGTGACCTACTCTCGCATGGGGAAGCCCCACACTACCATCGGCGATACACCGTTTCACTTCTGAGTTCGAGATGGGATCAGGTGGT
>PDWJ01004217.1_pt1 | contig 19084 bp, 15 predicted proteins | sample 1430881 | NCBI WGS metagenome assembly PDWJ01 (sample SAMN01162460, study PRJNA174530) | Oral metagenome, whole genome shotgun sequencing project. | biome: Marine environment; feature: Marine mammal; material: Swab sample of the gingival sulcus; isolation source: swab sample of gingival sulcus...
TCTTGGCGGAATTCGTCCGTCCGTTTCAGTCCCATAGTCAGTCTCCTTTGTTGCAGTAAATGCTATCAAAGGAGCGGCATCAAACCGCGACAGGTCCAAACCGCAACACGTCCAGATTGAGTTGACCCATTTGCTGAATGCGTCTGTTCTGCCCTGTGAAACACGGACCACCGACCGCGCACCGTGGATCAATAGTGTACCGCGTTTTGGATCGTTGTATTCAGAAGAGTTGGAAGAAACGCGCGGAGAAATTGAAACCAGAAGATAGCTTACTCTTTTGCATTCCAATCTTCGTCTGCCATTTTGCGGATCAAGCGATATGTGTTGCGTTCGCTGATGCCCAAAGCATCTGCAATCTTCCTGCGGTTGCCGTCATAACGGTCAGCCAAAAGCTGGATATACGAGGCGCGGAGCTCCTCCAGGGTGGGTTCGTTTGTAAATTGCAGTCTGACAGTTGAATCACCATCGCAATGCGCATTCTCCCCAGCGCCATTCAAGCCGGTTCCCAGCACGATGTGTCCCGGTTCGATCATTTTGGCGTGTGTCGACATAATCAAACCGCGCTCAATCACGTTACGCAATTCGCGTACATTCCCCGGCCAGTCGTATCCCTGTAGCTTGTTCAATGTTTCAGGGGCGAACTCTCGTTCCGCTCCGCGTTGAAAGTTGCGTGTCTTGACGAAATACTCGGCCAGATCGACCACATCACTGATCCGAGTGCGTAGGGGCGGCACCGTGATACGGAAAGCACTCAGACGGAAGAACAATTCTGACCGAAACTGTCCGTCGCGCACAAGCTGCTGTAGATCATGGCAGGTACCAACAACGATGCGCAGATCGGTGGGTACATCCTCGGTTCCCCCCAAGCGCCGAAACCGACCAGTTTCCATTACCCGCAGAATTTTACTTTGCAGAGCCTGCGACACTTCGGCAATGTCAGAAAGGTAAATCGTACCCTTGTCCGCAAGTTCCAGCATTCCCTCGCGTCGTGTATCAGCTCCGGGATAGAAACCTTTTTCGTGGCCGAACAACTCGGATGCAATCAGGTTCTCCTGCGCCGGGTCACAGTCAATGGGTATGAACCGTGCCTCTGAACGTGGGCTGGCTTCATGAATGGCACGCGCCACAAGTTCCTTTCCAACCCCGGATTCGCCTTCGATCAGAACCTCCGGTCCAGCGCATCCGTAAAGATTGATCATTTCACGCAGTTCGTGCATCTGCGGGCTGGAGCCAATTAGCGCGCTGTTTGCACCCCGTCGTGCCTGGGATTGCCAATAGGCGACGTCGCGTTTCAGCTCGGCCGTGGTGAAAACCCTGTCCAGCGCAAGCTCCAGCGTTTCGAACTCTATGGGTTTGACCATGTAGTCACTCGCGCCAGCGCGGACCGCTTTTACCGCCTGATCGACCACGCCATTGGCAGTGATAACGATCACCGCGACTTGCGGCGCGACTTCGACCAACAACTCGAAACCGTCGCAATCCGGCAGGCGGATGTCGAGCAGGATAAGATCAGGCGTGTTCACTGCAAGGTGCTCGCGCATTCCGGCACCTGTTTCGACACCCACCACCTCGCAGCCTATCTGCCGTAGATGGTCGACCAGCAACCGGTTCAGGCTGCGATCATCTTCTACAACTAGAACCTTTTTGGGCGCAGAATTGCTCATTCACATAACTCCCCGCCATCGGGCAGCGATATCCGGAACCGCGTCCCTTTGTTCTGCGTGCTTTCAAATTCAATCATCCCGTCCAGCCGTTTCACGATCGCGGCGCAGATCGCCAGGCCAAGCCCCCGCCCTTGTGTGCCATCTGACCGACGCGACCAGAACGGTAGCAGGATTTTGGATTTGTCGCGTTCCGACACACCAACGCCGGTGTCGTCAACCCCGATCACCACATAATCATCCTTGGTCTGCGCGGCGATCCGCAATTCGCCGCCACTCGGCATGGCATGGATCGCATTGAGCGCCAAATTGAAAATCAGAATACGGATATCGCTGTCTTTGGCTACGACACGCGGCCGACCGGTTATATCCGTGGTAATGTTGACACCGCGCTGTTCTGCCTCAAACCGCAAAAGCGACAGCGTGTCATCAATCAATTGCGCCAGATCGATGAGACTGGCAGTGTCGTTTGGCGGAGAGGCAAGGCGAAGCAGGCTGTCAGTGATCGTTCTGCATTTGTCAATCTCGGTCTCTGCAACATCAACATACTGCAATGATTGATCGCTCAGCCCCTCCTGCCCCTTGATCGAGCGTAGCGCCAGGCTGATTGATGCCAGAGGGTTATATACCTCATGTGCAACGCCCGCCGCCAACATGCCCATCTCGGCCAGACGTTGTTTGTGCGAAATCGAAAGGTTGGTTTCCAGATCGCGAACCGCTTCGACCACACAGTCCGTTTCCCGCCCGTCAAGGGGCATCCTGACCGGCGCGGCTGAAACCTCGACCGCGATGTCTGCCCCTTCCGCATCCTTGTGCACATGGCTGCAGGTCAGCGTCTCTTTGTTGCCGTCCAGAATCTCCGCGACCGGGCATCGCACCAATGTTGATACACAGGGCACGTCGCGCTGATGACTGGACGCATAACAGAACTGCCCGGCTACGTCTTCAGCAAGAGCGCCAACCTGATCGCAATAGGCTTGGTTGGCCATGACAATGCGATAATCGGGACCGATAACCCGCACACCATCCGGTATTGCGTCGATGAGCGACTGCAGAAGATTGCGAGAGGCATGTAGCTCGTCCACCTTGTTTTCAAGCTGCTCTGCCATGTTGTCAAAACTCTGCCCCAGTTCGGCGACTTCGTCCTGCCCAGAGACTTCAGTCCGCACGGACAACGCCCCGGAAGCGATCAGCTTTGTCGATGTCAGCAACTTGTTGATGCGTTCCAGAACAATCCGGCGTAGCGCCAACCACAACCCGGCCTCGATCAGCACCAGGACACCAATTCCCAACGTCGCAAGAACCAGTGCCCCCTGCCACGCCAACCTCCCAACGCCAGAGCTGTCGTAGTCTACAATGAGCAAGCCATTGACCGGATGATCGGCCACCGCGCCATGGCAGGTTTCACATTGTGGTTGATTTCGAACGGGGTTGATGCTGCGCAACACCTCGCGTCCATCGCTCAATTCCCGAACGCCGGCCTGTGCTTCGAATGTGGTGCGGGCAAGGCCGAACTGCGCATCTTCAAATGAGGTTCCGATTGTATTGGGATATGAAGAAAACCGGACCTCACCACCCGGATTGGCAATCATCACACCTGTCACACCCTCTTGTGCGCCAAGTCGTGCCACTATGCCTTGCAGCCCATCCAGATCGCGCTTGATCATTGCGTTTTCAAGTGAGGATTGCAGCAGCAGGTTTACATTCATTGACGCCGATTCATGTGCCCTGAATATGCTGGCCCGGTATTCGCGGATCACGAAGAACAGAAGGACAGTTGAACTGACCAGAATCAGCACCGCCGCAATCAGCGCGAACTGCCGTTGCAGACTTCCCGACGCCCATCCGGTCAGGCCAGGACGGCGCTCGGGCAAGCTCATGACAAAACCTGAAAAAGTTTCTTATGGTGCCCCGTGCGGCGGCAAATATCGCACAACCCATCTGTGGCCGCATTCGCCACCGGAGCATGCACCTGCACACCGCAGGCCGTGCAGGTCCAGTTGGTCAGAGCGATGTCATCCGGTCGTTGGGTCATAAACGCGAGGCCGATAGCTGAAGGCGTGCAGAGATCCACGCAAAGCCCACAGGCATCACAACCCGCAGGACTAACAGTATAGCGCCCGCCCGACGAGTTGTCGTTGATGTAAATCAGAACATCTGCCGGACAAGCGCGATGGCAGGCATGGCAACCGGTGCAAACATTGGGGTCAATCACCGGGGCCACGGCAAATAGCGCACCCGCCTGATTCGCGCCGAAAGTTTGCAATTCTGTAAGGGCAGGCGGCACATCGTCTTTCTCGGCATCCGGCGCAATCTGGCTTAAAAGTTGACGTCGACGGGCAGTCGTCGCGATTTCCTCAGCCTGCGCATGAAGCACCGCAGCGGCTTTGGACGTTGGCCCAACCTGCTTTACGACCATCGGTTCCAGACCACGCGAAACCAATAGGCGGTCAAATTGCTCGACCGCCTCTTTGCTCATTGCCATGATTTCAGGTGATCGCATCGTCGTGCGGACGAGGACCAGCCGCTTCATACCTTTCATATAGAGGGCAGCCAGCTCCTCTAACTGCGTCAATACCGAACCAATGCCATCCGCCTCAATACGCTGAAAAAGAACGGTTTCCCCCTGAATAACCGGCACCGGCTGCGTCATGTTACCAGCTTTCGGACGTGCCGGGTATATAAGGTGCCGCTTCTTCCGGCGGAACTGTTTCCACAAGGCGTTTCGGTTCAGACCGCTTCTGCCCCGTCACCATTTCAAGCGTAGTGCGCAACTCTTCCAGATAGCTTCGTGTCAACGCCATGAGCGCGGCATAAAGCGTTGCCTGAACGCGCTCTTCCGCCCGGGTGCAGAAATCCGGCACCCAGGACAGGACATGCAGATCCAGAAAACGCCCGGCATCAACCGCAGCCACACTGTTCTCCAGGCGGCACAGAAATGAGACGAATTGCAACTCATGCACCAGATGGTCGTCGGCTCGGACACGCCAGTCTGGAACTGTTATGTCATAATGCGCATACCAGTCCCGCACGTCGAACATCGGCTGCTGCCGCTCCAATTTGTCTTCGGTCAGCCACACCGATCCGTTCGGTGCCACCCGATACCCATGGGTCAGAAACAGGTCGGCATAATTCGCAGCCAAGTCATCCAATACGCCCATGTCGGGGCTTGGACCAAGAGCCGCCAAAGCAGAGCGAAACGCCAGCACAGCTGCCTGGCCTTCCTCTGTCGTCATCAGCTCTGAAAAGCCCTCGGCCACTCCATGCTCTGACATCTCCGATAACAGCGCATCATCCACCTCGCGATCATAAAACCGGATCAACACATCCAGCCCATCCGCAAGTCGCCCAAGTAAAGCCATCTGTGTTTGGGTCGGTGTTTGTGACTCAACCACGGTCATTCTTCAGGCAATCCTTTGGAGTGAGGAACAAACCTGATGGATGGGTTGGTCAGTTCCGGATCAGCCATGGACCGCACCTGACGCACGACCTCGTCGTTGGGACCGACAGCCTTGGTATCATAACTACCCTCTGCAATTTCGTTGATCGGGCCGACATCTAGAACCCGCATCATACAAGCAGCAACACAATAGGGTTTGCGCCCCGCTTCCAACTCGTCAATGCACATGTTGCATTTCTTGACCACGTTTTCTTCCGGGTCAAACTGCGGCGCTCCGAAAGGACAAGCGGCTTCACATTTACGGCACCCGATGCAAAGCGTGCTGTCAATGTCCACCACGCCATTGTCCGCCCGCTTCCAGATTGCCCCCGTGGGGCACGCTGGCAAACAGGCCGGTTCCGCGCAGTGGTTGCAGGACATGTTGATCTTGAAGGCAAAAACATCCGGGAACGTTCCGCCCTCAATATACTGCACTCTGCGAAAGCGCGGTCCCGGTGCCAGGCCGTTCTTGTCCTTGCACGCCATTTCACAGGCGCGGCAACCGATGCAATCCACATTGTTGTGGACAAAGCCCATCTGCATTTCGGGCACCACCGGCACATAGGTCTCACGCTTCATCCGCGCGACGTTTTCCTTGATCCGGTCTTTATCAACCTTGTTGGCCATATCTTTGGTCCTCCTTCGCGCTCAGAGGTCGCGACGGAACACGTGGCTCCGCGCGGTTGAGAGCTGATCCCAGCCGGGACGGTGATCGAGATCGGATTTCTTAACGTTGCAAAGCACCGTGTTATAGGCGAACGCCCCGGCAGGTGACGGTTCGTCTGCTGTCAGGAAATCCGGGTTGCCCGAGCGGTCAACGCCATCTTCATCAACGTCCATCCAGGCCCCTTCATGCAGCACCACAACGCCGGGCATACAGCGCTCGGTCACATATACAGGTGTCACCACCTTACCGCGGTCATTCCAGGCCTCGATGATGTCGCCGGTCTTGATCCCCAGTTTCCGCGCATCGCTGGCGTTCATCGTGGTTTCCTGACTAAAGGTCTCACGCAGCCATGGGATGTTGTTGAAGATCGAGTGGGTCCGCCAACGCGGGTGTGGGCTGATCATGTGGAACGGGAATTTCGCGGTCAGCGGGTGGTTCAGGCTCTCAAACGGTTCGATCCATTTTGGAATTGCTGGAATGTAGTAGCCGTATTGCGTCCGCGACCAATCCGGCGTCTGTGCCAGCGTGGTCGAGAAAATCTCGATCTTGCCCGAAGGCGTATTGAACGGTTTACCGTTCTCGATCTGATCGCGGAAGGCCACATGCGGCTGAGGCAAAACAAACTTGTAGACGCCGCGTTTCTTGAAGGTCTCCCAGTCCCAATCAACGCCCTGGTGGTCCTGCACCTTGTGCCACCAGTCGACCAGATAGGCCTCGTCCACATCGTCGGGATTATTGAAATAGTCCCTTGTGGCTTTGGGGTTGTATTTTTCGCCAAACCCCAACCGGTATGCCAGTTCGGTAAAGACCTGGAAGTCCGATTTGCTCTCACCCATCGGTTCAATCACCTTGGGCCGGTGGATATAGTAGTGCCCCTTGTACCAGGGCAGCGCCACGTCATGCCGCTCAAAGTGGGTGGCAATCGGCAACAGGTAGTCCGCCCAGATACCGGTGGGGGTGATTGTGCTGTCCATACAGACCAGCAGGCTCTCGCCCTCGCCATAGCTATCAAGTTTACGGATCGCCTCGATTTCCTTGTTGATGTTGGTCAACTGGTTCAGCCAATCCGAGCCTTGCCAGAAAATACCCCGGATGTTCGGGATAACCCCGTCCAGATGGTCGCTTCGCGGCCACAGTCCGGCTTCCTCGCGGCTGACATTGGGATAGTTCAGCACGATATGCGCCCAACGGTCCGACTTGATCGACGCGTACCAGACATTGGCAAATTCGTCATAGGGATAAGCCACTGCCTCGGAATGCCAAGCCTTGCCCACACCTTCGGCGCAACCGCCCAGAACACCGATATTGCCGGTCATCGCCTGAAGCGCCGCCGCCATGCGGTTATACTGTTCGCCATAAGCGTTACGGCCCGGGGCCCAGCTGGCTTTCAACGCGGCGGGCTTGGTGGTGGCATACATCTCGGCCAGCTTCTTGATGTCGTCCGCAGACACACCACAGATCTCGGCGGCCCATTCCGGGGTTTTGGGAATGCCGTCGCGGTCACCCCGCAGGTATTCCTTGAAGCTCTCTTGTCCAGCAGCCCAACCCGGCATGGTGCCTTCGTCCATACCCTGCACGAAGCGGTTTATGAACTCCTGATCGTGCCAATAGTTGTCAAAGATCCAATAGGCCATCCCGGCCATCATCGCGGCATCGGTATTGGGCTTGATCGGAATCCACCAGGCGTCATAGGCCGAGGCACTGTCGGTATACTGCGGATCGACCAGCACAAATTTACAGCCGCGCTGCTTGGCCATACGCATATAGTAGAACGTGTTGCCGCCATGGAAGGTATAGGCCGGGTTCCAGCCCCACATGATGATCAGCTTGGAATGGGCAAAGGCATCATCCTCGTTGCCGTCTTCAATCGTACCGAAAGTGGTGCGCGACGAAAAAGTGGTGCCCTGATAAGAAGGAACAGACCAGCTCGAGGTACGACAGCCAAACATCCCCATGAACCGGCCCAACAGGCCTTCAATCTGGTCGGATTTATGCAAAACCCCGTAAGAGGCCCCAGCATAAGACTGGTCAACGAGTGCCTGTGGCCCGTAGGTGTCTTTGATGTGCACCATACGCTCGGCGATTTCGCTCAGCGCCTGATCCCAGCTCACACGCTTGAACTTGCCTTCGCCGCGCTTGCCGACCCGTTTCATCGGATACAAGAGGCGCTCGGGCGAATAGAGTCGCAACCGATAAGAGCGTCCGCGCAAACAGGCCCGTACCTGCGGCTTTTCCTCGGTATCGGTGCCATAGGCATCACCCTGATACGAGCCGTTGTCGGTAGAGAGCCGCACAATCACGTCTCCCTTCTTGTGCGCCACCAACATGTGGCGTGAACCACAATTGTGTGCGCAACTCGTCACCACCGTCTCCAGTTCGTCATCGGTGGGATAGGGTTCATAGGCAAAGGCTTTCGCCTTTTGTGCACTGGCCCCCAGCACCAGCCCCGCAGCAGCGGTGGCAGCAGTGGTTTTCAGAAACTCGCGACGCGATTGGCTTTCCAGTGTCTCGGCGGTTTCGCGCAGATCATGTTCAGTCATCAGCCCCACTCCTTATTCAGCGGTTGGCAAAGCAAATTCGGCATCGGATTCGGTCGGTCGGTCAGCCGCCCACTCCGGAACCTCGGGGTCCATATCGGGCCAGGCATGACGCGGATAGGGATAGGAAATGCGGTACCAGGACCGTCCCCCGTGGCAGCCATAGCAGCTGTCCGAAGACCCTTCGCGAGCGATACGCTCGATATTCTCCGAATTCAGATAGTTCACCTGATGCCGCACGGTACGGTAGCTTTCAGCATGGCAGCTCAGGCAACCGTTGGGCGCTTCGGGCCATTCCATATCCGCGCGGATCTCGTGCCATGGCCCCTCCAGATCCATTGTCTCGTAGGGGAAGCTGCCGTGACAGCGCAGACAGGTTTCAGACGGGTTAACCATTTTCCGCAGGGTAAACTCAGGCTTAGCTGACGCGCTGAACGCAGCACGTGTCGGGACCATGTCGGGGCTTTCCTCACGCGGGTCGTTGCCCTTGTGACAGAAGCTGCACTGCAGATTCATCACCTCTTTGGCATAATCACTTTCCAAATGGCGATAGTGGAAGGATTGTTGATCACCAGAATAGGTGTCCAGCGTTTGATACCAGGCCAGAGTGTCATCAATTTCAACACCGGCGGGTGAGGCGCTGCGTGGCTTGTGTGTCAGGATGTCCTGATGGCAAACTAAACACTCCTGATTGCTGGCGCTGGCTGCGGCAGGTGGAAAATGCAGTGGATGGTATCGCGCGCGTTCATAGTCAAGCGTCGGAGCAAGAGCTTCCAGTTCAGCTGCCAGTGCCGCGATTTCAGTCGAACGCTCCGGCGTAGGCTCTGGCGGATTGTGATAGGTCACACCGTCGGGATAGGGGACGGGGTCAATCTCGACCACCTCATCAACCTCTCCCGAGTCACCTTCTGCAACAGCAGTGGCCGCCGCTGCGGCAAACCCCAGGGCGACCGCATCCAGAGGTGTGTCAGACTGTTGTCCGAGATAGGCAATCAGATTGTTGCGATCCGCTTCTTTCTTCAGCCCGGCAAAACTCATCTTGTTGCCTGCGGCATAAGACTTCGGGTTTTCCAGGAAAGCCTGCAGTGCGGGCACATCCCAAGCCTGACCAGTCAATGCGGTCAGTGCGTCAGAATAGCCGAAATCAGCAACCGAGGCGACAGGCCGTCCGATAATGCCCCAAAGCGCGGGGCCGGTCTTGTTTCCGCTGTCAGCTTCCGCCCCGTGGCAAGCCTTGCACTTCTTGAACACTTTTTCGCCTGCAACCGCGCTCACAGCCGTTGCGGCAGGATCGGTGGCCACCTCGGCAATCTCAGTGGAAGCCCGCTCTGTATTCGACTCATCAGTCCCGGAAACCGGCGCTGACGTCGCAAAGGCCATCCGCGTCTTTGCGGCAACCGGCGAACCGAGTGCCACCATTTTCAGCGCCGTACCTGCCCAGAACAGTCCCAGTCCGGCTATTGCCACGCACAAGATCAAGCTCAAGGCAATAAGGAGCCGCTCTATGATCTTCATCTGCTTATATCCTATCTTCGGTTGCGGGATCCCGGCTTAGTTCTATTGACCAGAACTGCCGAGGTATCCGTTAAGCTGCCGGGATAACTGTTTCGGGATAACTGTCTACTGTCCCTACGGCGCTGCTGTGCGCCTTACGGACCATTGGTTGCAGACCCGAGTTCCGTCAGCACTGTCTTCCCAGAGGGTGCGAACCCAATTACGTTCATCGAACACGGATCCTAGTGCAGCCGCTTTATTGTCGCCTGCTGCCTCCGTTAGTGTCGTGCTGTGTCGTGCCGTCGGCTCATCCACTGTTTTCGTCAGAGCGCGAACTTTAAAATGCTGCAGCAGCGATCACAATAACGGCGAAGATCACCAATAGGAGCTTATTGCCAATAGGAACTTATTGTTTGTCATGATGTGCCACATTCCCTGTTTTTTGGGGTGAGATGAGAGGGCGGCGAACCGCCCCCTCGCAAACGTGACCTAGCCATAGGGACCAGAGGTTTGGTAATTGGGGGGTCAGTTGTCCGACGTGCCATCCATACCGGACATTCCCGACATGCCACCCATGCCTGACATGCCGCCCATACCGGACATTCCCGACATGCCACCCATACCGGACATACCGCCCATACCGGACATGCCGCTCATGCCAATCGGACTGCCACCAGTGCTGACCACTACGGTGTACTGTGTACACTCCCAGCCACCGCTGTAGCCGGGCATACCACCCATGCCACTCATGCCGGACATACCGCCCATTCCGCCCATGCCGGACATACCGCCCATGCCGGACATACCGCCCATGCCGGACATACCGCCCATGCCGGACATACCGCTCATGCCGCCCATGCCGGACATACCGCCCATGCCGCCCATGCCGGACATACCGCCCATGCCGCCCATACCGGACATTCCGCCCATACCCATCATGTGTGACGGCGCTTTCGTCCATTGGGTACATACCCAGTTTTGCTGAGCGTATTTCACCATGCCACCCATGCCGGACATGCCACCCATGCCGGACATTCCGCTCATGCCATCCATCCCCGACATGCCGCTTTGATTGTCATCAGAAGCGACAGCGGGAAGAGCAAGAACGGATACCGAGCATAAAGCTGCAAGCAGTGTTTGCTTAATCTTCCGAGTCATAAGTCCTTTTCCTCCATTTAAAAGTGCCAGCCGCTTCGGGATTAAAATCTGCGCTGGCGATCATCCGGCACAGGGCCGCTCGGCCCCGACCGAAACTCAGTGCCAGCCCCTGATGTCGTAGGGGCCGGTCATTCCGGGGTGTGAAAACGGGGTGAACCAACTACCCTGCGCTTCCAGAAACCGAAGGCTATCGGGATAGGGCTCGCTCACTCCGGTAAGCGCATCCGCATGCCATTGTGGATCCTTGGCTTCAGTGGTGATCTCCGGGGCATGTGCGGGCCGCTCCGCAGGATTAACCCCTGCAATCAGGATGTCCTGAGCGGATACCGATGCACCTGCCGCCACCAATACCAGCAGGAATAAACCAAACATCCGGATCATCACGCTCTCCTCTCGATAACAAAAACATCGACTTGGGGTTGACCCAAAAACGAATCTGATCTGCCAGACTTCGATGTCACTCTAGCGTGTATGAATAGCGAGTTCTTTGATTTATTTATTGTTATTAGGTGGTTAGAGGTGGTTGAGGCTTAAAATACTGCCAATTTGGCACACTTGCGACGTACACTTTTGAGAACCTCAAGAATTTCAACCAGAACACCCCGCCATTATGGCAGAATCGGAGAGCCATTTTGTCATGAGGTGTATTGACGCATTCTCCGACGAAGGCCGTTCGGTCACGTATTCATCTAAAGAACCGCCCGAAGTGAGAGGAGACAGGCATGATGACCCCGCGTGAAAAGGTACTTGCCGCCTTGCAGCAGGTCACACTGCCTGACGCCGAAGACAATGTTGTCAGCGCGGGTTTGGTGCGCGCTCTGACCGTTTCAGAGGGAACAGTACATTACGTACTGGATGGCGTTGAACAGCCCGGTATTAATATCTCGGCGCTGAAGGGCCGGATCGAAAAGGCTTTGATCGCACTTGAAGGCGTAGAGCGGGTCGACGTTGTGATCGCCGGCCCCGCCCCCGAAGGCGAGGCTCTGGATGACGCGCCGCGTCCACTGGCAGGTGTTGGCAAGGTCATTCTTGTGGGTTCGGGTAAAGGTGGCGTTGGAAAGTCCACTGTCGCGGCCAATCTAGCCCTGGCCTGTGCCGCCCGAGGTCTACGTACCGGGTTGCTGGACGCTGATCTCTATGGCCCGTCGCAGCCGCGGATATTTGGCACCGAAGGGCGGCCTGTCTCACTCGAAGAGACACTGATTCCGATCTCGACACAGGGCGTGCAACTGCTTTCGATAGGCTCGATGATCGCGCCGGGACACGCGCTCTTGTGGCGCGGCGCGGTGTTGCACGAAACACTGTCTCGGATGATTTTCGGCACCCGCTGGGCACCGCTGGACGTATTGCTGATTGACCTGCCGCCAGGTACAGGCGATGTACCCCTGTCAATCCTGCAGCAACTACAAGTCACCGGTGCAATACTGGTCTCGACCCCGCAGGATCTATCACTTGAAGATGTACGTCGGGCGCTTGATCTCTTTCGGCGCACGGAAACTCACATCGTAGGTCTGATAGAAAACATGGCTCTGCACATCTGTAGCACATGTGGCGCTTCCGACCGGCTGTTCGGCCCAAGCCTGGAACACTTCGCACACGAGACCGGAATTCCCTATCTTGGGGCACTCCCGCTCAGCCATCAGATCAGCCTAAATGACGATACTTGCAAAGCCGGTTCCGGTGCGATGCAGGTTATCGACTTTTTTGATGAGATCGCTTCGAAAGTAGTGGCCTAGTTGTTTAGGGTCGGGACTCAATTGGTCCACCAGACGATGGCAGCGGCTAGGAAGACTGCCGACAGGAAGATATCGGCTCTCTTGTCGTAACGGGTTGCTATTCTGCGGAAATCCTTGAGACGGCAGAACATCCGTTCCACCACATTGTCTTTACGATGTGCTGTATCTCCCACGAGATTGTCTTCCTTCAAGAAGTAAAACGCATTCCCGTCCACGCATGCAAATCTCAGGCCATTGGCAAAAGGGAGTTCATTCTGAGCACTATGCCGAGAGTCAATAGCCTCGTCGACTAATTCTGGCGATTGTGGTTCCAGCTCAGCTTCGAGAAATGGGCGGTAGTCTTCCTGTTCAGGGCGCTTCATTTCAATTTTTATGAGTCGACCATCAGGTTTCGACCGAAACCAGATCCCGAAAGCACAGAAACTGCTGGGCTCAAAACAGGGAAATAGCCGCATGGCAGGCCAATTCGCGCCGACATCAATCAGGTAGTCTCTGGCATTGATTGTCACCAGAATGACCGTGTGGGTCTTGCGGTCGTTAATGTAGGCGCGGTGCAGACGGGCATTGAGGTCCGGACTGTACTTCAGCTGCAACTGTTTGAGAAACAAAACGGCCCTGTCAGAACAAGTACCTCCATGCCGAGAATTCTTAATTGGCAAGTTGTAATTCAGGAATATTGTATGAAATGGAACCGTGCGCCAAAACATATCGATATCCTTTTCAATTGAAGCGAGCAGCGCGTCTGTTCCACGGGGTGGCGCATCTTCGGATGCCGCTGCCTTAAAGGACAACACCAATCGATCTTGGGACATCTGAGCGCGAAGGTTGGGCAGTTGCCGTCGGTTATCAAGCAGAAATTTCAGTAGCGTAGTCAGAGATCTAAACATGCAGGCGCGCCTTCTGAAGCTGGGTTACGGTGAAGTTGGATCCGATGAATATCGCTCCCCTCGTTTCCCGATGAACTCATCAAACGCGGGATAGGAGTGGAAATAGGGATCATCCGCGAAAGCCCCAAGTGTTTGTGCAAAATGCGCGCGCCAGACCGTACCAAGAGTATCCAATTCGGTGCATCCAGCCTTAGTGCAGTAATTGAACACGAGCCTCTGCAATCCGGTCCCGCGGTCCAGAGGCTTCTTGCGCCGTTGTAAAATCGTCTCCGGCAACATAGTGTGAAACGCGCGCCGTAAGACTGATTTGGGCGTGGGATTGTGCGCGTCACAGTAAAAGTCTTTGAACGTTAGCCCCTCTGCAAGATCTCGCAGGTCCTGATCGAGGAAGGGGCACCGGACTTCTATAGCATGGGCCATCGCGGCTCCATCGATACGGCGCAATTCTGTTCTGTGCAGATCTGCCAACAGACGGTTACGCGAGGTGCGCCACTCGGTGTCTGGGCCAAATTTAGGCGGCTCAAAATAGCCGCAGAAAACCTCGTCCGCGCCGTCGCCCCCCAAGGCCACCTTGTGGCCTGCATCACGCGCAGCACGGGCCAAAATATAAGTTCCGACACCATTGCTGATGATAGACGGATTGTAGCTCTCGGTGAATTTAACCACGTCCGAAATCAATTCTTCCATCTGGGACGCATCTGGAATTCTTACCGGCCATATGCGTGAGCGCGGGACATTCAGAAATGCCAAGACTTCCTGAGCGTATTGTGCATCTTCACATTCGGATCCATCCAAATAGTAGTAGTGGGCACCTGCCTTGCGCGGCCCTGATTCCACAAGGGCTGCAATGATGGAACTGTCCAACCCGCCACTGAGAAACACCGCGAATTTGTCCAAGTCGCTGCATACTGCGCGCTTGTCCACGGCACGGCGCATGACCTCAACAAGATCGTGGGGGTTCGCGGGTTGTTTAGCGGCACGTGGCGGGGCCAGAGTCGTGATCCCACCTGTTACAAGACTAATCTCGCAGAACCCCAGTGGCACAATCTGGTATTCATCGACACGTTGTGCGGCCTTGAGTTCGCTGGTCAACATGAAGCTTGCTCCGCCACGGACTAGGAACAGCGGCTTCTTACCAAGGGCGTCGCGGATCGTGTACAGCTTCTGGGCCCTGCTATCGTAAATGACTCCTGCGAAGAAGCCATCCAGATGATCCGTCAGTTTGGATCCCACTTGCGAGAACAGTTGGAGAATGACAGCGGTGTCGCTGCGGGCGGGTTCATTGATGTCAAAGGCTTCGCGGAGAGCGAGATGGTTGTAAACCTCGCCATTGAAGATACCGAACAGGCCATCTGCTTCATGAGGCTGCATGCTTCGGGGGGCTGTGTCATTGATGGCCAATCGAGTAAAGCCGAGAGTGATGTCATCCACCTCGCGTAGATTGCAGTCATCTGGACCGCGATGGGCTAGGCACTCCAACGCGTGCTTGGCCCATTTGGCCTGCTCGGGCCCCCAAGTACAGAGAATTCCACACATGTCAGACCTCGGACTTCATCTCTTCCCGAAGGAACATCAGGGTCTTGCCGAAATAGTTGTTCCCCTGCCCGTCAGAGTTTCGCCCCCAGAACGCGTCGTCCTCGGAATGCTCGACAATCTCGCGATCTTTCGTGCCCAGTAGCGCCAATTTGACCTCCGGGTTTTGAGAGAGCTTCAGCTTGACCGTTGAGTACATGAAGGTCAGCTGAAGAGCCTCCCAGTCATCAATAATCTGATCGTGATTTGCGCGCGCGCACGCCTTCGCATCCGCCGGCCCAGAGGCTCTCCGGATAACGTCGCGTACCTCGGCTGCGTCGAATTTGCGGGATTGATAAAGGTGCTCACTGGTGGGCCAGATAACGCCGTCCTCAAGCACCGGATGCATTGAAAAGTTGGACATCTCCCCGAAGGGGCCATTGGTGCTGCCGATAACCACTGGATTGGCCCAATTATGGCTGACATTGTCGAGGTGACGCTTCTCAATCAGGAGATCCCGATGTTGATATTCGCTCTTGGAAGCAAGATACATGCGGTTTTCTAGCGTCATGGTTCCGCGCACTGGCTTGGTGGTGATGTCAAAGCCCTGTGCTTTCAGCGCCTCGACCTTGGTCGGATTGTTTGTGAGCAAACATAAGCGTTCAACACCGAGGCTTCGCAACAACTCACTAGCCTCTTGGTAGCAGCGGGCGTCAGCTGACAAACCCAGCGCGTCGCAGGCTTCATAGGTCGTCAATTCTTCCTGTTGCTCCTTTCCGACGATCCGCAACTTATTGCCCAAACCGTGCCCGCGCCCCTCTTGCTGCAAATAGAGGACAGCGCCACACCCATGCGTCTCGATCTCGGAGAGCGCGGCCCTGAGCTGGCCTGCGCAGTCACAATCCACCGCCCCAAAGGTTTCGGAAAACTGGCACGACGAATGCAAGCGAACCAGCGGCCGTTCGACTGCGCTCAGATCACCAAGCCGGAGCAATTGTATCTGATCTTCATAATGCGAACTGATGACCATTCGCGAACCGGGGCGGATCAAATGGCAGTATGTGTAATTGGGCATATTATTCAGCATATTCATGAAATTCCAACTCGATTTGCGATATTCTGTCGGGTTGCGTCAAGCAGTTCACCTCTTCCAGCAGCCTCTTTTTGAACGTCTCATTGATCACATCACGCAGTTCATTCGTGAGCTGGGAAACCCTTACGTTGTTCAATCCGTCAAGTTCATCAAGGGCGCGGTCAATTTCGTCAAAATATTGCATTAAAAGCGTCTGCGTTTCCGCAGCCCTTTCCTTCAATAAACCTGCGAAGTCCTCGTATGCCGGACAGCCAAACGCGTGCAACAGGCTGTTGAATATGCAACTGCCTATCACTTCATCTTGTGATTTCTCAACGCTCAACTCCTGCGTTGCGGCTTCTTGTCTCCGATGCAACGTCGCAATGTTGCTTTCCCGGATCAAATGGCCATGCTTCCGGGCGGCCAGCAGGGCCCACATCATGTCGGAGCGCCGGAGCGATCCGTTCGGACCCGACATGACAGGAAACGGCACCTCCAGCATCGCCGGGTTGAAAATGATAATCGTGCCGCCTCGATGTAGCGTTTCCGCTCCCACCTCCAATTTCATCGGGTCTCCAAAGGTCCGCAGCTTCCGGAAAATGCTGTTCCCCGTAGCGAGGCTCGGCAACTCCTCGATGAGCCGGTCATGGGCCTCCTGCACGGTTTCCCGGTCATGTGCGGGTTCCAGCCAAGCGACATGTTCAGGTTTGGAGTTGAGGCTGAGCGCATAGTAGTAGGTCTTTGGATGGTCCTGCATCCAGGCGGAATTCTCCTTGCTGCGGTTCGGCAGCGGATCCTGCGCAGATAGGTCATGCAGCCATTGTAGATTTGCTTTTAGGTCCTGCAACTCAAAGAGTAGGCCACTGAGAGCAGCGTTAGGGCTGTCGCCGACGTATGCCCCTAAAAGGGCATCAACCTTGAGGTCAGGGGCAGATATGGCTTGGGCAATCTTGGCTACCGCCGCCTCACCGACGATAAAGTCATCGTCAAGAAACCAGACTGGTGGTTTCTTGTGTCTGCTGAGTAGATATGTGCGCACTTTGTCCTGAAGGCAGTTGCGTGCTTCCGCAATTTTCAGAACAGCCCCGCTTGTGGGCGCGGTGTAGTAACGCAACTCAAGGTTCCGGGTAGGGGGGGCACCCCACTCAGCATGCGCATTGTTGCGCAACACAAGTACGGTCACACGAAAGATTGGAGCGGCATGAGTGTCCAGTGACACAAGTAGCCTGTTCAAAAGCTTCGGGCAGGTGGAGATTGTGGCAATGACCAGATGATCTTTCACACGCAGACCGTTTTTCTTGAGCGGCGGTGTGGCAACGCCGGGGTCATAATCAAACAACCTGAGAGCCCGGCTTCGGCTCGCCTCATAGACGTCCGGAGCCATAGCATGCCGCCATTTTTCGTAAAAAAATTCCAGTCCGTCGAACTTGGCGGCCCCACCCCTGTCGGTCAATCGCGTTGAGCCATGGCCCCTATCGATATAGACTGTCGCATCATTGGCCACGGCATATTTGGTGGTAGCCTTGCACAAACGAAGGCAGGCGTCGCGGTCAGTACAGGACCGCAAACCAGCGGTCCAACCGCCGATCTTCTGTAAAAGCTGGAATTCGATCGACATTGTCGAATTGGAAATGCCTGGGTTGCGGACCAGAAACTGATCCGGTTCAAGCATGCTCGGCGGTTCCTGTCGATGGTCCTTTCCCAAATATACAAATGGGGCCGCTACAAAATCCGCCCCGGCATCAAACTGCTCTTCAACTGATGCCAGGTAATTCTCGGACCAGAAATCGTCGTCATCCAGCAACGACACAATTGTTACGCCCGGGCAGAACGCGGCTATGTATTCGAACGCAGAATTTAAGTTGGTACTCAGTCCCGGAAACTGATGGTTGGGCACAATGTGAAGTTCTCCAGCGAAGGTCGGCCAGTGTGAAGCAGCGCGGGCAGCGGAAGCCTCCTCGTCCGTGGCATCACAGGTGACCACGACATAATCTGCCGGGCGCTCTTGTTTCGCGACCGACCCCAAGGCCCGCTCCAAAAGACGGGGGCGGTGAAGTGTTGTCGGAACTACGACTGAAATTTTGTGCATATTAAAATCATCACCTGCCGAAAAAGTGTTAATGTAGCAAACAGAATCGAAGGGAGGGAAGAGTGGGCGGACATTTTGTCGGGCTTGTCCTCTGGTAATCTCCCCATTTTTAATGGGGTCCGCTTGTAGAACTACGCGGCTATTTTCAGTTTCATAGCGGGTGTGATGCCGCCGATGGCCATGTTGGGCCGGTCGTTGTTGTAAGTCCAGAGCCATTTTGCGGCCTGATCCTGTGCCTCCTCTATCGTTTCAAAGATGTTCTGATCCAGCCAAACAAAGGCCCATCTACGATACATCACGCGCCTGCAAGCTGCTCGTGTAGTCATCGAGGAAAGGCTTCCAGGTGGATCGCGACAAGCAGCAGCGGCAAGTGCTGAAGAAGAGGCGCAGAGGCGCAAAGGACGTGTCTGTGAGCGGTTTGTTATCGCTTTTGCCTGTGGAGGCTACGGCTGATCAACGCAGGGCGCTAACAGGCGCCTTTGCAGAGCGATTGAGTAAAGGTATCGTAGGGTATGTCGCGGCGATCCATGATCAACATGGAAACGACATCCATAATCCCCATGCTCATTTCGTCTTCTTCGACGTGCAGCAAAAATCGGGAGGGCGAGGGCGACCGAGAAGCACGCTCGGTCTCGCTCGAAAGAACGCCATTGAAGAGACTGCGAGGCTACCCGGCATCTTATGTCTCTTTACAATCAGCTACGCGAATGTCGGCTTGTGATCTAGGGTCTGTACTCAATTAGCGGTTTCCCTTTGGGCCGTTGTTCTGCTTCACTTCCGCCAGAAACAGGCGGGAGATCGTGATGGCAAAGAACCTCTATTGGCTCAGCGA
>PDWJ01004041.1_pt1 | contig 19053 bp, 19 predicted proteins | sample 1430881 | NCBI WGS metagenome assembly PDWJ01 (sample SAMN01162460, study PRJNA174530) | Oral metagenome, whole genome shotgun sequencing project. | biome: Marine environment; feature: Marine mammal; material: Swab sample of the gingival sulcus; isolation source: swab sample of gingival sulcus...
TGATTTTTTTTCGCTCATTATCCAATACTTCCTTCTAATGATATATTTAATAGTTCTTTTGCTTCAGCTGCAAACTCCATAGGTAACTCTTTTAAAACACTTTTACAAAATCCATTTACTATCATAGATACTGCATTTTCTTCATTTATTCCTCTTTGTTGTACATAAAATAGCTGTTCATCAGAGATTTTTGAAGTTGTAGCTTCGTGTTCTATATGTGAAGACATATTTTTTATCTCGTGGTAGGGAAAGGTATGGGCTTCACACTCATTTCCAATAAGTAGGGAGTCGCACTCTGAAACATTTCTTGCATTTTTTGCATCTTTTCCTATTTTTACCAAGCCCCTATATGAATTTACACCTTTCATGGCTGAAATTCCTTTTGAAATAATAGTCGATTTAGTATTTTTACCTAAATGCACCATCTTTGTACCGGTATCTGCTTGTTGCCCCTTTGAAGAAATAGCAACAGAATAAAATTCCCCAATACTATTATCTCCTTTTAATATACAAGAGGGGTATTTCCACGTTAAAGAAGAGCCAGTTTCAACTTGTGTCCAGGATATTTTTGAATTATCCCCTTTACATACGCCTCTTTTTGTAACAAAGTTTAAAATTCCACCACGACCTTCTTCATCCCCTGGATACCAGTTTTGAATAGTGGAGTATTTTATTCTAGCGTCTTTTAGGGCAACTAATTCCACGACCGCCGCATGAAGTTGTCTCTCATCTCTTGTTGGGGCTGAACATCCTTCATTATATGAGACATAAGAGCCTTCATCACATATTATTAGTGTTCGCTCAAACTGTCCAGTATCAAGGGCATTTATTCTAAAATATGTTGATAATTCCATTGGGCATTTTGTATTTGGTGGGATATATACAAAAGAACCATCTGTAAAAACTGCAGCATTTAAACAAGAAAAATAGTTATCTGCTACACTTACTACGCTAGCTAAATATTTTTTTAAAAGCTCTGGATACTTATGTGCTGCTTCACTAATGGAGCAAAATACTATTCCTAATTTTTCCAGTTCATCTTGATAGGTTGTTTTTACAGAAACTGAATCAAAAACAGCATCAATAGCAACACCAGCAAGAAGTTTTTGTTCTTCCAGTGGAATACCAAGTTTCTCATAGGTTTTTAATATTTCTGGGTCAACTTCATCTAGTGAGCCTAAAGGTTTTTTAGGTGCTGAGAAATAAGCAATATCTTGATAGTCAATTTTTGGATAATTTAGTTTTGCCCAAGAAAGCTCTTCCATTTTTTGCCATCTTTTATAGGCTTTTAATCTAAAATCTAAAAGCCATTGAGGTTCTTCTTTTTTTGCTGAGATAGCTTTTATTACATCTTCATTTAGACCTTTTGCAAAGGTATCACTTTGTACTAAAGTCTCAAATCCGAGTTTATAATCACTATTTATTAATTTATGTATTTCTTTGTTCTCTCCCATATAGGACTCCAATTTTTAAATAGGACAAATTATATCCTATTTAAAATAAGTGTTATATAAAAAAGAAAATTAAGCCTTAATTTTAGACTCTAAATAGCTCGTATAGTATGATATTGGATAGGTAAGAAGTAAATATCCAATAGCAAGGGGAATATAGCTTTCTAAGGTTGAGTAGGTATAAGCATTTACTTCTTGGGCATTCATGGTAAACTCACTAATAGAGATGATAGATAAAAGTGAAGAATCTTTTATTATACTAGCAAATTGTCCCGTTAAAGCAGGTAGCATACTTCTAAAAGCTTGTGGAAAGATTACATATCTATACATTTGGGTATTTGTCATTCCTAAGCTTAAAGCTGTTTCATACTGTTCAAAATCAACTGCTTCTATAGCCCCTCTTATTATTTCGCATACATAGGCACCTGCAAAAAGTGCTAGGATAACAGTTCCTACTACATATCTATTTTCAAAGCCTAAATTATTTGCAAAAACATAAAAAAATATCAAAATCTGTACTAAAAGGGGAGTTCCTCTTATAAGTTCGATATAAAATTTTGCAAAAAATCTTAAGGGAATTAGCTTGGAATTTTGTGCATAAGCAAAAAACAATCCTATGATAAAACTTAGAATCAGTGCAAAAAAGGATATGATGATGGTCATTATAAAACCATCAATAAATTTTTGTTTATATTCATAAATAATTTCCCAGTGAAAAGTATATGAGATATTTTTGAACATAAAATAAAATATTATGAACATCAAAGTAAGCATAAAAATGAGGTTAAAAAGGTATACTCCTTTAGAGATACCTTTTTGCTTTTTCAGTCCTAATTCTTGAATAAATAAATTTTTAAGTTTGATAGCTAAATCCTAAAAAAAGAAGTCGATACCTAATTTATCAAAGGTCTTTTTTGCATCCGTTAAGTATTTATTTGCAAAAGTATCAAAAGTACCATCTGCTTTTGCTTTTTTTATAAATTCATCAACTTTAGCTTTTAAAGGGTCATTTTTTCTTAAAGCCACACCCCAATACTCAAAATCTTCTTGAAAAGGTTTTAGTAAAGCAATTGTAGTATCTGGATTTTTTACACTATTTTTATAAATAGTTAATTGATCATATAAAAAGCCATCGGCCTTTCCTTGAACCACTTCTAAAACACAAGCCGCCTCTTTATCAAATACTAAAATTTGAGCATTTTTTAGATTGTTTTTTGCATAGATATGTCCGGTTGAACCCTTTTTTACAGCAACTTTTTTACCTGCTTTATTTAAATCTTTGATAGATTTAACACCTGAGTTTTTATTTGCTAAAATAGCAAGGGAAGATTTTGAATATGGTATTGAGAAATCTATTGATTTTTTTCTTTCTTCTGTGACTGTCATTGATGAAATAATCAAATCAATTTTACCAGTTTTAAGTGAAGGAATAAGTCCATCCCAAGCAATATTTTCTATAATAACTTTTTTTCCTAATGAAGTACCAAGTGCCTTTGCAAAATCAACAGAAACTCCTGAGGGTGTTCCATCTTTTTCACTCATTTCAAAGGGTGGATATGCTAACTCCATACCAACTTTTAATACTTCTTTATTCTCTTCTTTTTTATCACTACAAGCAATTAATATAAATACTAATATTGATGAAAAAAACATCAAAAATGATCTTTTCATAACTTTTCCCTTTCTCGTCCTGAAAATTTTTTCGGTATTATTCCATAATAAACTTATTATAAAATTAGAAAAAGAATTAATTAAGACTGTTTTTATCCTATTTAAACTATAATTCCGAAAATTAATTTATTTTGAGATGTTAGCTATGTTTAAGAATATCTCAAAAAAAGTAGGAATATTGATGGAAGTATATTTAGATAATAATGCGACAACGAAAGTAGATCCAGAAGTTTTCAAAGCTATGGAGCCGTTTTTTTGTCAAATTTATGGGAATCCAAATTCTTTACATAAATTTGGTGCGGGAACTCACCCCAAAATGGTAGAAGCTTTGGATTACTTGTATGCTGGTATAAATGCCCGTGATGAAGATGATTTTATTATTACAGGAAATGCAACTGAAAGTAACAATACTGTATTAAAAGGTATTTGGATTGATAAAATTTTGAATGGAAATAAAAATCATATCATTACCTCAGAAGTTGAGCATCCTGCAATTACAGCAACCTGTAAATTTTTGGAAACTCAAGGAGTAAGTGTAACTTATCTTCCTGTAAATGAAGAGGGTGTTTTAGAAGCTTCTGCTGTAGCAAATAGTATTCAAAATGATACAGCCCTTGTGTCTATTATGTGGGCGAATAACGAAACAGGTAAGCTTTTCCCGATAAAAGAGATAGGACAAATTTGTAAAGAAGCAAATATTCCATTTCATACAGATGCAACGCAAGCAATAGGAAAAGTTCCCGTTGATGTTCAAGCCTGTAATGTAAACTATTTATCCCTTTCAGCACATAAATTTCATGGACCTAAAGGTGTTGGTGGATTGTATGTTCAAAAAGGTTTTGCATTAACCCCTTTACTACATGGTGGTGAGCAAATGGGAGGACATAGAGCTGGTACTGTTGATGTGGCTTCTATGGTTGGTATGGGTGTTGCTATGAAACTTGCAACATCTGAAATGGCATTAGCTTATGAAAATAATCATGTAAGAAAATTAAGAGATAAGCTGGAAAATGCGATTTTAGAGATACCTGAGACTATTGTAATAGGTGGTAAAGATAATAGAACACCAAATACTACCTTAATCTCTATAAGAGGTGTTGAGGGTGAATCAATGCTTTGGGATATGAACCAAAAATCAATAGGGGCAAGTACAGGAAGTGCCTGTGCAAGTGAAGATTTAGAAGCAAATCCTGTAATGAATGCCTTTGGTAGTGATAGTGAATTAGCACATACAGGGGTAAGATTTTCTTTAAGTAGATTTAATACTGAAGAAGAGATTGATTATGCAATAGATGTGATTAAAAATGCAATTCATAGATTAAGAACTATTTCTAGCTCTTATGCCTATACACCCAAAAATCACATATCACAATTATAAAAATTTGAAGGAAATAGAAAATGGCAAAAAATGATTTAATTACTGGATCAATTTGGGACGAGTACTCAAATCAAGTAATAAGAAGAATGGACAATCCAACTCATCAAGGTGAAATCACAGAAGAACAAGCAAAGCAAATGGGTGGAAAGCTTATTGTTGCTGATTTTGGAGCTGAGTCATGTGGTGATGCAGTTAGACTTTATTGGTGTGTAAATGAAGAAACTGATGTAATTTTAGATTCAAAATTCAAATCTTTTGGTTGTGGCACTGCTATTGCCTCTTCAGATGCTATGGCTGAGCTTTGTGTTGGTAAAAAAGTTCAAGATGCAGTTAAAATCACAAATATTGATGTTGAAAAAGCTTTAAGAGATACTCCTGATGTTCCAGCTGTTCCTCCTCAAAAAATGCACTGTTCTGTTATGGCTTATGATGTTATTAAAAAAGCTGCTGGTACATACATGGGTGTAGATATGGAGTCTTTTGAAGAGGAACAAATTGTATGTGAATGTGCAAGAGTAACATTAGGAATGATTCAAGATGTTATTAGAGTAAATGACCTTAAAACTATTGAAGAAATAACCGATTATACAAAAGCAGGGGCTTTTTGTAAATCCTGTATCAAGCCAGGTGGCCATGAAGAAAAAGACATATACCTAGTTGATATACTAAAAGACGTGAGGGATGAGATGGAACAGGAAAGATTAAAAGAAGCGGCTGATTCTAGTGCTGCTGGTGAATCATCATTTGATAAAATGACTATAGTTCAAAGAATTAAATTAATTGATGAGGTTTTAGATGCTGATATAAGACCAATGCTTATGATGGATGGTGGAAATATGGAGATTATTGATATAAAAGAGAATATTCCCCATTATGATATTTATATAAGATATTTAGGAGCTTGTTCAGGATGTGCTTCAGGTGATACTGGGACACTTTATGCAATAGAAAGTATTTTAAAACAAAAAGTAGATGAAAACATTAGAGTTTTACCTATTTAAATAAATAAAATATATCAATCTTTTACTAAAAGCCCAAGTTTTTCACTTGGGCTTTTTTTTGATATAATACCGCCAAATAAAAAAGGAATATTTTAATTATGGGAAATAGTCAAATATTAAAAAATACAAATGCAAAAATATTAGATGAGTTTAATGCTTCAATTATGTTTGATAAGGAACTTTATTCTCAAGATATTAAGGGAAGTATTGCCCACTCTAAAATGCTATTTGAGCAAGGAATTTTAAATAAAGAGGAACAATCATCGATAGAGAAAGGGCTTTTACAAGTAAAAGAGGAAATAGAATCTGGTGAATTTAAATTTTCACTAGCTTTTGAAGATATTCATATGGCTGTGGAATCAAGACTTACTGAAATTATTGGGGAAGCTGGTAAAAAACTTCATACAGCTAGAAGTAGGAATGACCAAGTTGCAACTGATTTTAGACTTTATGTTCAAGAAAAATCTTTAAGTATTAAAGTACAGTTAAAAGAATTAGTTGAAACTTTTGTAGATGTTGCTTCAAAACATACCAATACTTTAATTCCTGGTATGACTCACTTACAACATGCACAACCTCTTAATTTTGGGTACCACTTACTTGCATATGCAAATATGTTCAAAAGGGATTTTCAAAGATTTGAAAGCTCATATGAAAGAAATAATTATTGTCCTTTAGGAAGCGCTGCATTAGCAGGTACTCCACATAATATAAATAGAGAATCAACAGCTAATAGTTTAGGTTTTTATTCTCCAACAGCCCATGCTATGGATAGTGTAAGTGATAGGGATTTTGCTTTAGAACTTTTGTTTAATATCTCAACTTCTATGATGCACATAAGTAGAATTTCTGAAGAACTTATAACCTGGTCATCTTATGAATTTGGATTTATAAAAATGAGTGATGAGTATGCTACTACGTCATCTATTATGCCTCAAAAGAAAAATCCTGATGTTCCTGAATTACTTAGAGGTAAGACAGGTAGAGTATATGGAAATTTAATCTCTTTATTAACTGTTATGAAAGGTCTGCCACTAGCTTATAATAAAGATACTCAGGAGGATAAAGAAGGAGTTTTTGACTCGGTTAAGACTATTGAAATATCAATAGCTATTTTAAATGAAGTTATTAAAACTATGATAGTAAATACTCAAAAAATGGAAGATGCTTGTAAAATAGGACATTTAACTGCTACAGATTTAGCAGATTTTTTGGTACAAAAAAATTCTATGCCTTTTAGAACAGCTTATTATATTACTAAAGATGTTGTTAGTTTTGCGAACTCTTTAAATAAAGACATTAGTGAGTTAAGTTTTGAAGAGATTAAATCTTCAAATGAAAATTTAAAAGATATTGATGAAGAAATTGTTTCTTGTCTTGATTTAAGAAATTCAATGAATGCTAGAAACTCCTATGGTGGAACTTCAACACTTCAAACACAAAAGCAGATAAAAGAGTTCAAAGACTGGTTGGAATCCAACTAGTCCTTGAAATAATTTAAGTTTTTATCTAAGAAATTGTTTAGTTACTTGATACAATGCCTGTATATCAGTCTTACCTATAAAGCCATCAACTCCAATTTGGTCCATTTTATTTTTTACTGCTTCAGTTGTCATGGACGAATTAACAACTACAGGTATATGAGAATAGGCAGAGTTTGTTTTTATAAATGAAGCCACTTGAAAACCATCTGTTTCGGGCATTTCTATATCTGTGATAATAAGTCCTATATCTTCTGGATCTATTTCTTTTATTCTTTCAATTAGTTTTGCTCCGTTTGGATATATCTCATAATTAGCATTGGCTTTTTTGAAAAATTTTGTCAAAACCTCTCTAGCAACTCCTGAATCTTCAGCTGCTAATATAAGTTTTGATGAATTAAATCTTTCTTCAATATATTTATTTAGAGTATCCTCTCCATCATCAGTCCAACCTAAGTCTTTTAGGAGTTGTTCTGCATTGAATACTGTACATAATTTGTCATTTTTATCAACTTTTACGTAAGTTGTATAAGTAATTTTTGAATTTGTATCTTCTGAATGTCTTAATTCATCTGTTGTTTTTTCAACAATATCTAACATGTTTTTTATTAAGAAACCAACTTTTTTATGGTTAAATTCACAGTAAATTATAAGTTTGTACTCCTGAGTTTTTAAAGCAGGAAGTCCCAACCAAGCATCAAGATTTATTAAAGTTACGGGCTCCCCCCTAATAGTGGCAATACCAGCCACAATCTCAGTATCCCTAGGGGTATCATTAATGGCAACCTCTTCAGTAATTATAAATGCTTTAACTTTTGCAATGTTTATGGCATATATATTGTCATGACCAGTGTAAAACACTGCTAGTTGCTGCACATTCCTTAAATGGCCTTGTGTCATTTGTTCAACACTATTTATACCGCTCATAAAATCCCTTTAGTTTGATTATAGATAAATTATATTCCTTTTTTTCTTATAATTAACTTTATATAATTATTTTATTTGTTTTTATTGATAACTTTTTTAATAACAATTGAAGCAATCATTAGTCCAAAAGATGCTGTAACACCTTCAAAACTACCCTTATCTAAACATTTTGCTTCTTCACTTGAAAATACAACTTTAAACTTTTTTTTGAATCCTATTTTTTTGAGTTCATACCTTACTTTTCTAATAAAAGGATCATTGTATGTTTCCCATATTGAGGTGTATTCTATTTTACTAGGATCTAACCTTTTTGCACTACCACTTGTGCTTATAACTTTATTGTAATATTTACTAATTAGATGAACCTTTGGTTTTATATCATCGATTGCATCCAAGATATAATCATATGAGGAAAAATCAAACTCATCTACCCATTCTTTAGTGATTTTTCCATGGATTGCTTGAATATCTGGATATCTTTCTTTTAAAACTTCAACTTTTACTCTTCCTATATTTCCATGGCTTCCTAATTGTCTATTCATATTTGATTCTTCATAGGTGTCAAAATCTACAATTGTAATATTTGTAAGACCTGTGTTGTATAGACAATCTAAGGTAAAACTTCCAACTCCACCTACACCTAAAAGTATTACTTTTGTATCTTGAAGTTTTTTAAAATGTTCTTCACCTATAAGTTTTATAGTTCTGTCATATTTTTGCATACTTATCTCTTTGCTTAAATATTTTTTCTTTATTTATTAAAATTTGGATATTATATCAAATTAAATTGTAAAATATTAAATAGGGAGAGCTTTATGGATAAAGAACCAATGACTCGTATAGGATATGAAAAAATTACAAATGATTTAGATTTTTTAAAAAGTACAGAACGACCAGAGACAGTAATAGCACTTGATGAGGCTAGACAATTAGGGGATTTAAAAGAAAATGCAGAGTATCATGCTGCAAAAGATAAATTGGCACTTATAGATGCTCAAATTGCTGAATTAGGTTCTATAATTTCAAAGGCTGTTATAATAGATCCTCAAGCTTTACCCCATGATAAAATAAGCTTTGGTTCTACTTTTGAGTTAATTGATGTGGATAGCGAAGAAGAATTTACTTACTCTATTGTAGGTGGAATTGAATCAAATATAGATAAGGGATTTATCTCATTTAATTCTCCTTTGGCAAAGCAATTATTAGGGAAAGAAGAAGGTGATGAAGTAACTACTACTCTTCCTGGTGGTCAAAAAACTTTTGAAATTTTAAGTGTGGGATATAAGGAGCTTGATTTATAATGAACGTTGCAATTATAGGAGTTAGTGGGTATACGGGTTTAGAATTAATTAAAATTTTAATTGATCATCCAAAATTTGATATAACATATATTGCAAACTCTAGTGGAGAGCAAAATATTCAAGAATTACACCCTTGCTTAAAAAATGTTATAAATATTGATGTTCAAAAAGCAGAGGCAAAAGAGGTGCAAAAAGTTGCACAGTTGGCATTTTTGGCACTTCCACATAAAACCTCTATGCCTTTTGTAAAGCAATTATTAGACTTAGGTGTAAAAGTAGTTGATTTATCTGCTGACTATAGACTTGAACTAGAAGCCTATGAAAAACACTATTGTGAACATGAAGATAAAGAGAATATAAAAAATTCTGTTTATGGATTACCAGAGTATTATAAAAAAGAGATAAAAAATGCAAATTTAGTAGCTAATCCAGGATGCTATCCTACGGCTTCACTTTTGGCTCTATTACCTTTTATTGAGTATATAGAAGATAAGACACCTATTTTTATAGATGCAAAATCAGGAGTTAGTGGGGCAGGTAAAAAGCTTAGTGAAGTGGCACATTTTGTTCATTTAAATGAAAATTGCCATGCTTATAATCCTTTTAAACATAGACATATGCCTGAAATAGAGGAAAAGATTAGAAAGATTAAAAACAAAGATTTCCAAATAAATTTTGTTCCTCACCTTTTACCTGTGACAAGGGGTATGTTAGTTTCAGTTTATGCCATATTAAAAAATGAAATAGATGTGAATGAAATATTGGAAAAAGAATATGCTAATAGTGAGTTTATTAGAGTTAGAAAAACTCCTGTAGATCTTAAATCAACTGCTGGAACCAATTTTTGTGATATTTATGCACAAAGAAATGGAAAAGCATTATTTATAAACTCTTCTATTGATAATTTATTAAGAGGAGCATCTTCTCAGGCAGTTGTAAATGCTAACTTGATGTGTGAATTTAAAGAAAACGAAGGGATTCCTAAAATAGCCTATGTACCTTAATATTTTAGAAAATTCAATCTTTGTGGCAGATTCTCATTTTAATGAAAAAAATCAAGAATTTCTAATTTTTTTAAAAAAATTAGTCTCTAAGGAAATAAAAACAAAACAACTTTTTTTCATGGGAGATATGATAGATTTTATTTCAGGTGAGAGTAAATATTTTATAAAAAGAAATCAAGAGATAATAGATATTATAAATGAGCTTTCACAAACTATTGAAATAGTATATTTAGAGGGTAATCATGATTATAATTTAAAAACTATTTTTCCAAATATTAAAATTTTTATAAGAGAAGTTCAACCTGTTTTTGCTAAGTATAAAAATAAAACAGTAGCTTTAGCTCATGGGGATATTTTTACCCCTTGGCATTATGATTTGTATTGTAAAATCATTAGAAATAAACTTTTATTAAAATTTTTGAATATGATTGATTATGATGGTTTTATTTCAAAAAAGATATATTATGGATTATTGAAAAAAAATATTTGTTCTAAAATAAAAGATTTCAAAGAATTTGCTAAAAAAAGAGTTTTAAATTATGATGTTGATATTATAATAGAAGGACATTTTCATCAGGGAAAACAAGCAGAGGTAAACAAACAACTTTACGTAAATATTCCATCTTTGTGTTGTGATAAAAAGTATTTTGTTTTAAAAGATAAATTTATTGGAGTAGATTTATGAGTAATATTAATATCTTGATAATTTTTGGAATATCCATTGTTGTTGCTTTATTATTAACTGTTTTAATTGTTTTGATAAATAAAGGTAAAAAAACAGTAGAAAAGAAGGTCCTTTTTGAAAATAAAAAAATTCCTATGCCCTCTGTTGATGGACTTCATTTCCATAGTGGAATTGAAAAAATAAATAGACAAGAACTTCTTGGAATAGTAAGAAAAATTTTTATTTCATATAGATATTTTGATTATAAATCTATGTCTATGGATGAACTTGATAAAAAAGAGTGGCATTCGTGGCAAATATCAATGTTAATAAGACTTTTTTATTATGATGAAGAGTTTTTTATTCCTGATCAAGGAGAAATTTTTCCTGATTTTTTAGCAGAATCAGATGAAGATAAAATTAAAGATTTTATGAATTCTATTTTAAAAAAATATGAAAATTATGTAAATGCAAATAAAACAAAAGATGAGTTGTGTAAAGATTATATTTGGAGTAATAAAGACATATCTGTTATTTTTTGTTTTTTAACAAATTATAAACATTATTAAAAAATATTCAAGGATAAAACATCGCAAAGTTTGAAGTAATAAGTGACTATGCTCCATCAGGAGACCAGCCAGAGGCGATAAAACAGATAAGTGAATCTATTTTAAGAGGTAATAAATATACCACCTTAGAGGGAGTTACAGGATCTGGTAAGACTTATACTATGGCTAAGGTGATTGAAAAAACCCAAAAACCTACTCTTATAATGACCCATAATAAAACTTTAGCAGCACAGTTATATAGTGAATTCAAACAATTTTTTCCAAATAATCATGTGGAGTATTTTATCTCTTATTATGATTATTATCAACCAGAAGCGTACATTCCAAGGACTGATTTATTTATAGAAAAGGATTCTTCTATAAATGCTGAACTTGAAAGATTAAGGCTAAGTGCAACTGCTTCACTTCTCTCTTTTGATGATGTAATTGTAATAGCTTCTGTTTCAGCAAATTATGGTTTAGGAAATCCTGAAGAATATAAAGCAATGGTTCAAAGAATTGAAGTTGGTTTTGAATATAGCCAGCGAGCTTTTTTACTAAAACTTGTGGAAATGGGTTATAAAAGAAATGATAAGTTTTTTGATAGGGCAGATTTTAGGGTAAATGGTGATGTTATAGATATTTTTCCTGCTTATTTTGAAGATGAATTTATTAGAGTTGAATTTTTTGGTGATGAAGTTGAGTCAATTACTAAACATGAATATTTAACAAATAACAAAGTAAAGAATTTAGATGAATTTATACTATATTCAGTAAATCCTTTTGTTGTTTCAAATGATAGATTAGCAGTAGCTGTTAAAAAAATAGAAGAAGAGCTTGCTGAAAGGTTAGAATTCTTTCAAAAAGAGAATAAGCTTGTAGAGTATCAAAGACTAAAACAAAGAGTAGAGTTTGATTTGGAGATGATTGAGGGTACGGGAGCTTGTAAGGGAATAGAAAACTATGCAAGACATCTAACTGGTCAAAAAGAGGGTGAGACACCATATTCACTTATGAATTATTTTGAACAAATGGGGAAAGACTTTTTACTTATAGTCGATGAGTCTCATGTTTCTTTACCTCAATTTAGAGGAATGTATGCTGCAGATAGAAGTAGAAAAGAGGTTTTAGTTGAGTATGGTTTTAGACTTCCAAGTGCTTTAGATAATAGACCTTTAAAATTTGATGAATTTATAAAAAAAGCACCTAGCTTTTTGTTTGTAAGTGCTACTCCAGCACCTTTGGAACTTGAAAAAAGTGAAGTTGTAGCAAAGCAGGTTATTAGACCAACAGGATTACTTGATCCACTTATTGAAATAATGGATAGTGAATATCAAGTTGAAAAGCTTCATGATGAAATTAAGAAAGTCATTGAAAAAGATGAAAGGGTCTTAGTTACGGTTTTAACAAAAAAAATGGCCGAGGAGTTAAGTTCTTACTATAGTGATTTAGGGATAAAAGTAAAATATATGCACTCTGATATTGATGCAATAGAGCGAAATCAGATAATAAGAGAGTTAAGACTTGGAGAATTTGATGTACTTGTGGGGATAAATCTTTTAAGGGAAGGTCTTGATATCCCTGAAACTTCTTTAGTGGCGATACTTGATGCTGATAAAGAAGGTTTTTTACGTTCAAGAACTTCACTTGTGCAAACCATGGGTAGGGCTGCAAGAAATCAAAATGGAAGAGTTATCTTATTTGCTAAAAAAATAACAGACTCTATGCAGTACGCAATAGATTTGACAAAAGAGAGAAGGGCTATTCAAGAGGCATTTAATAAAAAGCACGGAATAGTTCCAAAGACAACAAAAAGAACTCTTGATGAAAATCTAAAACTTGAAGAATACGACGACCTAGCTTGGAAAAAGCAAAAGATGGAAAAAATGCCAGCACTGAGAGAAAAAAAATGCTAGTTGAGTTAAATAAACAGATGAAAAAAGCTGCTAAAGATTTAAATTTTGAAGAGGCTATTAGATTAAGAGATGAGATGGAGAAGATAAAAAAGTTGTAAAGTTTATTAGTACAATTTATAAACTTGAATTCGATAATACAAAAGGTTTATTTTTTTATATAAAAAAACCAGGAGTTATTAGATATACTCATAATATATTCATATATTTTTTAAATATGATATTATAGAGATAGTGTTTATAATAATAAAATAATTCTTATACATGTTATAGTATAAGAAATAGATAAATTTTCAATATATAAATGTTATAATTTCTTTATTAGTTGGGGTAGTGGGTGTTTTTTATGTTTAGAAAATAAAGAAAGGTAGGTATAAAGTGATGGATAGTAGTTGGTTTTTGGAATATGATAATGGTACAAAATTAGGGCCTCTTTCTTTGAAAGAAGCTCAAGAAGAGGTCTTAAAAAATTCTGATGGTTATGCGTGGACACAAGGATTTAATGGTTGGAAGTCAATTAATGATGTGGCAGAATTATCTGCAACACGGGGAAGTTTATATACGAGAGTTTCTACTCCACCTGTTAGAGGGGCTTCTCATGGTTTGCAAAAAGCAGACGAAATTGATTATACCATTTATGGCGAAGATATTCAGTATGTTGAAATAGAACTTGATCCAAATGAAAGTGCCATATCGGAAGCTGGTTCTATGATGTACAAAGACAGTGATGTTTTTATGGATACTATTTTTGGTGATGGAAGTGGTTCTAAAGATGATAGTGGAGGTTTTTTTGATAAGCTTGTAGGTGCTGGGAAAAGACTTGTAACTGGAGAAAGTCTATTTACCACTGTATTTACCCATAAAGGAAATGGTAAAGCAAAAGTTGCTTTTGCAGCTCCTTATCCAGGAAGAATTATTCCTGTTGACTTATCAAAGGTAGGTGGAAGACTTATTTGTCAAAAAGATTGTTTTTTATGTGCTGCAAAAGGCGTTTCTATTGGAATTCATTTTCAAAAAAAGATTTTAACAGGACTTTTTGGTGGAGAAGGTTTTATTATGCAAAAACTTGAAGGTGATGGTATGGCATTTATTCATGCTGGGGGAATGCTAAAAGAAATTGAATTAAAACAAGGTGAAAAGTTACATATTGATACAGGATGTTTAGTTGCGATGGAGCCAAATATAGATTTTGATATTGAAAGGGCAGGAAATATCAAAACTTCACTTTTTGGTGGTGAGGGATTTTTCTTTGCAACTTTACAAGGTCCGGGAAAAGTATGGGTTCAATCACTTCCTTTTTCACGATTAGCAGGAAGAATGTTAAGTGCTGCTCCTCAAGGAGGGGGAGAAGATAAAGGTGAAGGATCTGCTTTAGGTGTGCTAGGAGATTTAGTGATGGGAGATAGAAGATAAAATGAAGAAGAACTTATTTATCATAGTTTTAATTTTTCTTGGACTAATTAGTTCTTTGGATGCTCAAATTAAAAGATATGAAATAAAATCAGGTAAGGTTGTTTATAAAACAAATGGTGGTGGTAAGGTAATGGGAATGTTTGAATCATCAATTATAGGTGAAGAAAAATTATTTTTCAAAGAGTGGGGAAATATTGAAATAAGAGAACAGAAAGAGACTCAAACAGGCATGGAGAATATAAAGACACATTCTATGTTTAAATTTGATAATGGTGCGGTTTATTATGTTGATTTTGATAATAAAAGTATTTATAAAACTAATATAAGTTCAATGAATTCAAATAAAAACATGTATAATAATCTTAAAGGTAAAGAGATGATTGAATCCATAGGAGGTAAAAAAGTTGGTACTGGTGAATTTTTAGGATATGAGTGTGAAATTTGGGAAGCTATGGGAACAAAGATGTGGATTCATAAAGGAATACTTTTAAAAAGTGTCTCAAATATAATGGGTCTAAAAAGTACCACTCAAGCAGTTGAGGTGAAGTTTAATATTTCTATATCAGAAGAGAATTTAGCTTTGCCAAATTTTCCAATTTTAAAGGAAGAAAATTTAAAAAAAGAGAAAATGAACAATAATGATGAAATGTTAAAACAGGAATATAAAGGTCAAGATTTAAATAAACTTATGGATTTACTTGGGAAATAATAATTAACTGTATCTTATTGTTTATTTTAATTAAGAGTTAGTTCTTTTGTGTTTGGTATAGTTTCTATTCCATGTATTATGTAACTCAATTTTCGCACATGAGGGGTAAATTTTTCTAGTATTTTAAAGCAAAGTAATTTTATTAAGCGTGATATAGGTACTTCACTATATATTATAATCTTGCAATTTTTACATATGTTTGTCATAAATAAAAAAATCTTAGCATTTATGAAATATAGTAATGATAGCTTTAAAAAAATGCTTATATAGTAAATGTTTCTAGTGATGTTAAGACTAGAATTATACCTTAAAAATGTAGCAAAATTTGGCTACATAAATATAAAGATATTTAGATACAATATCAAATATAATTTATAAAGAGGTTTAGGAAGATAAATATAGAAAAATTTAAAAATATACTTTTTGGTTTGTGTGATGAAAAAATTGAACATTATAGTTTAAACAAAGGGAAGTAAAAAGGAAAGAAATCTAAGAACTAGAGAAAAATAGCAAATAACTTATGCTAAAAAACATTTTAAATTATTAGATAAAATATAAAGATAAAATAACAAAGTGTGAAGATATATAGATGAAAAAAGCAACAAGAAAAGAAATAGAAATTATAAAAGAAGAGTTTAAAGCAAAGTATAGCAATGCTGTAACAGAGTTAAATTATAAAAATGATTATGAGTTATTAGTAGCTATTATTTTATCAGCCCAATGTACGGATAAAAGGGTAAATATCATAACTCCAGCACTTTTTGAAAAGTATCCTAGTGTAAAAGAGTTAGCTTGTGCAAATTTAGATGATGTAAAAGATTTACTAAAATCATGTTCATTTTTTAATAACAAATCAAAAAACATCATAAAAATGGCTCAAAGTGTTTTAGAAAATTTTAGTGGGGAAATACCCCATAATCAAAAAGAGCTTATGCGTTTAGCAGGTGTGGGAAATAAAACGGCAAATGTTTTTATGATAGAGTTTGAAGGTGCAAATTTGATGGCCGTTGATACTCATGTATTTAGAGTTTCTCATAGGCTTGGACTAAGTGATGCTAAAACTGTGGATAAGACAGAAGCTGATTTAGTAAAAAAATTAAAAGATGAAGATTTACACATCTTTCATCAAGCTATGGTTTTATTTGGACGATATATTTGTAAGGCTATTAAACCAGAGTGTGATAATTGTCTTTTTCCACAGGTCTGTAAGACTACACAGAGTTTTAAACCACAATAAACATTTTATACTACCTACTTTTTTTGTAGATTTAATTTTGATTTGTATTTTATTTTTTTATAAAGTTTTAGCTTTTTTTCTTTAGTTTTATTGGAAATAACTATTATGTCATATCCTTCCTTCTCTTTTATCAGTGAAGTAATAAATTAATGCATGAAATAGTTTAGGATTGTAAAATTGCTTTAATTGAGTTATCAAAGGAACAAAAACAGATCGATAATTTATTTTATGAACTTTGAATTTGGGTGTCTATTTATAAAAGTCAAGAAATAGATAATAAAATTTATCTATTAGATTCATCTGAAATCCAACAAGAACTTTACAATTTTATTTATAAAAACTAAATTTTGGATGATTAAGTAGGGGAAATGGGAAAAAGTAAAAAGAAAAATAAAATTAAATTAAAAGTTTTAAATATTCTTCTTTTTCTCTACTTGGTGCAAAAATCTTTAAAGCTTTTTCATGATTTAAAATGGCTTTAGCTTTTTCATCTTTAAAATTTTTTGCTACATTTAAAACTGTTTCTTTTAATTCTTTAACTGTATTATTTTTTGTAAGATGTATATGAAATCCTAAATCTTTAAATTCTGGAGATGAAGTATCATTATATATGATTGGAATTAGACCAAAGCCAAGTGCTTCTATTATTGCATTGCTCATACCCTCACCAAGACTAGGGAAAATAAAAATATCAGATTTTTGTAAATATTCTTTTACCTTAGAAGTGTAACCTACAAATTCTATATTCTTTTTATATGGAAGTTTGTTTGTATACTCTTGAATTTTTTTATGATAGGTTTTATCTTGAAAATCTCCTAAAAAAGTTATTTTAAAATTAAAATTATTTTTATACAAAATATCGCAGGCTTTTATCGCTTCAAATTGTCCTTTCCCTGGATGAACTCTTCCCACATGAATCAGGTTTATTGTTTCATTTAGAGGCTTGAAATTTACTTCTTTATCAAGTTTTAGTGAAGAATATATTCTTCCTACTTTGGCATGTTTTGCAATTGGTAATATATCTATTATATTTTGTTTCATATATTCGCAATTACCTATAAAATAGTTTACATTACTATAAAATAGTTTATGGAAAATATCTTTTTTTGATGTTGTTTTTTTTGAGCCTTGCCTTATTATAAAGTTCATATTCAAGCCAAGTGTTGCAAAGTAGAGTGATTTCATCTCTGAAGCACCTAAAAAAATGATATTTTTGATATTTTCATTTATTAAAATAGTTCTTAGTTGAAATATTAATGATAGGCTGAGATTACTAGTAAATTTAACTGTATGTACTTTTATATTATAATCTTTAAAATGCTCTTTTTTTTCAAGAATATAGCTTTTCTCTCTTGCTATAAATTGTGTTTGAACATCAGAAGATAAAAGTCTAGCAAGTTTTACAGAGGCTAATTCCATTCCTCCATTTACTCTTGATAGACAGATAATTGCAGTTTTTTGTTTCATTAAATAAACCTTTTTAAAAAGCCGATTATATCCTATTTAAATTAAACTTATTATATAATTCATTTCATTTTAAAATAAGGTTTTAATTTTTGAAAATCACTGCAAATATAATTACATTAAATGAAGAAAAAAATATTGAAGAAGTTATAAAATCTGTTCAAAAAGTTTGTGATGAAGTCTTAGTGGTTGATTCTCTAAGTTCAGATAAAACCTGTGAGATTGCCCAAAGTCTTGGTGCAAAGATAGTGAAGCAGGAGTATTTAGGTGATGGACCTCAAAAAGCAGTTGCTGAAGGTATAGCTAAATATGATTGGATTTTAAGTATTGATGCTGATGAAAGACTTGATTTAAATGCTATTGAAGAGATAAAAAAATTAGATTTAGATAATACTTCTTATGAGGGTTTTTCCTTTGCAAGAAAAACTTATGTGGGAGATAATTTTATAAAATTATGGTATCCAGATAGAGTTACTAGACTGTATAACAGAAAAAAATGTGGATATTCAAAAGTTCAAGGTCATGCAAAAGTTGAGACAACAAATGTATGTGACTTAGATGCTGATATGCTTCATTATTCCTATGAAGATTATGTTCATATGATTAGGACTACTGAAAAGTTTATAAAAAGAGGTGCTAAAATATCCTATGAAGATGGGAAAAGAGCAAATGTTTTTGATCCTTTTGTACATGGAGTAGGGGCATTATTTAAGGCTTTAATCTTAAAAGGTGGGGCTTTTCATGGAATACATGGTTGGAATGTTGCAGTGATTTCTGCTTTTAGTTCTTATATGAAATACGCTTTAATGCTTGAAATGCAAAAAAATGACAAATAAAAAAATTTTAGAACTTTGTTTATCTCCTGATTTAGGCGGCTTAGAACTTTATATG
>PDWJ01005285.1_pt1 | contig 19036 bp, 19 predicted proteins | sample 1430881 | NCBI WGS metagenome assembly PDWJ01 (sample SAMN01162460, study PRJNA174530) | Oral metagenome, whole genome shotgun sequencing project. | biome: Marine environment; feature: Marine mammal; material: Swab sample of the gingival sulcus; isolation source: swab sample of gingival sulcus...
CATGATATGGAGCGGGTGGCGCAACTTGCAGCGCACTTCAGCATTCCTGGAATGATCTGTATCAATAAAAGCGATTTAAACCCTGAGCTCTCAGCAGAAATTGAGCAATCTGCTGAGAAGCATAATATGAAGGTGTTGGGTAAGGTGCCCTTTGATGCAATTTTTGTAAAATCTATGATTGAAGGACAGAATATTTTCGAGTACGAAGAGGACTCTCCTGCCAAGCAGGTGCTTGAAGATATCTGGCAAAAGATAGTGAGTGCACCAGCGCTCAACGGTATGGGCGTGGTGGATTTAAGAGCAACAATTAAATAAAAGAGAGTGTAGAAAAGAAAATGGCGACTTTAAGACTGGCAATCCCATCTGACGGACAGGGCGGTTTAGACGGTAAACGAGCAGGCCACTTCGGGCATTGCGATGTTTTTACTTTCATCGATATTGAAGATGGGGAAATAAAAGAAGTATCAACCCTTGCTAACCAGGAGCATGTGCAGGGTGGGTGTATGGTGCCCGTCAACCTGCTTGCATCCAATAACGTGAATGCGCTGGTTGTTGGCGGGATCGGCATGCGTCCGTTGATGGGCTTTCGCCAGGTGGGAATAGAGGTGTACCACGATGCGGTTCGTCCTGATATTCGTCCTGTGGTAGAAGATTTTCTGGCTGGTAAGCTGTCACTTATTACAGATAATGACGTGTGTGGTGGCGGAGGCGGTCATTAAGCTGAGCCAATACGCTGAGTTAGCCTGTCTGGGAGGACAGAGTCTCTCCTGCCTCTTCACGCATATTGTTTGCTGAATGTTCTAACACAATCCGGGCAGGCTTTTTTTTAAGGTGATAAAATGAAGATAGCAATTACTGCAAAAGGTGATACATTAGCAAGCGAAGTGGATCCACGTTTTGGTCGCGCTCGTTATATTATGATTGTCGACACCGATACCAGGGAATTTGAAGCGGTGGATAATACTGAGAACATCAACGCTTTTAAAGGTGCTGGAATTCAGGCGGCAACCATGGTTGCTGATAAAGGTGCTGAAGTGTTGATGACCGGTTACTGCGGGCCTAAAGCTTTCCAGACCATTTCTGCTGCCGGAGTCAAGGTGGTGAGCGATGTGGAAGGAACCGTTGAACAGGCCATTGAGCTGATAAAAAGCGGTGATGTAACCTATACCGATAGCCCCAACGCGGATGGTCACTGGTAGAAAAGTGGTTTTCTGCAGCGTATTCGCTGCAGGAGGAAGAATGTAATCAGTAGTTACGTTGTACAGGAACAAGAAGTGCCATGAATGATGAACAGTTTAATGCCTTGGTAGATTCTATTCAGGAAAAGATTTTTGATGATGCCAAGGAAGCCTATGGCGCCGATGGCTTTGACAGGTGGAGAAATCCCCGCTTTAACGGCCGGATGGAAGACCACGATTCATATGGACGGATTACCGGCGTCTGTGGGGATACCATGGAAATGTACCTGAAGGTTAAAGATAACCGGGTTACCGATGTTTCTTACGCCACAGATGGTTGTGGTTCAAGTAATGTGGCAGGCTCGTTTGCCGCTGAAATTTCCATTGGCAAGACCATTGAAGAGGTTTTTGACCTGACTGGTGAAGATGTGCTGAAAAAGATAGGTCATTTTCCTGAGGCTGAAGAGCATTGTGCGTATCTGGCGATTAAAACCGTCCAGGAAGCTGTGAATCAGTACATGATCCAACAGACGAAAAAGTCTTCCTGAGTGACCAGCTGTTTTGTCTCTACCCTCCACCCTTGGGATAATCGGGGTGGAGGTTTTGCTTTTTCATCTTCAGAGTTCCACTCTGTTTCCCGTTTCCCTGGTGGAATAGCCTCCCATGCCTTCCAGGTTGTGCTGAAATGATCTGGTATGGATAATTTCAAGCAGCGTCTGCATCATTGGTAGCTCAAGATGCTGCTCATCCATGAGCAGGTCATAGCGTTCTTCAGTCACTGGAATAAAATCCAGATCAAGTGCTCTGGCAGCACTCATAATCCCCAGTCCCACGTCGGCCTTGCCAGATAAAACAGCAACAGCCACTGCCATATGAGTGTACTCATCCTGATCGTAGCCAGCAATGTCATCGGGATCAATGCCTGACCGTTCCAGCTCGTAATCGAGCAGGACTCTGGTGCCGGATCCAGCCTGCCGGTTGATAAAGGTGATGTCTTTTCTGGTTAAGTCCTCAATGGCACCAATCTGTTTTGGATTGCCTTTGGGGATGATAAATCCTTGTTGACGGTGGGTTAGGGTGATGACACAGATAGCACGGTCTGCCAGGTATTTTTTTATATACGGGATATTGTAGGTGCCTGTGGCTGTGTCGAGCAGGTGGGAGCCCGCAATATGGGTCATGGATTGCTGCAGGGCCATGATGCCACCCAGAGAGCCCACATGGGTGGAGGCCAGATAACAGGCTGGAGTACGGCGCTGGAGCATATCACGAAGCAGATCAAGGCTCAGGTCATGGCTGCCGGTGCTTAAGAGCGTCCTCTCCACGACCTGACGTGGCTTAAGCAGTTCAAGGGGAACCAGGGAACCCTGGGACTCACCCTCAGAAGCCGCTGCAATATGTAACATGGCGTTGGCCCTGGTCAGGGTAGTGATGGCGCCTGAACCCTTTTTCAGCGGTACTGCAACGTAGCTGTCCCCAATTTTACCGGTGATCATTCTTCTGAACTCTTCAATGCCACTGCGTGAAGGAATATCCTTGGCAAGCTTGGCTTCTACGCACACCGGTTCGGGTAGGCGTGTTCCGCTGAGCCGTGCGATGAGGGGGATTGCAAATTGCTCAAAGGCAATGATTGCAGAAACCGGATAACCGGGAATCCCGATCACCGGCTTCCCCTTGACCGTGGCTAAGATGGTGGGCTTTCCTGGCATGATGGTTACACCGTGGACCAGAATTTCCCCAAGCTCTTCAAGAATCTGGGCCGTGTAGTCAGCGCTTCCGGCAGACGATCCTGCATTGACAACCACCACATCAGCATCCGAATTGATTATCGCCTGAATATGGTTTTTCAAAGTGGGGTAATCGTCTTGAACAATGGGTGAAATGGTTACCTCTGCGCCAGCTTTTTTGGCAAGCTCGGCAAGTACCGCTGAGTTTGATTCAATGGTCTTACCTGGCGGTATGTTCTGGCCAGCCTCATCTAAAGGGATAAGCTCGGAGCCGGTGGGGACAATGGTCACCTGTGGTCGCCTTTGTACCACAACTTCGTGACACCCTGCTGTAATCATCGCCGCTATATCAGCAGGTTCGATGGTGTGGCCCGTGGGAAAGAGCAGCTCTGTGGCAACGATGTCTTCACCCACCTTGCGCACGTATTGCCAGGGAAAGGCAGGCTCCCGGATAACAGCGCTTTTATTCTCTGCAGAAAAGATGACATTCTCCACCATGATCACCGCATTTTTTCCTTCTGGCAGCGGATGACCGGTGTTGATGAGTGCAGCCTGTCCTCCTGCAATGTCTAGAGTGACGGGGGTATCATCTGCAGCATGGAAAGTATCTTCTGCCACCACAGCAATGCCATCCATAGCTGCAGAGTGAAAGGATGGTGCAGAGCATTGGGCAATCACAGGTGCAGCAGTGATTCGGTCGCAACTCTGACGCACGAAAATGGTTTCCGATCCAGTGGTCAGATCGTTAAAGGCGGTCCACAATTTTTGCTGCGCTTGCGTTCGCGGCAGCATGTTCAGGTATATTTTACGTTTCATTCAGGTCTCGCTTGTTTTTTAGAGCAGAGGCATTTTAGGGGAAAAGAAGAACTGTGGCGGTTACGCCTTGATCCAGCCCTTCCACGTCGCGGCCAATGGTGAGCAATCCATCTGCCTTGACCAGCGGTTTTAACAGGCCGGATTTTCCGTAGATTGGTGTGGCCATTGGCGGGGTTCCGTCCGGTTGCGGGGTGAGTTGCACTCGCACGTATTCTTCCCGACCAATGGTGGATGGAATTTGTTGGTCAGTAACAGCCTGAATGGCCTGAAGCCCAAGATCACAGGGGAGCCCTTGGTATTTGCGCAGCAGAGGGCGAACAAAGAGATAGAAAACCACCATGGCAGAAGCTGCGTGACCAGGCAGACCAAAGAGCGCCTTGTTGTCCAAACGTGCCAGAATAGTTGGTTTACCCGGTCGGATAGCTACCCCGTGGGCCAGGAGCTCGGTCCCTGGAATATCTTCAAGCACCTGGAGGGTGAAATCCCGCCTTCCCACAGAACTGCCGCCTGATAACAGCACCACATCAGCTTCATCCAGAGCGTTGGTGCAGGTGTGTTTCATGGTCTCAAAATCATCACCAACAATGCCCAGTGGAAGAGGGATGGCTCCTGCTTCAGCAACCAGGGCAGCTAGAGTGGAGGAGTTGATGTCCCTTATCTGACCAGGACCAGGTGTTTGGTCAGGAGCAACCAGCTCATCTCCAGTGGAGATAATTGCAACCCTGGGCTTGCGAAAAACAGGAATGGCAGGGTTGCCCAGCCCTGCAAGCACCCCTAGATCAGCAGGGCGAAGTTGTCTTCCCTGCTCAAGTACCTTTGCTCCTTTATCAAAATCCTCACCAGCACGGATGGTGTTTTGGGCAGGAGCTACCGGGCGATACACTTCGATGGTGTCATCATCAAGTTTCCTGGTGTATTCAACCATGACCACGCTATCGCCTTTCTGGGGCAGCTCGCCACCGGTCCAGATGCGAACAGCCTGTCCTGGTTGCAAGGAAAATTGCTGCCCGGAACTGCCCATGGCTATCTCACCAATAACGGTAAGCAGTGCTGGCTCAGATTCAGAGCAACCAAAGGTGTCTTTTGCCCGCACCGCGTAACCATCCATGGTCGACCGGGAAAAGGGCGGCAAATTTTCCAGAGACGTCACCGTGCTGCCCAACACCCGGCCAAGGCCATGCCCAAGCTTTATGGTTTCCACCTCCAGGGGGTGAAACTGTGCAAACAGCCCTGTGAATTCAACTGAGCTGATAAGTTTGAAAAAACCTTTCATGGCTTCTCCATTATGTCAAAAGTGTTGTGTTTGAGATCAATAGTCATCCAGGTATTGTGGAGTTGAGAGGGTAAGTGCAACAGTAACTTGACGGCTTCACAGGCCTGGAGGCTTGCAATGGTTGCCACTGTAAAGGAGAGTACTGAAGGTGGCTCAGGGTTGTCAATGTGTTCTTTTTTTTCCGGAAACAAAATGGAGGGCAGATGAAAACCAGGTAACTGCACCCCAACCTGTCCATACCAACTGAAAACAGCTCCATGCACCATTGGAATGTTAAGCGTGTTGCACTGATCTGCAAGCTGATAACGGGCTCTAATGCTATCCAGACAGTCAATGGTCAGGTCAACAGGTTCTTTTATGGTACGTAATTTTTGGTTGAAGTCCATGGGGAAGGCCACTGGCTTACACCTGGTACCCATTGCTTTAATTCGTGCTGCGGTTATTTCAGCCTTGTTTTTGCCAAGCGTTGTATCCAGTGCATTAAGTTGACGATTACAGTTGCTGGGGCTGAAAAAATCCGGGTCAAACAGGCTCAGGCAACCCACCCCAATACGAGCCAACTCTTCTGCCACATACCCACCCAATCCACCGCATCCTACAATCGCTACGTGGCTGCGGGTGAGCAGTTCCTGTTGCTTTTTATCAATTGCGTCACAATTACGCGATAAGGTACGTGGAAAATCTGGCACTGATGAAAGGTATGCTGTTGTGAGGTTGAAATACTTGATTGTGCAAATATGGAGATAATACTACTGGAGAGAAAAACAATCAACGGTCATTATTGGTTAGTATTGGTTATTTTAAAGGAAAATTAAACGGTTGTAGTTTTTTTGTTGACGGAATAGGGGGGTAATGACCAGTATATACCGATCTTCACAAAAGAACGCAGGGGAAAAAATGAGTACGTTGATGACAACCAAAGAAGTGGCAGCATTTCTCAATGTAAATGAAAAGATGGTTTATACGCTGGTTGCTGAAAAAGAGCTGCCAGCAACAAAAATAACCGGAAAATGGCTTTTCCCCAAGCGTTTAGTTGAACAATGGGTGGATAATAATACCACCAACTTTCCCAAGCAGGCTGGACAAATGCCAGCAGGTGAGGGGGTTATTATCCTGGCAGGCTCCAATGATATCCTGCTTGATCAACTTATTGGGATGTATAACGCAGAAAATAAAGGCAGCTTAGCCGTGTTTGCCAACTTGGGTTCCATGGGCGGTATTCATGCCTTGCGACAAGGATTGTGCCACATCGCCACCAGTCACCTGATGCAGGAGGATGAAAGTGACTATAACTTTCAGTTTGCAGCACAAGAGCTCAGTTTCATGCCAGTGGTTGTAAATTTTTGTCAACGCAGCCAGGGGCTGCTCTTTCGTAAAGACAATCCCTATAATATACGAAGTGTTGCAGACTTAGGGCAGAAAGATTTGCGGATGATCAATCGCCCGCTGGGCACCGGAACCAGGCTGCTTATTGATAAAGAGCTGAAAAAATTTGATTTAGCTGGAGAAAAGATTACAGGTTATGATGCTGAAGTCACAAGGCATCTGGATGTCGGTCTTGAAATCCTGTCCGGCAGGGCAGATGTCGGTCCAGGAATAGAAGCTGTTGCCGGGGTGCTTGATCTCGGTTTTCTGCCCATCAGATGGGAACGATTTGATTTCCTTATTTCACGTCACAACTTCTTTGAAAGAAGCATCCAGCAGTTCTTGGGTCTGCTGGAACAGGATGAAGTTAGAAAAGCTATGGCTGGTATGGTGGGCTATGATAACGCTATGGCTGGTAAAATAGTGTTTCAAGTTGAAGAGTAATGTTGTGTAACCAATCACGGGAGCAATGCTCCAGCGTTATTCTTTACTTCTGAGATGTAACTGGTCTTGGGGTGCTTTAGCATTGTGCAAGCACTCTTTTGAGCAGGTAAGCGAACCACGTGAGACTCCGTGTACAAGAGTATGCGGGAAAGAGTGATCGTGCAAAGATGAAGCGCCCGTGATCAGTTACATTGTTGTTGGTTGTACTAATAAATTTTTGGAGGAAAACATGAAGTATGTAAAAGGTTTTGTCGCAGCAGCACTGACGACGCTCATGGTAGGTGGATTTGCCTGTGCCAGTGAAAAAGTTTTGAAAATGTCCACCACCACCAGTACCCAGGCTTCTGGACTGCTGGATGTGTTGCTGCCAGAACTGGAAAAAGACACTGGTATCAAAATTAAGGTTATTGCAAAGGGAACCGGCGCAGCTATTCGTGATGGTATGGATGGTAATGTTGATGTGATTTTTGTTCACGCCAAGGGCCGTGAGGAAAAATTTGTTGCCGATGGCTTTGGTACCAAGCGTTACGCTGTTATGCACAATGATTTTGTGGTTCTTGGTCCAAAGGCTGATAAAGCCGGTATTCACGGCTCCAAGGATGCGACTGCCTCGCTGAAGAAAATTGCTCAAGCAAAGGCTTCTTTTATCTCCCGTGGTGATGACTCTGGTACCCACACTAAAGAACAGGCGCTGTGGAAGGCAACTGGTCTTCCCATGGCTACCATGAAGAGTGAGATCGTTAAGAAAGGAAAGAAAAAAGAAGTTACCTATATGCACCCGGAAGGCCTTGGTGAATGGTACCTCTCTGTAGGCCAGGGTATGGGGAAAACGTTGACCATTGCTGATGAAAAGCAAGCCTACACCCTTGCTGACCGTGGCACCTATATCAAGTATAAGTTTGGCCGTGAAGTTCCCATTGACCTGGAAGTGCAATGTGAAGGCGATCCGCTGCTGGCTAACCCATACGGTGTAATTCCGGTTAATCCAAAGAAGCACGCCCACGTGCAGTATGAACTTGCGAAAGAGTTTGCTGAGTGGATCACCTCTGAAAGGGGGCAAAAGGTTATTGATAATTACCGACTGCTTGACAAACAGCTTTTTTACCCGGACGCCATGTAATACGCATGCGTGCATGCAACCGCTTTGTTGCGGTTGCACCCCATGTTCGTTATCTTTACGCGTATCCGCTGGTTCGGATACGCGTTTTTTTGTAACCACTTACGGGATCTGTACTTCAGTGGTATTTTTTACTTCTACCGTTTTTTGAGCATATAGAACAAGGTAACCAGTAAACCTCTATGTCTTTTTTTGTCGATAGTTTTTTAGCCGCCATCAATTTGGTGTTCTCCCTGGATAAGGAGTTGTTTGAGGTGGTCGGTGTTTCACTGCGGGTGAGCACCATTTCCACCCTCTGTGCCGCTGTTGCAGGTATCCCGCTGGGCTTTCTTGTCGCCTATGGAGATATCCCTGGAAAGCGTGTGGTCATAACCCTGCTCAACACCATGCTCGCCTTGCCGACCGTGGTTATCGGCCTGTTTGTGTACGCCTTTATCTCGCGACGCGGCATTTTTGGCGTGTTTGACCTCTTGTACACCCAGAATGCCATTGTTGTTGGGCAGGTTTTTCTCATAACTCCGCTTGTTGCGGCGCTCACCGTTGCAGCGGTCAGCCGCATTGATGAGCGGTACTCAAAGACGGCCAAAACCCTTGGCGCTTCGACCTTTCAAACCCTGCTGGTAATTTTGCGCGAAGCACAGTTTGGTATTTGCGCTGCGGTGATCTCCGCTTTTGGCAGGGTGATTTCGGAAATCGGCATCTCCATGATGCTTGGCGGAAACATTAAAGGGTTTACCAGAACCATGACCACAGCCATGGCACTTGAGTACGATAAAGGAGCCTTTACCCTGGCCATTGCCTTGGGACTTGTGCTGATGACCATCAGTTTGTTAATCAATATTTTGTTTAATGTGGTCCAGGGAAGGGGGCGTTTGTAATGCATTATCAGCTGACTCAACTGGTCCAGCAGTATGGTTCCAAGATTGTTTTACATATTGATAATCTGGTTATCGAAAAGGGGAAGATTTACGCGCTACTGGGTGCAAACGGAGCTGGAAAGACCACCCTGTTTCATATTCTGGGTTTTTTGGAAGCACCTTCTTCAGGTCAGGTCGTGTTTGATGGCAAAACCGTTTTTTTTGACCGGGCCGAGTTGTATACACTCCGCAAACGGGTGGTGATGGTGGATCAATATCCGATCATGTTTTCCACCTCCGTGTATAAAAATGTTGAATTTGGGCTTAAAATTCGCGGCATAGAAAAAAAACGACGTGACAGCGTTATCCGTGAGGCCCTGGAGATGGTCGACCTGGGGAGTTATGCAGGTGAGTATGCGCATAAGCTTTCAGGTGGTGAAACTCAGCGCCTTGCCATGGCCAGGGCTTTAGCGCTCTTTCCAGAGGTGCTGCTCTGTGATGAACCTACAGCTAATGTTGATGTGGAAAACCAAGCGGTTATCCGTTCCTTACTTACCAGGGTAAATCAGGAAAAAAACACTACGGTACTGTTTACTACCCATGACAGACTGCAAGCTGCAGGGCTTGCCGATGAGACCATAGTGCTGGAAAAGGGAAGGGTGGTTGCAACCAGCTATGAAAATATTTTCTCCTGCACCCTGCAAAGTAAAGGTTCCGGTAAAAAGGTGTGTCTATTGCAGCAGAAGGTGCCCGTTACTTTTCCCGGGCACATTCCTGAAGGAGTGAAAAAGGAAAGCCGGGTATACATAAACCCTGAGCGAATAAAGTTGACACGTAATGAAGATGGAGCACAGCCCAAGCCAGGTGTACTCAGCGGCACTATTGTTTTACTGATGGTTGAGGGGCAAAAGGTTCGCATCGCCGTAAACACCGGTGTACTGATAACCGTGATTATTCCATTGCAGCGCTACAGGGAGCAGAGGCTGGCTGTTGGTGACCGGGTTGAACTCAGGTTGCTGGCCGATACTATAGAGTGGCTGGGTGAGTGAAAAAGTTCCCGAGCAGGCTATTGGGTCATCTGAAAAAAAGGAGGAATTTTCAGGGAAAGGAGGGATGTGCCTGTGTACAAAAGCACCCTGCTCGGGAACTCCAAGGGGTAAGGATATGAAAACCAGTGATTACCAGAGCAGGAAAAGGGGGTGTAAGGAGTTTTGAGTGATATTTTGGAAAAATGTTGCAGAAGTCAACAGCTGTAATCCAAGATGTATCATACCTGCTCTGGTAATCCATCTGGAACTCACGATCAGAACCTGTTTGACAAGTTCATTGATCAAATAACCTGATATTTTTTTAGCATACTATGCACAGTTTGCATAGTCTAAAATGTGCATAGTGTCATTTTTTTAACTTTTTTTCTTGTACGTGGGTAAAATATGGCACCTGTACAACAGTTAGTACGCTACATCTGTGACCAGGGGGCCAGTCAGGCCGCTTGGATTGGGGTTGACCAGTTGCAGGTGGATGAACGGTTTGCCCTGATGTGCAAGAACCCGGAATGCCCAAGTTATGGGTTATCTCCAGGCTGTCCGCCCCATGTGATGTCACCTGATGCCTTTAAAAAAATGCTCAAAGAATACCAGCATATCGTTGTCTTCCGCATAGATATGGAGCAACATCAGTTGCACACCGGGCACAGAAAGGGAGTTGCACGACTCATCCACCATTTTGCCGCTCTTGTGGAGCAAAAGGCGTTAGAGGTAGGGTATACCGCTGCTTTGGGGTTTGGCGCAGGGTCGTGCAAAGAGCTTTTTTGTGAGCAGGATGCCTCCTGTCAGGTTTTGGCAGGCGGCTTGTGTAAACACCCTGATAGAGCGCGTAGCTCTGTTTCAGGAGTTGGAATAGATGTGCGGGCGTTGTGGCTGCAGGTAAGCAAAGACGACCAACCCGACTCTGAAGCTGGTCGTCTGAGTGGTTTCTACCTATTTTTTTTCAACCAGCCCTTTCAGGTAGTCAATCCACTGCTCAAAGCCGTCTCCGGTTGTGGCCGAGAGTTCCATCACTTTGAGTGCAGGTTGTAACTTGAGCGCTTCCCCCTTTGCTTCCTCCATATCAAAATCAAAATGGGGGAGCAGGTCAGTCTTGGTGATCACAAAGAGGTCTGCACCGTTGAAGGTGGTCGGGTATTTCACCGGTTTATCAGAGCCTTCTGGAACGGAAAGCAGGATTGCCCGCTGGGAGTGCTCCGTGTACCATGGGCGCATCCAGATGGCAGGCCCCGCCGGTGGTCAGCTGCACGGCCTCAACACCTTTGGCACGAATTCGATCTGCATCACGTTCGGTCTCAATATCACCTTCGATTACCCCGATCTTTACGCTTTCTCCCAGCGCATCAATGGTTCGCTCCAGGAGAGTGGTTTTTCCGGAGCCAGGGCTTGAAATCAGGTTAATGGCCACAGCTCCCATCTTCTCGATGTGAGCACGATTGGAAATGGCCTGTTTTTGATTAGCCTCAAGCAGGCTCTGATTCACTTCGACCACCTTGGTATCGTGGTGGTGATGTTCGTGTAATTGACAGCCGCAGGTATCGCACATGGTGATTACTCCATTTCTAGTTGTTTCAGGATAAGTTCAGTGCCCCCCTGGGGTGACAGTCGGCTGGAACCGCAGTTGTTGCAAACGGTGACCTTATGAGGAGCAACTCCAGGCATATGATCCTCAGCGTGCTGTTCACATCCAGGGGAGGTAAGGGTATGACAATCAAGACAACGATATTTGGGATCAGGGGTTTCAAGCACCAGCTCAGCCTCGGCAGTAACTGGCTGATCATTTTTGAGCACATTGAACCCAAAACCAAAAGAATCGGTGACAATGCCGGAAAAAGGACCAATGAGCACATCTACCCTGGTGATTTTGGTTGCTCCGTGTTCCCTGGCAAGCTCAAGGAGTTGATCCATCAGGTTCTGGGCAAGGGAGAGTTCGTGCATTGCAAATATCGATGTTCAGTTACAAAGGTTGGTTAACAGATGCGCGGCAGCGGTTCGCCGGTCAACGGCTCAAGCAGGCGGGTGCCGCCGATGGTGGTGGTCAGGCTTACCCGGCCAGCAGCAAATGGACCAGCAACCTTGCCGATTATTGCAGCATCCTTGCCCTCTGGGAGTTGCTGCATAATCAAGAGGCATTCCTCAGCTCGGTTCTGCTCGCAAATCACCAGACACTTGCCCTCGTTTGCCAGATAGAGCGGATCAAGCCCGATAAGCTCACAGGCCGTACCAACCGATGGGCGGATGGGCAGCCAGTCTTCTTCCAGCGTGATTTCGACCTTAGATGCGGAGGCAATTTCGCATAAGGTCGTTGCCACACCACCCCTGGTTGGATCTCGCATCACATGGATGTCACACGGATTGTGCTTAAGCAGTGATGCGGTGAGCTGGTGAAGCGCCTGGGTATCACTTTTGATATCGCCGCTGATATCAATCCCTGCCTGTTGGCTCATGATGGTGATACCGTGATCTCCTATGGAACCGGAAATCAGGATCGCGTCACCTGGTTGAGCAAGGCTTCCCGAGATGGTGTGCCGGCGGGAGACCACACCAAGCCCGGTGGTATTGATAAAAATGCCATCTGCCTTCCCCCTGGGGACCACCTTGGTGTCGCCAGTGACAATGGACACCTGGGCCTGCTCTGTTGCCTTGGCAATGGATTGGATAATGCGTTCCAGCTGCTCCAGCGCAAACCCCTCTTCAATGATGAGTCCCAGGCTCAGGGCAATGGGTTTGGCACCTCGCATGGCAAGGTCGTTAATGGTACCATGAACAGCCAACTCGCCAATATTACCGCCTGGAAAAAAGAGCGGTGTGACCACGTAACTGTCGGTGGTCATGGCGATTCTGCCCTCATATTCATCGAGCACCGCGCAATCCTCCAACTCATGGAGGGCCGGGCTGGTTAAATATTTGAGGAACAGGTCGCTGATCAGGTTTTGGCTGGCCAGGCCACCACTGCCATGATCCAGAGTGACCGTTGTATTTGTTTGCATAGACTCTCGTACAAAGTTATTTTTTACCGCTGTAGCGATGGTAGGCAGCGCAGGTGCCTTCGCTGGAAACCATACAGGGCCCCACCGGATGCATGGGGGTGCAGCGGGTGCCATAGAGCGGACAATCTGGTGGTAAAACCAACCCTTTCAGGATTTCGCCACATTTGCACCCCTTAGGTTCCGCAACAGGTTTGGTGGTTATCGCAAAGGCCTGGATACCATCAAACTGCTGATACTGCTGCCTGAGCTGCAGACCGCTGCCAGGAAGGATCCCAAGCCCTCGCCATTCAGAATCCACCGGTTCAAACACCTGGTTAATGAGTTGCTTGGCCCGCTCATTGCCATGGTCGGTGACCGCTCTGGTGTAGCAGTTGTCCACTGTGGGGTTTTTTGCATTGAACTGGAGCACAATGCTCAGGATGCCAGCTAAAATATCAGATGGCTCAAAACCGGCAACCGCACAACTCAACCCATATTTCTCCACCAGGGGGTGATAGGCCGCTGCCCCGATAATGGCGCTGACATGACCTGGGCAGAGTAACCCGTCCACCTTAAGTTCAGGGTCAGACATGAGCAAGTCCAGCGGTCTGGGCATGGTTTTTCCTGCGCTGATGATAAAGAAATTGGTCAGGCCCAGCTTGTCGGCCTGAAGGATGGTGGCCGCAATGGTGGGCGCTGTGGTCTCAAACCCGATGGCTGGAAAGAGGACGTTTTTCTCTGGCTGTTTCACCGCCATCTGGAGCGCATCCATGGGTGAGTAGACAATCTCCACCTGAGCACCCTTGCTCCGCATTTGGGCAAGCGAGTGGCTGCTTCCAGGAACCCTGATCAGATCACCAAAGGTCGCCACAACCACGTCCGGTAACTCGGCGGCCTGAATAAAGGTATCGATATGGCTTGCAGGAGTAACACAGACCGGGCAGCCTGGACCTGAGAGCAAGGTGATACCTTCTGGCAGCAGGGAGCGGATGCCATGCCTGAAAATCGACATGGTGTGGGTTCCGCACACCTCCATGATCCGTACCGGTTCTGAGATACTTGTATGCAGCTTTTCGATCAGCGGAGCGGTAACCGTCCGGCTTCTGAACTCGTCAGCACATTTCATTCTGGTGGTCCGGGTAATCTGCCTTCCTGTTCCAGCCCTTCGGCCATCTGGCGCATCAACTCCAGGTTGGTTTTGGCTTCTTCTTCGGTCAGGGTATGGATGGCAAACCCTGCATGGATAATGACATAATCACCAACCACCGGCAGACGATCAGCCAGCTCAAGCCGAATCTCTTTTTTGATCCCATCGGTATCCACCAGAGCAACCAGCGGATCCAGGAAGTCATCTTCCTTGCCTTTTAATTCCACCACTTGCATGGGAATAGCTACGCACATATGGTTCTGTAATCCTTATTTTGCGGTAACTTCTCACGAACACTTCAGAGGTAAAGGATAACCCTGAAGTACAGAGCTGTGAGTACATACCTTTTGTTCAATAATTATGTTGCGCCTACTATGTAGGCCTGTCCTAAAGCGATGCCACCATCATTGACCGGGATGACTTGGCCACTATACACTTCAAATGTTTCTTTTCTCAGACACGCTGTCAGCAGTTCAAAAAGGACCCTGTTCTGTATGCAACCACCTGAGAGTGTCACCGTATTAAGGCCTGTTTCCTGCCGCAAACGCTTCAGCACAAACACCAGGCTGTTGACCAGCCACAGGTGAAAGCGATACGCAATGGTCGGGGTTGCCACCTCAGCGTTGATATCTGCCATGACCTGCTTGATCAACGGTGCTGTGGAGAGAATAAGGTGCTCAGCATCTGCAACCACTTCAACTTGGTAGCCTTCCAGAGCTTCCCTATGCTCACACAACGCAGCCTGATACTCCAGTTCCATGGCAGCCTGCCCCTCATAATGAGAAAAGAGACAGGTGCCAGTCAATGCAGCAAGGCCATCAAAAAGCCGGCCACAACTTGACGTCAGCGGGCTGTTGAACCCTTTTTCCAGGAGCTGCCCAATGACCTTTCGTTTTTCTGCTGCGATGGTTGTAAACCAGCTTGGTAGCTGCTCTTCAGCAATCCCTTGGGCAGCAAAATGCTTGTGCAACAAAGAAAAACCTGTGCGCCAGGGCTCTGCCACTGCCTGATCACCTCCAGGAAGCTGAAGATGCTCCAGATGGGCTTTACGCTGGTAGCTCTTCCTGTCAGCCACATAGATCTCTCCACCGAAAATGGTACTATCGTCACCATAACCGGTACCGTCAAGGATAATACTTAACACCGGATCCGTTATCCTGTGTTCAGCCAGTACTGCTGCGGTATGGGCGTGATGATGCTGGACGGCTACCTTTGCTGCATCAAGACCGGTTGCATAGCGGGTGGAGAAATAGTCTGGGTGACGGTCATGGGCCACAAGGGAAGGGGTGCATTCCAGTACGGTTTTCAGGTGATCGATGGACTCCCTGTAAAAATCATAGCATGCAGCCTGTGAGAGTTCACCAATGTGCTGGCCTAGGTAGGCTTCGTTATTACGGACGATGCAAAAGGTGTTTTTCATTTCAGCGCCACAGGCCAGGATGTCTTTGGTGGGCTCAAGCGGGATGGGAACCGGCGAATAACCACGTCCCCGTCTAAGCAGGCGCGTTGCGCCATCCATGACTCTGGTTACAGAATCATCCACCCTGGTAACAATGTCGCGGTTATGGAGGAGGAACAGGTCGGCAAGATGGCTGAGTCGTTTCAGAGCATCCTCATTATTGGTGCAGATGGGCTCACCTGCGGTGTTACCACTGGTCATGACCAGTACATCAGGACATTCCGGTTGCTCTAAAAGCAGGGCATGGAGCGGAGTATAGGGGAGCATGACACCTAGAACACCCAGGTTTGCTGCAAGGTTAGCGGCAAGGTCACTGGGGTCTTTTTTCGTGAGCAGCACGATGGGGTGCTGGGGTGAGCACAGGAGTTGTGCTTCCTGAGCTGAGATATGGCAATATTTTTTAGCGGTCTCAATATCCCTGGCCATAACAGCCAGCGGTTTGGCTGGGCGTTTCTTGCGTTTTCTTAACAGAGCTACACTGGCTTTACTGAAACCATCCACAGCCAGGTGGAAGCCACCCAACCCTTTAATCGCAACCACCTTGCCAGAGTGCAATGCCTTTGCAGCGGCATGGATACAGTTTTCAGTGGCTATTAGCTCGCCCTGATTATCATGCCAGCTCAGACTGGGGCCACAGACCGGGCAGGCATTGGGTTGGGCATGAAATCGCCGATCCAGTGGATTGTCATATTCGCGCTGGCAACGCCTGCACATGGGAAAGGTGCGCATGGACGTATTGGGGCGGTCGTAGGGTACGTGTTCAATGATGGAAAAACGAGGCCCGCAGTTGGTGCAGTTGGTGAACGGGTACTGGTAGCGTCGGTTGTTTTTGTCCCGAATCTCAGCTAGACACTCGTTGCAAACACAGAGATCAGGAGTGATTTGAACGGTTGCGCTATGCTGATGGCGGCTGGAAATGATGGTAAAGTCTGCAAAAGAGCGGAGTGGTTGCGACGCCACTGTAAGCGAGGCAATGGTGGCCACAGGAGGTGTATTGTTTTGCAAACGCTTTATAAACAACTCCAGCATCTCGCCGGGCGCTGTGGCTATAATACGTACGCCGTCATCAGAATTGGAAACCGTACCCGTAATACCCAGCTCCAGCGCTTCCCGGTACACAAACGGACGAAACCCAACTCCCTGGACAATACCGTTGATCGCTATGGTGATGGTTTGGGTGTTTTTTTCAAGTTGCATGGGCCAGGCAAACACCTGTATAGGGTTACTTCAGCGCTTCAGCCTCTTTGCGTATTGCAAGATACCTGGGCGAGTCCACAACACGCTGTTTTTCCAGCTCCTCAATTTCTTCCCGATCAAGATGGATAAGGCCACAGGCCGGGCAGGCCAGATCAATATTTTCAAGAGCAGCCCGTTTTTTTAACTCATCGGCAGTCATGTGCCCCACGTACCCACAGGCACAGCCAGGACATTCGGCCCGAATCGGCTTGGGTGGTTGTCTTTTTCGTTTCCGGTCAGCCATGTTTTCTATCCCTTTGTTGTGTTGCGCTCAGCTAGGCGGTCATGCATCTCATAAATGGCATCAACCAGCTTGTTGGGTTCGGTTGCAGATAACCAGGCCACCTGGAGCCGCTCTTTTTCGTAACCCATGTCATCCATGACCTCCTGTATCATTTCAGAGCGGGTAAGCGCTTTCAGGTTACCGTCCTGGTAATGACAATCTCCCATGTTGCACCCGATAATCATCACCCCATCAGCCCCTTTTTCCAGTGCATGTAATACCATGTCTGGATGCACCATCCCCGAGCACATCACCCGGATAATCCGCACTGAGCAAGGATACTGGATACGCGATATCCCTGCCAGGTCTGCCGCAGCATAGGAGCACCAGGTACAACAGAACGCTATGATCTTCACCTGTTTATCCATGAACACGCTCAAGTTGTGTCCCATCTAGCGGAGTATCGTTTGGCTCAAGAGCCGCATCCACCTGGGCAAGCAGTTGGTCATAGGTGTACCCGGTAACAAAAACCCCCCGCTTGGGGCACACGCCCTGGCAGATGCCGCACCCCTTACACAGGGCACCGTCAATAGCCACCAGTTTCGGGGTGTCATCGGTTTTTGATAAAAATACCGGGGTGATGGCATCGTAGGGGCAGACATCCAGGCATAGCCCGCATCCATCGCAGGCTGTGGGGTCTACATGGGCGATGATAGCAGCGTGAGTGATGGTTTTCTGCGATAACAGTTTACCGGCTTTTGCTGCCGCAGCAAGGGCCTGGGAAATAGACTCTTCAAGCGGCTTTGGGAAGTGGGCCAGCCCGCAGACAAATATCCCATCTGTGTTAAACTCCACCGGGCGCAGCTTGGTATGGGCCTCCTGGAAAAAGCCATCCGCATTGAGCGGGAGCTTGTACAGCTGGGCCAGTTCCTGTGTTGCCGAGCTGGGCCGGGTGGCCGCAGCAAGGATCACCACATCTGCCTGGATCTCCACCTCGCGATGCAGCACATGGTCGTTGGTGGTAACAACCAATCCGTTTTTCTCCTCAGTGATAATCGGCTGGTCTGTGCGTCTATACTTGATGAAAATAATTCCCAACTCACGGGCCTGGTTATAAATCCGTTCACGTTGACCATAGGTTCTGATTTCACGATACAGAATGTAAATTCGTCTGCTCGGATTTTCCTGTTTGAGCCCAATGGCACTCTGGATAGAGTGGGTACAGCAGTGTTTAGAGCAATATGGTCGTTCTGGGGTGCGAGAGCCGACACACTGAATAAACACAAAGGACTTGCCATTAACCACTCGCATTTCGTTGTGCATGTGGAGCTTGTCAAATTCCATGGCTGTGACAACGTTCTGGAGCTTCCCATACTCAAATTCCTTGGGAATGTAGCGTCTGCCCCCAGTGGCTAAAACAGTGGCACCATGCGCAATGGTTTTTTTCCTCCCGGTGGCTGTTTTTATTGTGGAAGTAAACTGACCAGCCTGACCGCTTCCAGCCACTACTGTTGCCTTGAAATAGATGGTGATGTTGTGGTGAGCATGGATTTGGGCTGTCAGATTATCCACATAACTGGGGATATGTTCCCCATCCCAGGTCTGGAGTAAGTGGAGGGCATTACCACCCAGTATGGGTGATCTTTCCACCAGGTGGACCGTAAAACCCTGTTCAGCAAGGTTGAGGGCTGCTACCATACCGGCTACCCCGCCGCCTACAACAAGTGCTGCCGGGGTAACCGGGACAGAGGTTGAAAACACTGGTTCCTGTAATGCCACCTTGGCAACCGCCATCCGAATTAAATCTTTGGCTTTATGGGTGGCTTTTTGTGGCTCATGACGATGGACCCAGGCATCCTGGTTGCGGATATTTGCCATCTCCACCATGTACTCATTAACTCCTGCTGCGCGAAGGGTTTTGCGAAACAGTGGCTCATGGGTTTCCGGGCTGCAGGCTGCAATAACTATCCGGTTGAGCTGTTGCTCCTTTATTTGCCTGGTAATGTAGAGTTGATTGTCCTGGGCACAGGCAAACTGGTTTTGATCCACATAGCAAACATGACGAAGGGTTTGGGAAAAAGCAGCCAACTCATCCACATCCAGCACTTCAGCGATGTTAGAACCACAGTGGCAGATAAATACCCCAATGCGTATTTTGTCGTCTGTCACTCTTTTGGGG
>PDWJ01003072.1_pt1 | contig 19035 bp, 20 predicted proteins | sample 1430881 | NCBI WGS metagenome assembly PDWJ01 (sample SAMN01162460, study PRJNA174530) | Oral metagenome, whole genome shotgun sequencing project. | biome: Marine environment; feature: Marine mammal; material: Swab sample of the gingival sulcus; isolation source: swab sample of gingival sulcus...
CAGAAAGGACTGTAACGCACGCTTTTCGGACTTACTCATGTCTTCAATTTCCTCAATAATGTGTTCCCAGTCAACCTGTTCAAATCTGCGCTCACGCAGTAATTGTGCCTGTTGCAATGACCAGCTATAAAGATCCTGATCGTAGGTTGCCCGGTTCATGATATTGCCCTGTGTCCTGTGTTGATAGGATTACCAGTGTAACAAATTATATTGGCTTTTGTTGTTGCAGGAAATTAAATTTCCTGCTTGAGTGCAGTAGCCTGGTTCATGACATCTTTTAGTACGCTACAGGTTTTGTTTATGGCTTCCAGCGTTAATGTTGGATGAACCAAAAACATTAAGCTGGTTTCACCCAACTCTTTTGCCACCGGCAGGCGTTGCTCAGGTCGCCATCCGGTGTTATCAAAGGCTTTTTCCAGATAGACTTCAGAGCAGGAACCAGAGAAGCAGGGGACACCCCGTTGATTGATTTCAGCGATAATACGATTACGGCTCCAGTCAGGTTTTAGTTGTTCCGGTTCAATAAATACATAGCATTTGTAAGCGGCGTGAACAATATGGGCAGGGATGTCGGGAACGCGTAAGCCTTTAAGGGACTTAGCGAGTTGCCATATCCTGTTGGCATGATTACGGCGCTTTTCTGACCATTCAGGCAGTCGTTTTAATTGTATGCGACCAATAACCGCCTGTATTTCCAGCATACGCCAGTTAGTACCAAAGCTTTCATGAAGCCAGTTAAAGCCCGGTGTCTGTTCCCGCTCATAAACAGCTTCCCAGCTTTTGCCGTGATCTTTATAGCTCCACATTTTTGACCAGAGTGCATGATCGTTAGTCGTCACCATGCCACCCTCACCGCCCGTTGTCATAATTTTATCTTGACAAAACGACCAGGCACCAATGTGACCGATACTCCCCACCCTTTGACCTTTATAGGTGGCGCCATGAGCCTGGGCACAGTCTTCTATGACATAGAGATCGTGCTTTGCGGCCAGTGCCATAATAGCATCCATCTCGCAGGGCCAGCCCGCCAAGTGTACACAAATAATGGCGCGGGTACGGTTGCTGATCATTGGGGCAATGGTGTCAGCCGTAATGTTCTGGCTGTTGCGGTCAATATCGGCAAATACCGGAATAGCCCCTGCGGTGACGATGCAGGAAACCGAGGCGAGGAAAGTGCGTGAGGTGACAATCACTTCATCGCCTTGCCCGATGTTTAAGGCTTTGAGTGCCACATCCAGTGCTACCGTGCCATTAGCCAGTGCTCCGGGCGGGGCACCCGATCACTGTAATGTTATCGGGCAAGTCATGGGTAACAACAGCACCTGCACCCACTGTGACATAATTACCGATGTTAAGATAAGGCAAAACTGTTGCGTTCGCCCCAATCAAGCATTCCTCACCAATAGTGACCCCACCACCAATGGTTGCAGAGGGTGCAATGTGGCAGAAATCACCGATGGTGCAGTCATGGTCAACAACCGTATTATGGTTGATGATACAGCCCTCTCCGATGTTGGTATCAGGCCCAATTACTGAACCTGCGGTTATAAGGCTGCCCACGCCGACGTTCACAGTGGGATAGACAGTTGCATTGGGATGAATGGCTGTTTCCGGCAGAATGCCGACACTACGCCATGTACTTTGCAAGCGACTGCGGATGGCGTTGTTGCCGATGGCAAAATGAATGGCGTAGGGATATAAATCCTGAATTTCGGGTGGTGACAAGACGCGCACACCGCACAACTCGCCGTGTACTTTATCATCAATGAAGTTTGTGACAGTCTTGCCGCTTTGTGTAAGAGTGTAGAAAGCGACTTTGCCGTGACCGCCTGCGCCGTAAAGGTAGATCATGATGTAGTTCGCAATTTTTCCTGTAATTGCTGAACCATGCTTTCGAGTTCGGGAAGCTCCTTGGTGGTCAGATCCCAGATAATACGCGCATCAATACCAAAATATTCGTGAACGATGAAGTTGCGGAAGTCTTTTATCATGCGCCAACTGTAATCGGGGAAGTAGATCTCCAGTGGTTCTTTTAATGCAACGATAGCTTCACCAATGACAATGTACTCACGAATGGTTGCACTGTAAGTTTTACGATCCTGTGCGAAATCTTCAAAGGTCTGGCCGGTAATAAATGACTGAATAGCAGTGATTGAATCCAGAATATCATCGATATAAAGTGTTACATTGCGTCTAGGCATAAATAATATCGTGTTGGATAGATTTTCTGGCTGCCGGTTTTATGGCACTTTCCATTCCCAAGTCAATACGGGTATGGAGGTTATCTTCGAGGTAAGCTTTCAAGCCGAAGAAGCTGCGGAAGGTGTTGTCACTTTGAATTTCGACAATAACGTCTATATCGCTACCGGGGTGTTGCTCATCGCGAGCGTAGCTACCGAACAGGCCAATTTTCAACACTCCAAAGCGTTCTCGCAGTTCTGCTTTATGAGTTGTTAGAAAACTCAGTATATCCTGTTTGTTCATAACGGTTGCCTTGCGTAAATATTTCTTTGCGTTCCAGTGGCAGCCAGTATAACAGCTACTCAGTTACCTGTGAATTTCGGCATGGTCGCTTCGCCGTCGGCACTGATGCCTTCACGTACAAAGACTTTTTTTACAGTGAGGAACAAAATTTTCAAATCCAGCCAGAATGATTGGTTATCCACATACCAAACATCCAGCTTGAATTTTTCTTCCCAGCCAATGGCGTTGCGCCCGTTGATTTGTGCCCAACCAGTGATGCCGGGGCGGACTTCGTGGCGGCGGGCTTGTTCGGGAGAATAGAGCGGCAGGTATTCCATGAGTAAGGGGCGTGGGCCGACCAGACTCATATCACCTTTGAGAACATTCCAAAGTGTGGGAAGTTCATCTAGGCTAGTAGAACGTAGAAACTTGCCCAATGGCATCAGGCGAGTACTGTCAGGTAACAGTTTGCCGTCAGTATTACGGGCATCCGTCATAGTCCTGAATTTTATCATTTTAAATGGCTGGCTGCTTAGTCCCGGGCGAGACTGGGTGAAGAATACAGGCGAACCCAGTTTCCAGCGTATGAGCAGGGCTAACAATAAGACCAGCGGACTCAGTAAGAGCAGAACCAGTAAAGCGGTGATCAGTTCGACAGGGCGTTTTATCATTTAAATTTTAAGACTTTGGTATTGTAGTTTCCGGGTGCTATTTGTTCAGGGGAAGCTGGGAGGGTAATAAGTACGGACATTAACACCTGCTCCAATTGTGAAGCTAATTTATCTCTGGCAAAAAATTGCTTTGCCAATTGTTTGGCATTCTGACCTGCTCTGACCAGCCAAACTTCGTCATATAGTTTCTCAGCGATCAGCTTGGCTGCTTGTTCCATGTCAAGTTGCCAAGTCACAATACCCGCTTGCGCAGACTCTAGCAGATCTTTTTGCCAACCACCATAATTTAAAGCTAAAGGCCTACCGGCAGCAAGTGCATCAAAGAATTTATTGGATGAATTTGCACGCATTTCCGGTTTATCAATGAAGGAACCCAACGCTAGGTTTGTCGCATTCAATAAAGCAGGTACCTCTTGTTTAGGTATTTCGTCTTCGATAAACAGATTATGGTTAAGCACTTGAGCCTGTCGGGCTTGTTTAATAATTTGCTGCCTTTCTTTTCCGTCACCAATTAAAAGGATACGTACTTCCGGTGCGATTATCTGTAACTGCTTTGCCAGTTCTACTCCATAACCAACTCCATTGATTAGGCCAAAGGTGCCGATATAGCTGATCAGTGGTCTGTTACCTAACCAGGGACGTTTTGCTCTAAACTGTTTTCCATTTGTTGGGTTGACAGTGAATCGTTCTATATCACTACTATTAGGAATTACTGCTACTTGTTTTGAAGGGTAGTTTGTTTTCAATATGCCTTTTTTCATCCCGGGGGAGAGGGCAATAATAGCTGCGGCATGACGATATGCCCATTTCTCCAATTTTTTTGCACTATAGCGCAACAGCGGATTTTTCAGGGCACCTACAGCAATAGGAAGTTCAGGCCACAAGTCCCGAACTTCAAATACCATGGGAATCTTTTGGCGTTCAGCAGCATACACTGCAGGTAGAGCAATAGTCAGTGGTGTGCTGGTAGCAAAAATCAGGTCAGCCTGGATAGAGTCAGCCTTTCGTGCTGCCCTGATGGCAAACCGGATAAAAGCTCTGATACGTTGAGAGTAAGTCATGTGGTTCGAATAAGGTACAGGCAACCAATGTACATGGATACCGGACTCTTGTGTTTCAAACCAGGTGTTTGTGGAGTGATCATCACGCCATGAAGTTATCATGTGTACCTCATGGCCTTTATCTACAAGGCGGCGTGCCATTTCGTATGAACGTGTGCCACCTGACATTCTTGGGGTGTTGAAGTATTGGTGGAGATATATGACTTTCATAGGCTGCAAATGTTTTGTCAAGACCTACCCGATCATAAACTCTTTTTTTAAAAATTTCAGGCTTTTTCTTGTACCCTTGTTTCATTGCTTTTACGGGAGTCAAGTATCCCAGATTCTGTTGAACAATCTGACGATTATACGCCTGATTATAACGCTCCAGAGTCGTTATCATGGCTTCAGCAGAACTGATTTTACAATCTGTGATATACGACCATTGAATCGTTCCACCATGCCATTGGTTTGTGGGTGTTTAGGTGGAATCAGGCGGTGCTCAATGCTCAGCTCAAGACAGGTTTTGTCGAAGGGCCCCCCTATGTCAGGATAGTTGTCGCCTCAGTTGATTTTAAAAGATATTTAAATGCGATTGCCCTGATCTATGACCTGACAAGTCTTGACAGTTAACCTTGTGTTTAAAAAATTATTACAAGTCTTTAAAGTAGGAAGTGATTTTAACAGCAGCATCTCCCGAACCGTAGGGGGTAATAGCTTTACCGGTCTGTGACAGGCCCTTCAAAATAGCTTGTGATGTTTCAAAGGCATCGTCAAATTTTATCAGTCGATTCCAGCCTGCTTCAACCAACTCGACCCATTCAGTTTCATTCCGTAGTGTTACACAGGGTATCTCGTAAAAAAATGCTTCTTTTTGTACACCACCGCTATCTGTGGTGATCATGGCAGCGTGCTGCTCCAGCATGAGCATATCTAGGTAACCGACGGGGTCAAGTAATTGAACCCGATTACCCAGCAAGGTATCTAAGCTTTTTTGTTCCAACAGTTTTCGGGTACGCGGGTGAACGGGCCAAATGACGGGTAATGTTTCCGAAACCTGATTCAGGCTTTGCAAGATTACTTTCAGGCGTTGTAAGTTATCCGTGTTTTCGGCACGATGAACGGTTGTTAGAATATACTTGTGTGCGGATAAATTTAGTTGTTGCAGTATAGTCGATCTTTGTTTGGCGTATTCGCCAAACAGTAATGCGGCATCATACATGACATCACCAGTCTGGTGACAGTATTCAGCGGGAATTCCTTCATGCGCCAAGTGTTGCATTGCAGAAGTTGTAGGCGCAAAAAGGGCTTTACTGATGTGATCAGTGACTACACGATTAATTTCCTCAGGCATTTCTCGGTTAAATGAACGCAGACCTGCCTCAACATGGGCAACCGGTATATGAAGTTTTGTTGCAGCTAGGGCTCCGGCCAGGGTTGAGTTGGTATCACCATAGACCAAAACCCAGTCAGGTTTTTCACTGATTAGTATTTCTTCTATGTCTGCCAGCTGTGCGCCGGTCATTGCGCCATGCAGACCACCACCGATGCCAAGGTTATAGGAAGGTTTAGGCATGTCAAGTTCTTTAAAAAATATTTTTGACATGTTGTCATCGAAGTGTTGTCCGGTATGCAAAATGATTTCTTTTATACCATGTTGACTGAAATTTTGGCTGACAACTGCTGCTTTGACAAATTGAGGTCGTGCACCGATAATGGTAATAATTTTCATATTCAAGCCGTTGAGCTAAGTTTTTGATAAAAGTCGAAAAGCTTTGCTTCTTCTGTGGCCCAATTATAAGTTTTTTGCACAGCGCCGTGACCGTTTTCTCCCATTGCCCGGGCACGCTCGGGGTGACTAACTAAAAAATCGATAGCCTCTGCGATAGCTTCAGGTTTTAATGGGTCGACACATAAGCCACAGTTATTACCTTCAATAATTTCTTGCCACAATGGAAAATTAGAAGCAATAACCGGAACACCGGCACTCATATATTCAAACATTTTGTTAGGTTGGGCATCAATATGATTAGGTAAAGGCAGAAATGTTACTAAGCCGGCTACAGATTGGGCTAAAGTTGCTTTTATGCATTCACGGTCAAGAAAGCCTAGTTTATCCACTTTGTCCCAGCCCTTATAGTTTTTAACGTCTTTCTCTACCACTATTTCGCTAAATTTGCCAATCAGTTGTAAACGTATGTCAGTTTTAGTAAGCTCCATTGCTTTTAATATTTCGCGAATACCACGTACTTCGTTTATTGTACCAATGTAACAAATATGTTTTTTTTTGTCGAATGACTTGGTGCTATGCAGCTCACCTAGTAGGGGGAAGTTATTAATATCTATGGTATTTGGATTGATTTTAAGGAATTTATCGCGAATAAATGGAGTGGCTGTGATAATTCCATCAAGCTTGCGACAGGCATAACGTTCGTAAAAGCTAAATGTTTTGCTTGTTATCCGGCGTAGCGGTTTATTAAGATAAGGTTTTCCCAGTATTTGTTTGGGAATATCTTCGTGAGAATCAAAGATAACAGTTTTTCCCATGTGCTTGAGCTTTAAGCCAATCGGGATGAGCTCTGGATCATGGAGGTGGTAGATATCAGCATCAAGGGTCTTTGCTTTTTTGAAAATTTTTTTTACAGTACTTGTTACGCGTGATAATCGAGTACCTTTTTTTTTACCCGTGTCGTAGATAGTAACACTATTTCTGCTTTCATTGCCTTGTCCATCGGCAACGACGAGGATCGTATCATAGCCGTGTTTAGCCAAAGAAGTACATATTTTTATAAAAATACGTGTATCATAGCGTCTATGAACACTGGTAAGGTGGACAGCTTTTTTCTTATAAAGCATCATAAACCCTATGTAAGATGTTTTCTTGATTTTCCCAACAGTATTTTTTTCTGGCAGACTTAACGTTTTTTTGCAAAATACTGTAATTTTGAGTAAGGATAGACAGAATGGCACCTTCCAAGCCTTTGCTGGAATTTTCTTTTGCAACAACGCCGACACCTTCTTTTTCTACCAAGTAGCGCATTTCAAATAAATTAGAGGAAATAACTGGCAATCCAGCCATAAAATATTCAAAAACCTTGTTGGGAGAACAGTATCGGTGGTTAAGACAAGTGTCCTCGTAGAAGAGAATACCATAGTCAGCAGAGGATGTATATTCCAACAGTTTGTCTGGCTCCACAGAAGGTAACAGGAAAATGTTTTCGGTCATTAATATTTTCTCTTGTATGACATTCTCTAGCGGGCCATAACCCATAAATATAAGAACTATATTGTGGTTTTTAATATTAGGAAAAGTTTCTAATAATATTTCAATTCCACGGCCTGCAGTAAAACCCCCTTGGTAAATAAATATCTTCTGGTTGCTTTCTATTTTTAAGGTTTTTCGAAGTATATCTGTGGATTTTTTTGTCGAATATTTTGGACAGTTTAATATAACGTCTGGTTTTTTTACTTGATAGAGTCGCGTGTATTCGTTGGCAATTGATTTACTGACAGTTATTATTTTATTTGGATACTTGATAAGTGCTCTTTCTAATGCTTTTTTTATAATTTTCTCTATGCCCTTTGAATTATGAGTTTCTGTCTCATATTCATGGCAATCATAGACTAATTTTGCTTTTTTATTTAATATTTTTATAAAAAAGCCGATAGGTAAGGTGCTTAAGTCATTGCAATGAATAATATCACTTTTTCGGTAATAGTAAACCGTAAGTACTATAAATTCTAAATATTTTAATAATTGAGCTGGTTTTGTTTTGTACCAGTAACGTGACTTTAGTTTAATTCGGTGGGTAAATATACCGTGTTTTTTCTCTTTTTCTGGCAGTCCCTTGTCATGCAGTGCCACAACAGTTACCTGATAATTAAATGACATCAGAGAGTCTGATATTTTTTCGACACGACTATCATGGGTAAAATTGTTTAATACAATGTTGGTAACAGATTTCATTTTATATAAGAAGACTTTTCCGAGCTGCGAAAGGATAACGATAAAGTTATGATTATAAATAGGAAGACAAGTAAATTTATATCAATAATGAATTTACTGATTCCTGTCGTGCTCAGATTTTTATAGTGCATCATCAGCCAAATAAAAAAAGCAACATTGACCGGGTTGAATTTCATGGTGAAACTAAGGTAGTTTATGAAGTAAAGTGAAAAACCTATTAGCATTGGAGCCAGCAATACTCCGGTATAGCCGAAATTGGCATACAGTTCCCCCCAATAAACGGTTGGCATAGAGCCGACAACTTTAGTATTGTGGTGGATACCGGTGAAGTTCATAACCTCCACCGTTAGCCGGTATTGCTCAAAAGGCAATATGCCGCCAGGGTTTGGAAATGACCGGCCATAAAGCCAGTCTTGATGAGCAGGGAAAAGTTCAAGATAGTGATAAGCTGGCTGGATTTGGCCAGTAAAAGATCGGCTGAATATTGAAGATAACGCACTCAGAATATCCGTTGAATTCATAAAATAAATGTAGCTGATAGTTAGAAAAGCAACTATAAAAACTAAGTATTTAATTAAATTGGTAAACTCTATAGTCCCTTTATTTTTTACCCAAATGTTTATTAGAAAAAACGCGATCAGAAAATTTGCCATAGGACCTTTTTCTGCGGCCATTAGCAAAGAGGCAGTCAAATTTATACTAAATACTATTAAGAAGAATAGCGTTGGTTTGTCTTGATAAGCTATGTAATTGGCATATAGTGCGAGTATGACAAAAGAGAGTACGTCTCGCATAAAAAGCCTGTACCAATGATAGCCTCCGGAAAAGTCATTCCCCATTAAAGACCGAGCTGTATTTATATCGAGGTTATCGTTGAGTCCTATCGTAACTGACAAAGCGGTGTTTTCTATCCCAATAATGGATAGATACTTGTAAAGCACCAGTGAGCTCAGGATGCCCAATAAAATAAGTATTGTTCTTTGTCTTGGTTTTAGTGGAATAATTAAAGGGGTACTGTGCCGAAAAAAGCTTAGTGGCCCCAAGCTGTATCGAGCTAGAATATAGCCACAGATCATGGTGCTGATTGTAAGCGAAGTCATAATCCAGACTTTCAGAATTATGTACTTATCAGTGACGAATATTGCCCTATAACTGTCTAGCCCGAAATATAAGTAAGGTATGCCGATATACTGGTATATGAACAGGGCAACAATAACTATTACGGGCAGAGTTATCCTGCATAAGTCTAAAGATGCTACTTTTAGCATTGCATACCACACTATTGGCAGGATGAACCAATTAGCGATAAATAAAAGGCTGATGATATCCATTTCTATCAGGGTTAGTTTGTGCGCTTTGAATGAATGATGCCTTCATAAAATGCACGGCTGCTGGGTGTGCTTAATTCAGAGTTATGCCACAGTAAAGTAAACTGCCCCTTTACTAATCGACACTTGTCTTGTAGCTGTCTGATTTTATTTTCTGCGGCGGCACTATAACCAAGCCCGAGATAAGCAGGGGAGACAATACTGCACTCCATTGCAATCAAAGGTCTGATTCTAAGTGACAGCATTTGTTGTGTTAGCGGGTTAAAAGCAGGGTACTCGTAACAGGTACCACAGCGGAAACCCGGATGGTCAGCATAACCTAGCGTCGAGTCATAGTCTAATCCGTTATTATCCCAGATGGCTAGTGTCGTTGGTTGTTCCCAGCGCAGATAATGCATCCGTCCGCCCCAGAGTGGCTGATTAATTCGCTCTGTTGAGCAGATATGCTGCAATGTCTCAGCTTCCCGTTGGAACTGCTTTGGGTTCTGATAGGTGTTGTAACTGGGGTGTAAGCCGATTTCATGACCACGCTGATGGATACGTCGCATTAATTTACGAATGATCGGGTGCTTTAGTTCATAGTCCGCATCGTACTTGCGACTCGTTTTGGCACAAATAAAATAGAACGCACTGCACAAGCCATTTTTTTCCGAGACATCCATAATCCAGTCGAAGGTATTGTAAGGATCCTTTGTCAGGTGCCCACGTCTCACGGATTGCCATGTGTAGAGCCGTTTGCCCGCCAAGCCTGGTTTTCGGCGCTTAACTAGGTCACCGCTAGCCTGCCTCAGAATATTAGCAGGTGATGTAAACCGGTACTGAAAAGGCCTGTCTACATCATGAGAAAGTCTCATTTGAAAAGCGTGTTGTTTTAATTCGATGGTTGGCCATTGTTTCTTGATGATTTGTTTCAGTATATCAAGCCACTCATCGATAATTGGCCGTTCAAGGTATCTGTATTGGTAGGCGTGTGATGCTTTTGCAGGGAAGCGTCCGTGATGATCAAGCTGGGTGCTATGTACTTCTTCCTGTCGGCTCAGCATCCAATAGACCAGACCCAGAAGGTCGTAGCCTAGTCGATAGTTGCCGTTTTCCCGGGTAACCAGTGGTCGTGGCAGCTTGGTTACACCGGGGGCAGGTAAATCGTCGGCAATAACACCTGACCAGCCTTCTGCTGCACTGTCCCAATGTGCACAAGGCAGTGTTTGCCCGGTTTGGAAAAAACACCGCCTCAAAGCCGGGAAAATAACAGCCCTGGTTTGCTTTTCGTGATCATGAACAAGATGTAACTCATTCGGCTGTACCACCAGTCTAAAGCCAAGCTGGAAACGCTCCTGCAACAGACACTCCAGCCAGCGTATACTGTCTTTTTTGACGTGATCGGACAAATCGACACTACTGTATTGGAAACGTGGGAGAGCTACTGTCCGGATGTGTTAGGGAAGTCTTCAGAGTTACCAACATACAGATCCATGCCCCCCTGGCCATTTTCCCGGCTGACGATAGTGCGTTGCGTGCCATCGGCAGGAAAGGTGCCGGATTCCATTAAGACCATCATTGCATCCATTTCTTCGCCGTCGGGTGTCTGGATATTCTTTTTTTCAAACTGAAAATGACAAACGGAGGTGCCACATGCAACACGAGGTGGGGGGGTTGTATAACCTGCGCTTTCAATGTATTTTTGAAAGTTGTCGCTAACTTGCGAGGTTTTCCCCAGATCACCGGTTGTGGTGACGATAGTATTCAGTTGCTCAATTTCCTGTTGGATCCGGGCTTCCTGCTGCTGTTTAATCTGCTCCGGTGTCATACCTGCATAGGGATCAGGTGTTACGGACTCATCATCAGGTAGCAGACGGTTTTGTGCTGCAGCTAATGCAGAAAGTTGTTGCTGTAAATCAGCAAACTGCTTATTGATTTTATTTAGATCGTCGTTAGGTATAGCTGTTTCCGCTGTCGATGCCGGGGTGAGCCCGGCCAGTTGCGACTTGAGTGCCGCGATGGCGGTTGACTGTTCTGCCTGTTGCTCATTTGCCTGGTTGTTGATCCGGTCAATTTCACCACCCAGTTGCTTCAGGTTGTTTTCCAGTGATGTAATTGATGTGGACTGCTTATTGATGCCTTGTAATATCCGGGTTAGCTGTGCGTCTGTGCTAGAGTCCGGGACGGGTGCTGCTTCGGGCATAAGCCACTGGGTGATGCCAACATTAATGGCGACGATGGCGACCAGAAGCAATGCAAAGACTAATGTTTTTTTGAGCATTTTGGGTAAAATCTTTAAAGACAGGGAAAGAATAAGACAAAAGACTAGTAAGCAAATAAAGCATGCCAGCCTCCGATGAAGACTGGCACGCTGACAAACATAACAACGGTTAAATTGTTACTTAAGCCATTTTAAGTTTAAGGAGTTTTAGCTTTAACCTCGACTGAGTGCAGCATGTGCTTGGCACCCAGTTGGCAGCCGGAGGTGATGCTAGCCGTGGCATCACCTGGGAAGTCGCTATTCAGCACCAATTCCGCCTGGGCTATCCCCGCATCTGAGCCTGCTTTCCAAATTACTTTTTTAGTTGCACTACCACTGGTCGGTTGCTGAGCTGCTACATAGCAGTTCCATACGTCAGTCAGCGCATCAACCGGTATTTCCATATTGAAAAACACTGCATTATCAGCTTTAGTACCAGTACCCAAGCCAGAACCGGGGCAATGAACCCAAGTCTTAGCCTTGGCCTTGAGCGTGCTCCAGTCAGCCTGCAGCCTGGTGGCCTGTCCAGCACTATAGGCTTCGCAAGCCGAGCCAGCACTGATAGTAGCATCGTTCGTGTCCAAGTCAGCCAAGACATTACCACTGAACAGTAACGAAGAACTGGCTGCAAATACAGCGGCTGTCAAAATCTTTAAATTTTTCATAATAAACAATCTCCTGAGATCTATCTATCAAAATAGCGATGCTTTACATTATCAAGCAAGCCATAGTTTATAAAAAACCACTCGACCAACTAAATGTTAATCAAGAGCATCTAATCGGCTTTGTGGTCTGCCCCTGAGCGTATCACAAAATGAATGGAACACACCACCACGATCTTGTCAATACGATCATATGACACTTGTTGCATTATCACCACAAAGGTGGTAGGAAGCGTAATACATATCGCAAGCCTATACAACTATAAATTAATATTTTTGAAAAAAATAACTGTTATAGTTTGCTGGGTTAGGCAGCGGCTTGTATTAACTATTTAGCGGCTCCAACATTTTGAAAAAAAACGCTTTGCCAGGATAAAAAAAGTAGTGTGAACTGGCGGATATAAAATAATTCTATGTTTATCAATAAATCTTTTTTTAAAGTAGAGTCCCGGTAACTGCCAGTGCCTCGTGAACCATGCTCTGGTAAAACAGAGGCTGTCCATCCAGGTGATATTTTTAAGCAGTGCAGGGTGTTGATCTGTTGCAGAGTCCAGCCCGAAATAACGTTTAAGCAGCCCGTTGCCTGTTTTCAGAAATAAGGCATGTTGCATCCAGAAACGCGGGTTCAGCTCCAGCACCCTAACCCGGTTTTTTGTAATGATGAACTCCAGTTCATAAGGGCCGACAAAATCTAAAGCATCCAGAATAGATCGGGTTTTTGCTTGCAGATCCCATTGGTCATGAACGGTTTCCACCGCAGCGGCACAGCTCAGCTCTTGCTGGTGGCTGGATAGCAGACGTCGGACGATAGCGGTGAGGTTGCGTGCAGGATCCCGGCTGTCATGAAAGCCACACACTGATATATTGTGATGATCCTGATTTCCCAACCACTCCTGAAAAAAAAAGTCCTCGCTTGATAAACCCCGTCGAATAATGTCACTTAAATGTTGCTGAACATCCTGTTCGTTGTAACAAACCCAGCCCCGGGGAAGTTTATGACCATCCTGCCATGAGCGTTTTGCCTTGAGTAAACAGGGAAAGGCCGGGGCGGTGTTGCTGTCAACTTGCCATTGTTCCAGGCCGCTGGTGAGTGTTTCGGATGATGCCAGCCAGTCGGCAAACGCCCATTTGTCGTCCAATAAATGTATCGGAAATTTTTCGGGCAGGAAACGCCCCTTGAGTTTACCCCGCAAAGCCTGTGCCAGGGAGTGTTCTTCTGTAAATAATAACCAGTCCTGCTCACTATTGGGTGTCTGTTGCGGAATGGGAAACAGCGTATTTTCCTCTGTCGTGAATACCTTGACACCCAAAGCCCCGGCTGCCTTGTGAAGTGTGTAAGCATTAACTGCGGCGGTAAAGGTATAAGCCTTCATCATTTATCGTCAAAGCCCTTGAAATGATAGCTTGGGATAGAGGGTCGTTGACTGAGGTCGGGGTTGTTATGATGAGCGTAGGGTGCTTTTTTTCTGAGGTGCGGGGTAGGAGCAGTAGCTAAAACGTAAGGAGAGGATAAATAAAAAGGCGTCATTTTTGGCGTAATAAAGCCTTTTCCCACGTAGCGTTTTTTACACCACCGATAATAACCGCTGAACCACAGACCTGCGGTAGCGACTGCAATTTGCAATGTTGTGGCACCGCTGTGGGCAAATGTGTAGGGAAAATGCTGGCAATACGAGTACTCGAAAGTTGCGCGGTTATTCTGTTGTGCCATGATGCGAGCGGTTGGCCTGCGAATAAGCCTAATCATTGGCCCGAGTGCTACCTTGAATAAATATCTGACAATAGCCAGTTGCTCTGAACATGTCGCCGCTGCAAAAGCTCGATCATTTATATCGCTGATAACTACTGCGCCCATGATGCCGGGAAACGCCTTATTGTTAAAGCTGGATAAGAGCACAAACTGCTGCCCCAAGCGCGGGTCTTTTAAGTCTTTTAGTCGGGAAATACCCTGAGACAGATCCATGAACAGCTTGATGTTGTTTTGGGCACGCCAGGCCCTGCCTGCCGGAGAGGTAATCCATGACTGTCCACCATCGGCTCCCATAACGGGAGCCAGGCACAGCAAAACGGAAGTGTGATTGCTGGTGATTTGCTGAATGCGTTGAATATCCGGTTCAAACAGTGTGCCTGTCGGGTAACTAATCACAGGAATGCCAGCGGCCTGAAAGGCAGCCGGCACGACATTACAGATATAATCGGGGACAAGGGCAATAGTGTCGTCATTTTTACAGGCTAGAGCCATACGATACAGGGCAACCCGCCCCGAGAAATAAAAACGAACAGGAGCCGGAGACTTATTGAGGTCAAGCGCCCTGCCAAAAGCGGATACGACCAAAGCTCTTGGTAGTAGGCTGAGCAGGCAGCCCAGTAAGTACTGGAGGGTCTGCATCAGACTTTTCTGAAAACCAGTAGCTTGTAATCAGCCCAAAAGTGCCGCCCTAGCAATGATAGTAACCGTTCACCTAAAAGGTATCTTTTCTTTAGTGACTCGCCGACATAATCGGAGTTTGCCAGCCATTCCCTGAAAGGCCAGAAGAGTATTCCTGATTTTTCTTCCATAACCAGCCCCTTGCCGGCCAAGTATTGTTCGACATCTCTGCTGCCATACTTTGCTCTGGCAAGATAATTCCAACGATGAAAAGGATCAATCATTATAACTAATCCGTTCTTGGCCAACATACTTGAGGCTGAGGATAACGATTTTTCAAGTTTTTCGATATCGCGGATGGCGGAGTAGCAGCCTGATGACAGAATGATGGAGTAGAGTGTCTCGCTGTGATAGTTTTCTGCTTCACAAGCAATGTAATTGATTTGTTTTTTAGCGTTCTGACTGGCTGCAACTTTAATCATTTCCGGGAAATCAACTGCATCGACCTGAATTTCCGGGTTGATCCGGGTCAGCATGTCTGACACGATGCCTATACCGCAGCCTATGTCCAGCACCCGTTCCTGTGGCCGAAGACCAGTAATGTACTTTTCTAGGATAACTTGCTGATCTTTACGGTAAAGGTCATTGTATTCCTGGTTACCCCAGAGAACAGCAGCCTGACCGGGGTCTCCTGCCCGCTTCTTCCAATATTGTGATGAGTCATAGTGGTGATAGATAAACAGCCTACGCAGGCGTGAGACGAGGTGCTTGGCCGGTCTGGGGGTGTATTTTTTGGCAGTGTTAAGTGGAGACATGAGCGTTTTTTCCTGATAGCCGGTATTCTACAATGCCATCAACTGAGTAAAGCAGGATATTGATAAATGCAAAGAGATATAAAATGGCCTCTATGTTTGGCTGGTAGCTGATGGCATAAAAAAACAGGGTACCCAGTGCGATGAACCGGGAACAATGCCAGACAAAAATGTACCGGTTAGCTTCGACAACCAAAGCACCTTTATCAACCGGTGTAAAAACAAACTGAACATAGGCTGAGATCACAAGAATCTGCGCGTATTCTCCTGCAATGCGCCAAGATTCACCAAATATTAAGGCGAACAAAGTGGGTGCACTTACATACAGGGCTATAGACGGCAATAGTGCCAGGATGGCGGTAGCACTAACCGTTTTAAGAAAAGTTAAGCGAAACTCACCATTCTGATTGTATTCCTCAGCAATTTTTTGACGATACACATCGCCGATCGCCCTTGCAACCAATGTGGAGGGTAAACTGACTAGGCGGAAAGCCAATGAAAAAAATCCAGCTATTGTTAACGAATAAACACTGCTAATGAGAAGTACAGGTATTTGCTGCGCTGCCACACCGATCAATTGTGAAGGTGCTATGTATTTTGGATAAGACGAATAGCGCTGTGCCAGTTTAATCTGGGCATGTAAATTGGTTTGCTGGAATAGTTCTCCGCGTGTTTGCCATAGTTTGCGTGCCATCCAGCTGCTAAAAAACAGTTTTGCGAAAATATTACCGACTAAAAGTCCGCTATTCACTTGGTTCCAACCGCAGACCATTTGAGCCGCTGCTGTAAAGAGAGCATGCTGTGCCCGGTTCAAGGACATGGTTTTATAATGACGGAGTCGGTTATGCCATAGTTGAAAAGTGCTAAAAGCACCACTTGCCATTACAGATATAGGTAATAAATAAAGCCAAACTGCCAGCTCCTCGTGCCCAAGGAGGGCTGTTATCTCCTTGTTGAACAAGGCAATAATAATGAACAGAAAAGAGCTGATAAACGCGCACATCTTTAGTGTCAAGATGACCAAGTTTGCAGCGTCAGTATGGTTGTCTGGTAATGTGATGGCTAATTCAAAGCGAGCTGTTGCCATAACGGCAATGATTGTGACGCAGGCTGTATAAATAGCTAATACTCCAAACTCATCGGGTGAGTACATTCTGGTTAAGAACGGGCTAATTAAAATTGGTACTGCTTGAGCTATTGCTGTTCCAGAAAACAGAATGGCTACATTTCTAGCGAAGCGACTTTTTTTAATTCTCCCAATTGTCAATCTGGAGCAGTTTTTTGTAAAGACCATTATTTATAGGTTGAAATTTAAACTTGGTTCGCTACAAGGATCTATGTAGTTTGTTGACCATCGCACTGGTTATTTTTATTTGGTTTTCACTGCTCAGCCTTGAATCCATAGGCAAACTAAGTACTTTCTGTGCAGCCTTGGCGCTTGATGGTAACGAAGTAGTTGGTAGGTTGCATGTGTTATTTCTGTAGGCCTTCTGTACATTTAAAGGGACAGGGTAATGCACTGCAGTAGGAATACCCTCTGCATGTAAAATTTTTCTCAAATCATCACGCTCATCCACCAACACCGTATACTGTGCAAACACACTCGTCCGATCATCCCGCTGCTGCACCCGTTGAATGCCAGCCTCATCCATCAACTGATTATATCGCTGTCCGACTGCCATCCGCTGCTCAACTTCCCAATCAAAGCGTTCCAGCTTCGCCAATACCACCGCACATTGCAGCGTATCCATGCGTCCCCCAACCCCAATTCGGGTATGAACATAGCGTTGACTTTGCCCATGTACCCGAATTTCCTTGCAGGCCTGTGCAATAGCATCATCACTGGTAAAAATGGCACCGCCGTCGCCATAACACCCCAAAGGCTTGCTAGGAAAAAAGCTGGTGCAGCCTATCGTGGAAAGATTGCAACTCCGCAATTGCATTAATCTCATCCATATCCGCAGGCTGCCCGTATAAGCTCACCGGCATAATAGCTTTAGTTTTGTCGCTAATCGCTGCTTCAATCAAACTGGCGTTAATATTACAAGTATCCGGCTCAATATCCACAAACACCGGCTTGGCACCTAGCAACACAATCACCTCAGCCGTTGCCACAAAGGTGAAGGGTGTGGTAATGACTTCATCACCTGCGCCAACCCCCAGAGCCATCAGGCTGATCAATAAAGCCTCCGTGCCACTCGCTACCGTAATACAGTGTTTCGCACCCGTGTAAGTCGCAAGCCTTGCCTCCAACAGCTCAACCTCTTTGCCCATAATATAGGTGCCGTGGCGCAGCACCGTTTCAATACCTTTTTCCAATTGCGGACGAAGGCAGGCCTGCTGTGTCATTAGATCAATAAATGGTATGGCGGTTGCCCTGTCAGCTTGCTGTAACCATGCCAACGCTGCCAGCGGCGTTAGGGTTTGCACTTCACCTAGATCATCGAAATCAGCATCTTCCGTCACAATGACAGCTGCACCTTTCGGTAAGCTACGTGCTGCCGCTGCGATTTGAGCATCTTCAAAATCAACCGCTTGCTGATAAAGCACTGCCTGCTCGAAACCATAGTTGGACAGTACACTCACATAATCAAGTAGATCCGCCATCAACACAGGTACGATGTCATGGGCTTCTTTCGGTGATTTGCCGTACTGTTTGAATGCCCGCCGTGCTACAAAATTCAGTGTGGCTAAACTGGTGGCAGCTACCCACAACGTTACACTGTGGGGCGTGGCTGTCTGGACAAGACGATCAGTATGCTCCGCTGAACCAACATTGAGCCACCAGTCCACAATGACATTGACATCCAGAATCAAATGTTTAACGGCCAAGGTATTTTTCCTCAAGATGGGCATGCCGCAAGGCTTTCACATTAACAGACGGTTTGCCTTTGTTGGCCTGGCGGAAAGCACGCCCAATAATAGTGTCTAAACGTGCGCTGGGCGATTGGGTCGTTGCTTGCTGTTCCGGCGCAGGTGTCAAAATTTCTTGATCGGGAATATCCACTCTCACCTTGAACAGACTGTTCACAAAATGTAGTGGCGCACTAAATTGCAAGGTACCTTGATTATAAGTGGCTTCAACCTGCATGTTTTGAATCCTCTGTAGTGATGTGACTGCCTTTTAGCATATAGGCTTTACCCGTGTGTGGGCAAATGGCCTTGCCTTCACCGGCCAGGGGCAAGTCCAGCCTTTCACCGTACTCACTCATCCAGCCGATTTGTTTAGCGGGAGCCCCCACCATCAATGCATAAGCAGGCACGTCCTGCTTAACAACGGTACCCGCACCGATAAAAGCAAACTCACCCACCGTTATCCCGCAAACAATCGTACAGTTAGCTCCCAAAGTCGCACCACGCTTGACCAACGTATGACGATACTCGTCTTTGCGTTCAATCAAGGCTCGCGGGTTATAGACATTGGTGAACACCATGCTGGGGCCGCAAAACACACCGGCTTCCAGCGTCACATTGTCATACACTGA
>PDWJ01004571.1_pt1 | contig 19015 bp, 17 predicted proteins | sample 1430881 | NCBI WGS metagenome assembly PDWJ01 (sample SAMN01162460, study PRJNA174530) | Oral metagenome, whole genome shotgun sequencing project. | biome: Marine environment; feature: Marine mammal; material: Swab sample of the gingival sulcus; isolation source: swab sample of gingival sulcus...
CAAGTAGTTCTATTACGGTCAGCATCTACTTCAAAATAAGACACTTTGTTTGATAAGCCTCATTCACCATATCAAAGGATATGCCTCAATCGTCTTATCGCTTATTTTATTGTATATGCAGCCCTCACTACGAAAATTGGATGAATGATGCGGGATAATGTGCTGTACGTTAATAGTTTGCAGGTTTAATTAGATAATAATGCGGGTTAAGCTTTTTTTTAGTCAAAACCGCAATATTTTAAAGAAAATCCTTACTTTTGTATTTATTTTAAAAAATTGATATGAAACGCCCATGACTAAATTTTAGACACACAGTGGAATGATTATTTGCCGGTACTATTAATCATTTGTAGTGAACTAACTTAGGGCGTTCCTATATGACCTTTGAAAATTATAAATATAAACATATGAAACAATTTTTTTTATTTACACTTATCCTCTTTTTTACGGCAAGTTCTTTTGCACAAAAAAATATTTCAAATAAAGAACTTCAAGAAATAAAATCAGCTTATAAAGCAAACGACCCTTATTTAAAAGCTGTCAGTAATGCCGTATCAAACAATTCTATTTCTAAATTAGCTTTAAACAGGCAAAATGTCGGGAAATTTGACCATGAGTTCAAATATAAAGTTCCCGTAAAAGGCATAACAGACCAGCAATCGTCAGGCAGATGTTGGATGTTCACCTCTATGAATGTTTTGCGCCCGCAAGTAATTCGGGATTTCAATTTAGGCATGTTTGAATATTCTCAAAACTACTTATATTTTTGGGACATCTTCGAGAAATCAAACCTCTTTTTGGAAGGCATTATTGAAACAAGAAATAAAAAAATAAATGACCGAGAAGTGCAATGGCTATTTTCAAATGTTGTCGGAGACGGCGGTGTATGGAACTCATTTACAAACCTTGCCGAGAAATACGGATTGGTGCCCAAAGAGGCAATGCCGGAAACACATTCGAGCAACAATACTCGAACCATGATAAAAATGATTAAACGAAAACTCCGAAGCGATGCCCTTACTTTGAGAGCAACAAAAGGAACCGACGAGGTGTTGAGAAGAGATAAAATTTTTATGCTTAAAGACATATACAAAATACTGTGCATTAATCTCGGCACACCGCCAAATGAATTTACTTGGCGTTATAAAGATAAAAACGGCAAAATAAGCGAAGCAAAAAAATACACTCCGAAATCTTTTATGAAAGCAACAGTAGGAGAGCTTAATTTCTCGGATTTTGTAATGTTGATGGATGACCCCTCAAGAGCCTACTACAAATTATATGAAATAGAAAAAGACCGAAATGTGTTGGAAGGTAAGAATTGGACATTTATAAATCTTCCGGCTTCCGAGATTAAACAATTTGCCCTCAAATCTTTGCAAAATGAAGACGGAATGTATTTTTCATGCGATGTAGGAAAGCAGCTAAATAAAGACGAAGGACTGCTTGATACAGAGAATTATGATTATGAATCACTTTTTGGCGTTAAATTTGATATGAATAAAAGAGAACGCATTTTGTCAAGAGAAAGCGGTTCGACACACGGCATGGCATTAGTCGGTGTTGATGTTGACCAAAATGGCAAGATTACAAAATGGTTGCTTGAAAACAGTTGGGGAAAAAAATCCGGTCATAACGGATATTTAACCATGACGGACAGGTGGTTTGATGAATATATGTTTAGAGTTGTTATTCAGAAAAAATATATTGACGAAAAAACACTGAAAATTTTAAACACAAAACCGATTATGCTGCCGCCTTGGGATCCGATGTTTCAAGAAGACTTTTAAAAAATAAGACATGAAATGCCCATGACTGTAAGAAGACGCAGAACGGAATGATTATTTTTCCGCTCTAATAAAATTAAACGTAATAAAACTCATTCGGGCGTTCCTATATGACCTTTGAAAATTATAAATAAAAACATATGAAACGCCCATGACTAAATTTTAGACACACAATAGAATGATTATTTTCCAATACTATTAATTATTTGTAATGGGCTAACTTCGGGCGTTCCTATATGACCTTTGAAAATTATAAATAAAAACATATGAAAAAAATATTCACGGTTTTTAGTTTTGTATTATTCTTAACTTCGACTTGCATCATAAGCGTAAATGCACAAGGACGAAAACTTAATATGGTGCAACTTACAGAGGATTTTATTGATGGAAACATTTTTGCAGAAAGTATAGACTTTTACGAACGTTTCTTATATGAAAATCCGAATGATGCAGACTTAAACTACAAAATGGGCTTTGCGCTGCTGAATACAAAAGGGCGCGAAAAAGAATCCATCAAATATTTTGTAAAAGCAAAAACCTTAACCAACAAAAGAAAAACGATAAACAAATATGTAGAAAGTTCGTTTCAATTAGCCCGAGCTTATAGGGCAAATTATCTTTTTATTGCTGCCTTGGAGGAACTTGCTCAATTAAAAAAAATTGTAGAACGAAAAGAGAATCTCAATACCATTGTTAATCGTGAAATCATTAAATGCGAGTCCGGGGCTCGCTTGTTTGAAAACAAGGTTAAGTTTGAAATTACAAACTTGGGCGACAGCATAAACTCAAAATACAGAGATCACAGCCCCGTAATTTCAGCCGACGAATCGGTGCTTATTTTCACTTCAAAAAGACCAAACGGTTGGAACGAAGACATTGACGAAGACGGAAACTATAACGAAGATATTTTTTTCAGCCGAAAAGTCGGAGATAATTGGACTAAGGCACAAGGCATAAAAAATATTAACACCGAAAAGCATGAAGCAACATGTTCTTTGTCGCCTGACGGACAAACTTTATTTATCTACAAAGCCGAAGATTTTGGAAGCATTTATCAAAGTAATTTTGAAAACGGCGAATGGTCCAAACCCGAAAAATTAGGTCCTAATATTAATACCGAAGACCGAGAAACACATGCCTCTTTATCCATAGATGGCAAACACTTGTATTTTACCAGCGACAGACCGGGAGGTTTTGGCGGTTTAGATATTTATGTGTCCGAGAAAATGAAAAACGGCATTTGGGGTCCGCCCAGAAACTTGGGCGAAGGCGTAAATACAAAATACAATGAAGAAGGTCCTTTCATTCACCCGGATAACAAAACCTTGTATTTCAGCTCCAGAGGACATGAAAATTTAGGCGGATATGACATCTTTAAATCTGAAAAAACAGAGTTTGGCACATGGAAACCTGCCGTAAATGTCGGCTACCCCATTAATACGGTAGAAGATGATATTTTTTATACAACCACGGTGGATTATAAACAAGCCTATTATTCTTCGCGCAAAAAAACGGAAGAAAAAGATAATGACATCTTTCTTATTACGCTTGACTCTGTTAAACGTTCGGATTTAACGGTTTTAGTCGGTACTGTATTTTCCAAAAAGAATATTAATATTTCAAAAGATGTGAAAATAAAAGTAATCGATACAGAGCTGAATGAAGAGTATAATATTAAACCAAACTCGACCAACAAACGTTTTATTGTTATTGTTCAATGGGGCAAAACATATAAACTTGCCGTTTTTGTAAAAGATGAAATTATATTTACCGATAAAATCGAACTTTCTCCGGATAATGCACCTAAAATAATGAAATATAAGGACATTAATTTAGATTTATAATTGCGCCGCATTCAAAAATAGGCATATCAAGTACATAAGAAGAAAAAACTGTAAGGGTGTCTGTAAGTCATTTGTATAGAGTTGTTTATGTGAGGTGCCTTGATTTTTTAAAAAAAGTTTCTGCTAAATGCAAACTTACAGTATCTTTGTGCCATTAGTTAATCAAAGCATTTACACATGAAATTTTTTATCGATACTGCGAATTTATCACAAATCAAAGAAGCACAAGAACTGGGCATATTGGATGGGGTTACGACCAATCCGTCCTTAATGGCAAAAGAAGGCATAAAAGGCGACGAAAATATAAAAAATCATTATAAAACAATTTGCGACATCGTTACCGGCGATGTGAGTGCCGAAGTCATCTCAACCGATTTTGAAGGAATGATAAAAGAGGGCGAAGCATTGGCAGCCCTACACCCGCAAATTACCATTAAAGTCCCCGTGATAAAAGACGGCATTAAAGCCATAAAATATTTTTCGGAAAAAAATCTGAAAACCAATTGCACATTGGTTTTTTCACCCGGACAGGCATTGCTCGCCGCAAAAGCCGGCGCAAGCTATGTTTCGCCTTTTATCGGCAGGTTGGACGATATTTCAGCCGACGGTATTGAACTTATCCGCCAAATTGTTGAAATGTATAATTATTACGGTTTTAAAACACAAGTGCTGGCGGCATCAATCCGCCACACACAGCATATTATTCAATGTGCCGAAGCCGGTGCCGATGTTGTTACGGCTCCGCTTAATGCCATTACCGGATTGTTAAAGCACCCGCTTACCGACAGCGGTCTTGAAAAGTTTTTGGCAGATTATCGTTCCTTAAACGGATAGAAATCAGTTTTTTATAAAATTAAGGCGCATAAGCCCTTTATCGCATTGCAGCAATAGAATATACATGCCGGCATGTAGTGTGCCGACATCAATTGTGCAATGCGATGTTTTTTGTTCTGAGAGGAGCATTTTTCCGCTAATATCGAAAATGGAAAAAGAGAAATTGCCTTGTATTTCGGGTCTTATCTGTATGTATTGATGAACCGGATTAGGCTGTATGCTATATTGAGAAAATAACTCATCTCGGATACTTAATTCAGACAAATTAACCGATTTGGTTTTTGTTTCCGAACAAGTATTTTTATACGCCCTTAAAGAAATTGTTTTTTCTCCGGAAGAATCGAATGTATAAGAGAAGCTCGAATCGGTCGAAGTAAATTCATCATTCACGTTCCATTGCAAAGAATCGTAATGCTCGGAAGTACTCAAAAGCTGAAGCTCTAAGCCGTTAATGGCATAGGTGAAGTCGGCATGAAGATTAAATACATTAATCAGCCATTCGGGTTTATTTGACAGTACCAATTGGTCGGATATGTTTTGCAGTTCAAGCGCAAGCGAAGGCTCCAGCTCATTATAATAAGCACAAACTTGCACACTGTCTTGATAAAGGGTGTTAAATATGGAACAAGCCACTAAATACGAACCGTTTAAGTTTGGGTGAATATCATTATAAGAATTATGCAAAGCCAAATCTTGATGTGCTTCATAATACATTCTGAAACATTCGCCGGCAGGAGCAAAAGGAATTTGCAAGCCGTTTGCAATTGCTTTTATCGTATCTTTTATCATGCTTTGAGTTTCAAAATAATGCGCATAATCGCCGCCGCCGCTTTGGTTTGGCGCAATGCCGTTAGAAATTTCGTATAATATGATTTTAGCACAGGGGCTGTAGGCACGAATGGAATCAATCAAACGTTGCCCGCGCATAATGGTTTCCTGCGTGTTTGAACTCACTCCTGCCGATTCGCTTGAACCGGGCTGAAGCACTACGGCATCCCATTGTTCGGAGGAAAACAAATTATATACTTCATTGTTATCTACATGATGAATAAAACCCGTACCACCCGGCGTATGTTGTGCAATTTCCACCATCCGTCCCTTATCGGCAGCAATCGATTGAAACAAGGCGGGCATATTGTTGAAATAGGTCAAACTATTACCGATAAACAATATTTTTTCTTGCGCAAAAAGCGGCAAACAATGTATGAATACAATGGAAATAACAATAAATTTTCTCATCTGCTTATATATTATTTTAAGTGGTTTTTCGTCGAAAACTGCATATTGGTACAACAAATTTATCCCAATATGCGGGCATTTGCGCCCAAATATAGAAATGTTTTGGAATAAACCCGAATCTCGAAACTTTTTTTGAACGGTGCAACCCTTACTACGAAGACTTGATAATCTCGAAGCAGTATCGAAGATAATAACACGGGATGTAGTTCAATTTAGACTACACACCGGTTTTTTCAGACCGATTATAGTCTTGTTTGTATTGAGAGCAGGGTTTCATCTACTTCTATATATTCATATTTAGGTTTCTCAATAAATAAATCTCCCGAAATAGTTTCTAATTTATTCTTTGTCGCTTCAATTGCTAAATCCGATTTATCAATTCCTATCCATTTTCGATTTAAAGAATGTGCTGATTTCAAAGTGGTTCCGGAGCCACAGAAACAATCTAAAATAATACTGTCTTTATTTGATGAGGTCTTAATTATTAAATCTAATAATCCTTGATTTTTTTCGGTTGGATAGCTTGGATATTGAGGGTCTTTAAATTCCCAAATATCTTGTACCCTTTTGCCTTCTCGTTCATCAGCGTATATTTTTTTTCTTGGATTTCCTTTTGACGACCATTCCAACAAGCCTTCTTTATCCCATTTCTCTAATGTTTCAACGTCAGTTCTCCAATGCCTTCCTTTTGGCGGTAACATTCCTTTGAATGGTTTTGAAGAGTTTCCGTTTTGTGTTTCGCCGGGTGCGTGAATTGGAACAGTTGTATAGCGTCTTCCATTTTTCTCTTTTTTTGCAAATAACCTTACTATATCTTCTTCGCTGTATGGTTCTTTTGGTTCATTCCATATAGGTTTCTCACTTTTTGAATAAAAAAGAATTAAATCTTTAATATTGCCATATCCGGTTCGTTTAAAGTTTTTCGGATTACATTTTATGCGTGTAATATCATTTCTGAAATTTTCAATTCCAAAAACTTCATCCATCATTATCTTTACATAATGACCAATTTTATAATCAATATGTAAATAAATAGAACCTTTGTCAGATAATAAGTCTCTTAATAAAATTAACCGTTCTCTTAAATATTCAATAAATTCAGTTCCTACAAGTTTATCTGAATAAGCAAGTTTCCCGGTTTTTGAATTACTAATAGTTGTTGCTCTTCCGTCTGTTATTGTAAAATTACCATTTGTCGCAAAGGGAGGGTCTATATATATTAAATCGATTTTTTCTTTTAAACCCTTTGTATTTAACAGGAAGTCAATTGCTTTTATATTATCTCCTTTAATTAATAAATTTTCCATAATTCAATCCTTTTAAAGTTGATATAAAAACTCGCGCAACACTAATGCACTCATAATATTGTAATCTTTATACAATTCTGTTATTGATTTGTGCATTTTATTTTTCCCTTTGATATAAAGCACTCCGTCAAGATTATGACTATAATTCAAATATTCTTTTGCAAAGTCCATCATTATTTTATCACTCGCATCTAATATGGCATCATTATTATTCGCTGTAAACTCATCAATTGAAACAGGCTGAATTCCTAATGCCTTCTTATTCAACCAGTCTTTAAACATTGGCCCAATCTGTCTATTTGTTTCTTTTGGTTCACTGCATTTTTCAAATATTTTGTCAAGTCCCATTTCATATAATCTTCCGCTAATTCGGTTAATTGTTTTAGGGTTTCTTTCAATAGATGCTTTATCTCTTTTTAGATAGGCAATATAACTATCCTTAATTGGGAACAAATCAAGCTTCAAGAGTTCTGTTACCAACGAAACATTATTTTTCTTTTTAAATTCTTTTTCAACTTCCTTCCAAATTGTATCATCAATAGCTCTTATTCCTTCCGGAATTGTTGGATATACCTGAAATAAGTCATCAAGATATGACCTTTGATTTGCATACTCAATACTTAATTTTGTCCATTTATTCATTCTATACCCTTTAATTCTTAAAAATATAAAGATACATTATATTTTGTCGTTTATAAAATTTATTTTCCTTGCAGGTCATTCTTTTTGCCTTGCTCACAAGGGTTCCGGTATATGAATAGTACGGGGTTTGAAAGCGACAGTTTTCTTGCCGGCATTATTTCGCAATCGTATTTTATTCATTATTTATTTGAGAACTTTCCTCTGTTGAGGTCTTCAATTCTCTTATCTTCAAATAATATAAGCCTTGAAGCACAATTGTGTAAGAAGTGGCAATAGCGGCGATAAGTCCAAAAATTATTGATGTCAAGAAGCTGTCCGGTACAATTATAAATGGTATTGCAATAACAAGCTCAATAATAAGTCCTATAAAAAAAATTAACAAAAACATTCCAAATACATCAAACCATTTGTTTTTAACCAAAAATTTGCTTTTTTCTAAGGGGTCTTTTTCCTCGTCTGAAACTAAATTTGATACAAAACTGAATTGTACAGCTTTATAAATTCCGGGGATAATTAGCAGCAGACTATAAAGTAACACTATTAATCCGGCGACTAGATTTTGAACAAAATTTTCAGGCCATTTTCTTAATCCAAATTTAATTATTTCTAATGCCGTTCTATCATCTTCACCGGTTCTATGCAGAACATATATAAAGTTAAATATTCCGAGAGTTGCAATTAGACCAATTAATTGTCTGATAAAATTATATATTCTTGCTTCATTTAAGAAACGTCTCAAATCTTCTGTACTGTTTAGGTAATTTGTGCCTCGCATATTTTCAAAGCCGATAGAAACGAATTCTATTAAAACTTGTATCGGAATAAAAACAATTGTAATAACTAAAGCTATAGTCATGAAATTATCTTTCCATATCTTAAAAGAGGAATTTAAGGTTTCAGAGACTGATATTTTTTGATTTTTTAATTCTTGTACCATTGCAGGTGTATTTGTTTATATTTTGACTAAAATTAAGTATGTGCAGGGACGTAATTGAAAGAGATCTGTCTCAATTTTGCACCAATGAGGATACAAAAATAAAAAGTTTTAAGTTTCTGCCAAAGTCGCGATTAACTGTACACAATTTAAAGATTCAAGTATTATTTTTTAAAAGTCGATATTTTTAAGGAATTAAATTTTTGATTGTTAGCCTGTTGGCGTGAGGCGAAAAATAATTTCAAAAAAAATCAAGAAAAATTTGCAGAATAAAAAAATATTGTCATACATTTGCAGTGTATTAGTTTGGTAGAACGCAAAAACACAAATAAGATGATAGAAATTAATAATCTCAGTTTCGGATACCGAAAAAATAAGATGCTTTTTTCCGATTTGAGCTTAGAACTGAAAGAAGGCAGAATATATGGTCTGTTGGGGAAAAACGGTTCCGGGAAAACCACTTTGCTCAAACAAATGGCGGGCATTTTATATCCTAAATCCGGCACCACTTTGCTCAAGGGAGAAATTCCGCAAAAAAGAAAAGCGCAAAGCTTAGCAAGTTATTATTTAATCCCCGAAGAATTTGAAACGCCTGCGTTAAGCGTCAAAACATTCCTGAAAATCACGGCACCTTTTTATCCGAATTTTAAGGAAGACGCATTTTATAATTATTTAAGCGAATTTGACATTGACGAAAAGGTTAAGCTCAGCAAAATGTCTTACGGACAAAAAAAGAAAGTGCTGACCTCTTTTGGCATGGCTGCCGACACCCCCGTGCTCATGTGCGATGAACCTACCAATGGCTTGGACATTCCCTCAAAAAGTATGTTCAGAAAATTAATGGCTTCTGCATTAACAGAGGCAAAAACATTTATTATATCAACACATCAAATCAAAGATATTGAAGGCATTATCGATTCTGTGCTGATTCTCGACAAGGGGAAAATCATCTTTAACCGCTCCCTTGAAGAGGTCAGCAGGAAATTATGTTTCAAAAACTTAAAAAACATCGAAGATGCTAATGTTCTTTATTCCGAAAAAGGAATAACGGGCTATGCTGCCATTGTTCGAAATACAGGAGAAGAAGAATCGCATATTAATTTGGAACTTTTGTTCAATGCCATAATAGCAAAAAACAGTAAAGTAATCAACGAATTTAACTAATATCATCAAGAAAAACACAATGGAACATATACAATCATTTAATTTTAAACGGATTTTGCACCTGATGCAAAAAAACATATATGAAAACGGCAAATCTGTCGGCATAACACTGATAACCGTGTTCGGGCTGTTCTTTTTTATTATGCTGATGAACGCATTTTACGGTGGCGATGCGTGGAGAAATTTAGAAACCTTTTATTACATCGGTTTTTTCATTACCGGCTTATTTATTTCGGGCATGGCATTTTCCGCATTCCGCAACAAAGAAAAAACAATGGCTTGGATAACGGTGCCGGCATCCATTACCGAAAAATTTATCTCGGAATGGCTGCTTTCCACCATAGGATTTATATTTTTATACACGACTTTATTCTATGTTTTTAACCTGCTGATTTATACACTGACCGGCATGTTTGGGATAAGCATCGATATTGTAAACATATTTACCGGGCAAACACTTACTTATTTCTTGCACTATCTCATTGGGCAGTCGATATTGTTAGCGGGGGCGGCAACATTTAAAAAAGTTCCCTTATTTTTTACAATCTCTACGCTCTTTGTTTTTTCGCTCTTCTTGGTTTTTTACAACAGTTTTCTGTTCCTTGCAGTTAAAGGACAATATGAAAACCTTTTATATATAAATAATTTGAATGTAAATGCTGCTAATACGCCCATGATGCACGAAGATTTTCAGAATTTTTATTTGCTCAAAATACCGGAATACATGTATTATTATGTAATGGCGCCTGTTTTATGGATATACACTTGGTTTAAACTGAAAGAAAAGGAGGCTTAATATGAATTTTAAAGATGACAAAGCAATTTATTTGCAATTGGCGGAATATTTTTTCGACGGCATACTCAATCAAAGGCTGAAAGCCGAAGACCGCATTCAATCTATCAGAGATTTTGCTTTTGAAACAGAAGTAAATCCCAACACGGTTATGCGCACATATAAGCATCTGCAAGATAACAACATTATATATAACAAGCGAGGTATCGGCTATTTCATAGCAGAAGATGCCTACACAATTACCCATAAAATGAAAAAAGAAATATTTATAAATCAACAATTACCCGAATTGTTTAAAACAATCAAGTATTTGAATATATCATTTTCGGAAATTGAACAATTATATCAAAATTATTTAAAATCAGAACATAATGAAGACAAGTAAAATTATATTATTAGGCATATTCGGTTCCATTATCGTTTGGAACACGGCAGCATTTTTTACGGCACATTCAAGAATGCTCAGTTTTTTGAATGAAGTTGGAGTAAAACCGGAAAATGAGGTGATAAAAAAAGGCAATTCCGATAATGGAAAAACAATTAAATTAGGCGATTTTAGTGTTGTAATTATATCCGGGAACGGAACTGTTACAATAGAATCGGGCGAAGATAATTCATTTCAATATTTTTCGGACAAAGCCGAACTTCCCGAAATAAAAAGCGATACGCTTTATTTGAAAGTCAAAGACAGGCACAATTTTATATTTGCCCGCCGGCTAAACTCAATTATCGTTAAAGACTATGCAAATGTGAAAGTTTCGGATATTAAAACCGATAGGCTCGGCATTAAAACAAGTGAAAAAGCAAGCCTGAAATTAAAAGATGCAAGGCTCTCTGTTTTGAATATCTTAACGGAAGACGCATCCTCCGTAGAATTACAGGACTTAACAGGAAATGCTATCGAAACAAAATTAGTTCTGAAAGACAAATCAAAAATAGAATTTGACAATGCCGACAACTATAATCTCGATATAAAAAAAGACAAAACAGCCATACTAAAAATACGCTAAATTGTAACCTTTGATGCCAAGAAACGTTTAATTATTGAAGCTCTAATATAATGAAGACAAACGATACACACAGCAAATCGCACAAAGATATTTTCAAGCGAACATTTATACTGATTATCTGCTTAATGCTGTTTGCCGGCACCCATGTTTTTGCCGAAGAACAAAATGGCATTTCCGGTCAGGTGAAAGATGCGGAGAGCAAAAAAGCCGTTGAATTTTGCACTATCCGAGTTTTTAATGCAAAGGACAGTGTCATAAGCGGGGCAACAAGCGATGCAAAAGGATTTTTCTATCTTCCTTTGCAAGCCGGCAGATATACATTATTGTTTGAACACATTAACTATGTGCCGGACACCATAAATCTGACCATAAAAACAAGCCATGAATTTATCGGTATTATAAAGTTAAAACCCCTTGAAGAAAGCATCGGTGAAGTTACCGTAAAAGGCGAAGATAAAAGGAATTTGCTCGATAAAAACGAATACATCGTAACAAGCAAAATGAAAACCGGTGCCGCCAACACCAAAGATGTGCTTTCAAAAGTGGAAGGGGTAACTTATGACCGTTATAATAATTCCATAAAGGTTGATAATGAATCAAACATCATCATGTTGGTAAACGGCTTGGAAAAAGACCAAACTTATATTCAAAATTTGGCTCCTGAAAGATTAAAAAAAGTTCAGGTCATTAGAGACCCGGGCGGAAGATACGCATTGGAAGGCTATTCTGCCGTAATCAATATTATTTTAAGAGATGATTATAAAGGTTGGGAGCTTTATAATGAAAATCAGTTTATTACAGACCCCGACAATAAGGTTCAAAACTTTTTTCCGATAAATTTGCTTTCCGGCAGTTTAAATTATACCTACAATAAAATCAATGTATATGGCAAATATGATTATAATGCCTTTAAGTTTAAACTGAATGGCGAAAGCACAATCGAATACGACAATGGTTTGCGCATTGAGAAAAGGAGAGAAAGCGACAGCCCTAATTTGTATTATAAGGACAAAAATAACCGCCTAACTTTCGGGCTTGATTATTTCATTAACCCCAAGCATACCCTCAGTTTTGAGAGTCGTATTAACGGAGATTTCGGAGGAAGCGATATTGGCAAAAGCAGGTATCATGTTACGGAATTGTTTGGCGGGCAGGAAATCAACACATTCGCATCCGAAAATATAAATACAAATTCTCAAAACAAGCATTCGCATACGCTATATTACAAAACCATTATCAATAAAAAGAATACCTTGAATTTTGATTTTACCTATTCAAGTTCAAAAAACGATTATACAAACAAATATTTTCAGAACGGCAATTTATTATACACGCAAAACGGAATAAGCGATAATCAAAACACAAAATTATATGCAGAGTTTGAGCATGATTTCAATGAGAAGTCAAGCATTAAAACCGGTTACGGAAACACTTTTAAACAAAATATCAATACTTTCGGAGAGGAAAAAACAAAGTTTACACTCAAAGAATTGAGACATAAACTGTATGCGTATTACTCTTTGAACATCAATCGGTTTTTGGGAGTTAAACTGGGCTTGGCAGGAGAGGCAAGTACGCCGGAGGTCGAGGGGAAAAAACGAAACTACTTTATTTATCAACCCTATGCCGACATAAAAATAAAACCTTTAAAAGTACTTGACATACGGCTAAAATACCGCTCGTCAAGCAATTATCCGTCGGCCAATGAAGCCAATCCGGATACCATTGTCATAAATGAGCGAAGTCGCCGAATCGGAAACCCCGAATTAGACCCGGACGTGCGTCATCGCATTTCAGCAACAATCAGCATCTTGAAAGGTTTGGCATCGGTTGAGCCGTATTACCGTTTTTCAAATAAGTATATCACACAAACCGGAACGCTCACAAACACCGGCATTTTTGAATATACCTACAACAACTCCGGAAAATTTCAAGAACCCGGCATAAAAGCTTCGCTTACGATACCTTTCGGCAAAAATCTGATTTGGCAAAGCAATGCCAACTTTTTCAAAAGCAGCATTGTATATAAAGAAAAAGAGAATAAAATAAAAGGTAGAACCATGAACAGCAACCTTATTTATATGAATCATAAACACAAAATAACAACAGGGATTATTTATCAGAAGAATTTGCGAAAATATCTTACCGCACAAGGATACAATATCGGAAACAATGACTATTGGGGAGTGATGTATCAACAAGCTTTTTTCAAAGAAAGACTGAATGTAATGCTTTTTTACATGTTACCGATAGAATTTGACATGAATTTTGAGCAAGGTTCTTATATAAAAACAGGCGAATATATTGAAACAATAAGCCAAGACATCAGCGACCTTAAAAATATGTTGATGCTCAGAATAACGTTTCGATTGAATAAGGGAAAAGCCGTTCGATTGAACAAAAAAGAACTCGAAGAACAAAACGAAAACAATAACAATAAAGGCGGGTTTTTTAATCACTAAATATTAATTAATAAAATATAAACCAATGGAAAAGAAAATAAAAATAATCGGTATTGCAGCCGTCATTATGGTGCTGACATCTTGTAGTATTTCCGGAATTACCGGCGATAAAAATGTTGTTAAAGAAAAAAGAACGGTTGAAGGGTCATTCTCCGGGCTAAGTGTCAGTCAGGGTATTAACCTGTTTCTAACTCAAAGCGACACCGTTTCTATCGTCGTTGAAACGGATAAAAATCTTCAAGATATTCTCATTGTCGAGAATAAGAACGGAACGCTAAAAATCTATTTTAAAGACCAAATTGTAAAGGCGACCAAAAAGAATGTCTATCTCAGTATGCCGGAAGTTGAGGAGATTAGTGCATCGAGCGGTGCCGACATAAAAGCCCTAACTTCTGTTAAAGAGGCTTCGCTTAGAATAGAGGCATCGAGCGGGGCGGATATTAAAATGACGGTAGATACGGAGAAATTATATTGCAATGCGAGCAGCGGAAGCGATATTGATTTAAAATGCAGCACAAACATATCGGAATTGAACGTAAGCAGCAGCGGCGATATTCAAATACACGGCACTGCAAATAGCTGCGAGCTAAATGCAAGCAGCGGAGGCGACATTAATGCCAAAGATTTTATTTCTGAAGCCGTACGGGCAGAAGTGTCGAGCGGTGCCGACATTTTGCTGTATGCAAAAAAATCCTTGACTGCCAATGCAAGCAGCGGCGGAGATATTGACTACTACGGAAATCCGGAAGAACTAAAAATAAATACATCCTCCGGCGGCGATATCAAGCATAAAAACAAGTAGGAAGCAAGGATAGGTATAATTGTAGAAAGTGTGTCTAAGAACATTGCAATAAAACTTTTTCTACAGCAATTTTAGATTTGGCAGACGCTGTCTGCCAAAAGTTAGAATGAAATTTGGCAATCGGTGATTGCCAAATTTGTACATCACTATTTTCAAATTATGAAATCAGTGATTGTCTCATTGGAAATGCGCGCTAAACCACATGTTCCGGTTAAAAAGAGTAAGACCCGAAGTGTCAAACAAAACGGGTCTTCAAACTCAAAATCAAACGTACAAGGAAAAACGTTAAACAAAAGTACAAATATTATTCCTAAAAGTTATATATCTAAGACATTTTTCTTACTAATTTTTTATTTCGGTCAATATATTTTGATATTTTGTAGTGTCGGAAAGCATATTTTCCGCCGCTTTTATGAGTTTATCCGTTTTTATGTTTACGGCATTTAAACCTTTGTCATAAAAATATCGTTTCACAATTTCTTTATGCAAAATGGAGCTTATTTCTCGTTTATAGCGCATTAATGTTTCTTCTTCGTTCAAAACCAAATCGTTTTGCAATTCCTCTATTTTGTTGATAAGACTTTGTTCATATTGTTCTTCCTGTGCAATTTCGGCTAATTTTTGAGCAATTTTTTCCGATTGCGTAGCATAATCGATTTTTTGCTTTTTTGCAAATTCAATAAAATCCCGATATATTTTGTCGCTAATCGAAAAATTATCGTAATCGCTTAGTGTGTTATTGTAGTAAAATTGCGTACAGAAATCAAGAATAACAAATTTCCTTAAAAGTGCTTTCGTAAACATGCTCAGGGTATCTTCTTTTTGCAAAATATCCGGTTCAATACCTCCGCTGTCATAGACTTTTCGACCGTTTTTGGTTTTAAATTCGGAAATTAAAGAATCGGGGACTTTGCCGGCACTGCCGTCCGGATTTCGGTGCAAATAATCTCGTGATTGAATACATCGCCCGCTTGAAATATAGTATTTTGCCGTGGTAATTTTTATGCGCGTATTGTATTGTGTTTTTCGCGTTATTTGCACCAAGCCTTTTCCGAAAGAACGTTCGCCCATAATCACGGCTCTGTCTAAGTCTTGCAATGCTCCGGCAACAATTTCCGATGCCGATGCCGAACGATTGTCGATTAAAACAACAAGCGGCAAATTCGGATAAAGCGGATTTTTTGTTGCTTTGTAGTCGTGGTTGCGACTTTTTACCCGCCCTTTTACCGATACAACATCACTTCCTTTCGGCACAAACAGATTCACGATTTCAACGGCTTCGCCCAGCAAGCCGCCCGGATTTTGCCGTAAGTCTATTATCAAACCGCCCAATTTTTGCTCGGAGTTCAAGGCTTTCAGCTTTTGTTTGAACTCTGCGGATGCGCCTTTTCTGAAACTGCGGAGTTTTATATAGCCGTAGTCGTTTTTCAGAATATCAAAATAAGGAATTAAACTTTCGGATATTTTCTTCCGTTCAATTTGCTTTGAGATTATATTGTTTTGCCCGTATCTTTTTATATCCAGTTTTAACAGGCTTCCCGGCTGTCCTTTTAAGTTTGATTGTATTTCTTGAATATTTTTTGCATTCAGGCTAATTCCGTTAACGGCAACAATTGCATCTCCGACTTTTAAACCGAAACTGTCCGCCGGTGCCCCTTGCTTAACATCCGTAATTAAAAGCGTGTTTTTTCTTTTTATAATCAGTGCTCCAATGCCTCCGTAGGCACCGGTAGTCATCAACTTATACTCTTCCATTTTATCTTCGGGGTAAAAAATGGTGTAGGGGTCAAGTTTTGTCAAAAACTCTTTTGTCGACTCCTTAATAAGTTTGGGGATATTTACATCATCGACATAATACATCCGCACTTCTTTGACTATATCATGGAATAAATCAAAGTTTTTGGCTATCTCAAAATCATTCTCGTCATCATACAATGAGAATGCAGAAATAATTCCGCCGAAAATTATTATGAACAAAATGGATAAAGTTTGCTTTTTCTTCATTTTTATACTGTGTTTAATAAAGCTGTAGAATATATCATACAAAGAAATAAAAAATGCTTAATTTTGCATCTTGAAAAGACTTTTTATTTCAGAATTAAAATGAATTTTTTTTCTCAGAACATACTGTATTTTCTCTTTTTGAGCAGTTTGTTTGCCATGGCTTTTGTTCGGTATCAAAATACGGCATATATAAAAAGTTTGTTTTTATCGGCAATCAGCTACGGGCGGGCAGAAACAACCCGAAAATCGGATATAAACAACAAAACGCTGATAAATACCTTGCTTTCAATAAATTTTTATCTCTCTGTATCCATTTTTCTTATTATAAGTGCGGACAGATTTCAGTTGATTCCGCCGGATAAAAATCGGTTTTTAATTTTTGCCGGAACTTTTGTCGGAGTAATTCTTTTTTTTGTGAGCATTATGCTTGCCAATATCGTTTCGGCATATATTTTTAAAATCAAAGACATTGCGGGCGATTTTAACAGGCACAACTTTTTTATTTATCACTCCTTGGGAATTTGTTTGTTGGCGGTCAATATATTAACTGCATTTTCAACATTAAATGACTTTTTTCTGTATGGCGGATTTATTGTTGCGGGAATATTCTTTTTGCTGAAAATTTTTCGGATGATACAAATAAATTTATCAAAACAGATTAAAAGTTTCTACTTGTTTTTATACCTTTGCACCGTAGAAATTTTGCCGATTTTATATATTGTTAAAATTTTAAGTCTCGCATTGAACACAGCAACATAATAATCAAATACTTAACTAAAACGATCTGTTTTGAAAATAAAAAACATATTAGTTTCACAGCCTGCGCCGCAAAATGAAAAATCACCGTATTTTGATTTAGAAAAAAAATACGGCGTTAAAATTGACTTCACTTCTTTTATCGAAGTTAAAGGATATGATGCACGAGAGTTCAGAAAGCAAAGAATTAATATTTTGGAACATTCGGCGGTAATTATGACCAGCAAAACATCGGTTGATAATTATTTTCGAATAGCGGAAGAAATGCGAATTACCATTCCCATTACCATGAAATTCTTTTGTGTCTCGGAATCTATTGCATACTATCTTCAAAAATACATAACCTACCGAAAAAGAAAAATCTTTTTTGCGCAAAAGACTTTTGACGAATTGCTTGAGATTATGGCAAAACACAAAAACGAAAAATTTTTGCTGCCGGTTGCTAAAATGCATAAACCGACTATTGCCAAAAAGCTGAAAGCAAATGGGTTTAAATTCTCAAAAGCCGTGATGTATCAAACCGTGAGTGCCGACTTGTCTTCCTTAAAGGATATTTATTATGACGTGATTGTTTTTTTCAGCCCTGCGGGAATTACCTCTTTATTTGAAAACTTCCCGGATTTTGAGCAAAAAGACCGCATCATTGCTTCGCTCGGAAAATCTACGGCAAATGCCGTGAAAAAAGCCGGTTTAAGGTTGGATATTAATGCTCCCACGAAAGAATATCCGTCCATGACCATGGCAATTGAGAAGTTTATTATCGAAAATAATAAATGATAAAAAACAGCCTTAGCGAAAACGAAAAACTAAAAAGCAGAAAAGAAATATCCCGTATTTTTAAACACGGGATATTTAAAGGTTCCAAGGATTTGTCGCTTGCTTATATCTCTTCGGACATCAATCGTTTTGCCGTAAGTGTGCCTAAAAGTTTGTTTAAAAAAGCCGTTCACAGAAATTTGCTGAAACGCAGAATTCGAGAGGCTTATCGACTTAATAAAACGGCATTATACAAGCACTCGGAAGAAACCGGCAAATTTTATAATATGATGTTTTTGTATCGTAGCAGCACGGCACTGCCTTATTCGGAAATTGAAACGCAAGTAAAAGAACTGCTGCAAAAAATAATCACTCAGCCTTAAGCCGGGATATAGTTCAAGCCGGACTACAGGCTTGGTCTTTCAGACCGCTTATAGTCTTGTTGTATTAGCAGTTCGTTACTCTTTATTTCAACTTTTTCATTGTATTACTTGAAAGTAGCGACTTCATTTGAGTAATAGCAACTTTGTTTAATTGTATAAGTCTTGCTTGTTGTGATAATCCTTGTCTGATGAGTAAAGCGTTTATACTTTCCATATTACTCAATACAACCAATTGTTCCAAAGTGGCATAATCACGTATATTTCCCTTTTTGTCAGGATTTTCTTCTCTCCAATCTTT
>PDWJ01002643.1_pt1 | contig 19006 bp, 16 predicted proteins | sample 1430881 | NCBI WGS metagenome assembly PDWJ01 (sample SAMN01162460, study PRJNA174530) | Oral metagenome, whole genome shotgun sequencing project. | biome: Marine environment; feature: Marine mammal; material: Swab sample of the gingival sulcus; isolation source: swab sample of gingival sulcus...
CAATTACGGGGGCGACATATACAACTTCGACATCGCGGGAGATTTGGCTGCGGCTCGTGGCGTGCAGACCAAGACGGTTCTCGGCGTCGACGATGTGACATCTGCCCCTATCGAAAAGCGCGATAGCCGACGCGGCGTTGCGGGGCTGTTCTTTGCCTACAAGACTGCAGGCGCTGCGGCTGCTGCCGGACGCAGTCTCGACGAGGTGGCCCACATCGCCCAGCACACGGTCAACAGCACACTCACCATGGGGGTTGGGCTTTCGCCGACCATTCTGCCGGCCGCTGGTGAACCGACGTTTACCTTGGATGACGGTGAGATGGAGATCGGCATCGGCATTCACGGTGAACCGGGACAGCACCGGGGGCCCATCGAAACCGCCGACGAGATAGCTGACAGATTCGTCGCTGAGATTCTCGGCGAGTTGAGCCTCAGCGCTGGTGATCGGGTGGCGGTGCTGGTCAACGGTCTTGGCGCAACCCCGCTTGAAGAGCTGTATGTGATCTATCGGCGCGTCCACCAGCGTCTGGCCGAGATTGACGTGACTATCGAGCACAAGTTCATCGGTGAATACGCCACCAGCCTTGAAATGGCAGGGGCATCGGTGTCTATCTGTCATCTGGACGATGAGCTGTCCGAGTTGATCGCTGCTCCAGCACAGTCGCCGTTCTTCCAGAACCGAAGCTCTGAAGTCGTAACTGCGGCGGCTGCTGAAACTCAGGTTGCTGCTCCCGTTGCGGCGCCCGCAGAAATTCGGCGGGGCGCCGGGCCAGAGCGGCAGTTAGTGATTGATGTCGCGAGCGCTATGTCTGGGCACGAAGCCGAGCTTCGCGAACTCGACGCCGCCATCGGCGATGGGGATCTCGGATTAACAGTGCGTGCTGGTTCGCAGGCAGTCGCCTCTGCTGTGGCTGACCTGCCAGAGGACGCCCATTCGCAGGCGATTTGGTTTGCCGCAGGTAAGGCGTTTGCGGCCGCGAACCCGTCCACGTTCGCAGCTCTGTTGGGTGGCGGGATGCTTGCGGCAGCCACGGCCCTGACAGCCGATGAGCCGACGCGAGACGATTACGTGCGTGCGTTCAGTTCGATGCAACAACGAATCCAGAATCGGGGCGGCGCCCGCGTGGGCGACAAGACGATGGTTGATGTGTTGGATGCCGTGGCCGAAGCCCTCGAAGAGGGCGGCACTATAGACGACTGCTGCACCGCAGCAGAGAGGGTGGTCGACGAACAGGCCGCCAAAGTGAATCTGCGGGGGCGCGCCGCCTGGTTGGGCGCCCGCACCGCAGGGCACCGCGACCCTGGATCTGTCGCTATCTGGCGCATGCTTCAAGAGGTTCGCAAGGTGCTGTCTCGGTAACAGGTTCGGCGGGTGAGGCAACCGTGTTGGCTGTCCCACCCGCCGACTCTGAGCCCCCGGAGGGAGTCGAACCCTCGACCACTCGCTTACAAGGCGAGCGCTCTGGCCGCTGAGCTACGGAGGCGCGGCACACCATTGTTGCGTACGATGCCCGGCGGGGTCAATCAGGTTACTAGAGCCTTGATCGCTCGTCCGTAGCCTGAATTGAGATACTTCCGGGCTTGGGCCAGCAGTTGATCGTGGGTGATCCAACCGTTGCGCCACGCTGCCTCCTCGGGGCAGCCAACCAGCAACCCTTGACGATTCTGGATCGTGCGCACAAATTCGCCTGCGTCCAACAGGTCGTGGAACGTGCCGGTGTCGAGCCAGGCGGTGCCTCGCCGCATGATTTCGACGGTCAGGTTTCCCTGTTCGAGGTATAGCCGGTTCAGGTCGGTGATTTCCAATTCGCCCCGTTCGGACGGTCGCAGCGTGCGGGCTAGTTCGACTACCGAGTTGTCGTAGAAGTACAGGCCAGGAACCGCGTAGTTACTGCGTGGCTGGACGGGCTTCTCTTCGAGCGATACCGCCAAGTGCTGTTCGTCGAATTCGACCACGCCGTACGAGCTCGGATCGGCAACCCAATAGCCGAACACGGTAGCTCCGGCCACGTTCTGCATTCGGGTCAGTGAGGTGCCCATGCCGGGGCCGTAGAAGAGATTATCGCCAAGCACCAGGGCAGCCGAGTCTGTGCCGATATGGTTGGCTCCCAGTGTGAAGGCTTGAGCTAGGCCGTCTGGAGACGGTTGCACGGTGTAGGTGAGGTTGATGCCGAATTGGGAGCCGTCGCCCAAGAGCCGTTGAAACCCCGACTGTTCTGCTGGGGTCGTGATGACCAGAATGTCGCGAATGCCAGCCAGCAAGAGTGTTGTCAGCGGATAGTAGATCATGGGTTTGTCGTAGACAGGTAAGAGCTGCTTGCTTGTGCCCAGTGTGATCGGGTGCAGTCTGCTCCCAGAGCCCCCGGCAAGAATGATCCCTCGCATGGCCACAGCCTATCGGCTGCCTCGCTAGGGTGCTCTACCATGGGGGCATGCAATCGATACTGGTAACTGGGGGAGCCGGGTTTATCGGCGCCAATTTCGTTCGCTATCTGGTAGAGAACACTGACGTTTCTGTGCAGGTGCTGGACGCGCTCACCTACGCGGGAAACCGGGACTCTCTGGCGGGACTGCCCGAGTCTCGGGTGCGGCTGATCGAGGGTGACGTGTGTGATGCCGACGTGGTTGATTCATGTGTGGCATGGGCCGATGCGGTCGTTCACTTCGCGGCCGAGTCACACAACGATAATTCGCTGTCTGATCCGTGGCCATTCATCAACACCAACATCGTCGGCACCTATCAGCTGCTACAGGCTGTGCGAAAGCACGACGTGCGCTACCACCACGTGTCAACCGATGAGGTGTACGGCGATCTAGAACTGGACGATCCGGCTAGGTTCACCGAGCAAACACCCTACAAGCCGTCAAGCCCATATTCCGCATCGAAAGCGAGCTCTGACATGCTCGTTCGCGCTTGGACGCGCTCATACGGGGTGGCGGCCACGCTGTCGAACTGCTCGAACAACTATGGCCCGTATCAGCACATTGAGAAGTTCATACCGCGCCAGATCACCAACGTTCTCACTGGCCTGCGTCCCAAGCTCTACGGGGTTGGGGCAAACGTGCGCGACTGGATCCACGTCGACGATCACAATCGTGCAGTTTGGCAGATTCTGCGTGAAGGCCGCGTGGGCGAAACCTACCTGATCGGCGCGGACGGCGAGCTCACCAACAAGCAGGTCATCGAACAGATTCTGGTTGCGATGGGGCGGCCGCGAGACGCATACGACCACGTTGTTGATCGGCCGGGGCACGACATGCGGTACGCGATTGACTCCTCCAAGCTGCGTGAAGAATTGGGGTGGACGCCCAAGTACCTGGATTTCACGGTTGGTCTCGCGGCCACCATCGAGTGGTATCGCGAGAACGAGGCTTGGTGGCGACCCGGTAAGGAAGCCACCGAGGCCAAATACGCGACGCGGGGACAGTAACGTGACGCAACTCAGGGTGGAAACGACCGACATAGACGGCCTGCTGCTGCTCGACCTTCCGGTGTATCGCGACGCTCGTGGCTGGTTCAAAGAGAACTGGCAGCGTAAAAAGATGGTCGCCTTGGGCCTACCCGATTTTCAACCAGTGCAAAACAACGTATCGTTCAACGCCACCGCCGGGGTCACCCGAGGTCTTCACGCGGAGCCGTGGGACAAACTCGTTTCGGTGACCAGCGGCCGCGTGTTCTGCGCCTGGGTTGACCTCCGCAAAGGCCCCGGTTTTGGTAGCACGGTGACCGTCGAACTCGACGAATCCCGCGCCGCCTTCGTGCCCGCTGGTGTCGCTAACTCCTACCAGACGCTCACCGACAGTGTCGCCTACAGCTACCTAGTGAATCGCCACTGGTCAGCGGAACTGGTCGATCAATACAGCTACCTCAACCTAGCCGATGAAACTGTCGCAATTGAATGGCCGATACCGCTTGAGCACGCGAAGGTTTCTGACCAGGATCTGGGGCACCCTCGGCTCGCGGATGTGCGCCCTTTTGTGGCGAGGAAGACGCTCATCATCGGCGCGGGTGGTCAGCTCGGTCGGGCTCTCGTGCGTCGGCTGCCGGACGCGGATGCGGTGGATTCGAATGGGTTGGACATCGCGAGTTCTGATGCGTTGGCCGCCTGGCCCTGGGATGACTACGACGTAGTCATAAACGCAAGCGCCTGGACGGCTGTCGACGATGCGGAGACAGGCATTGGGCGTCGCAGTGCCTGGGAGGTCAACGCGGTGGGCGTAGCGAATCTAGCCCGCCACTGCTCGGCACATCAATGCACCCTGGTTCATGTTTCTACCGACTACGTTTTCGACGGCGAATCAGATCGGCCCTGGCTTGAAACCGACGCAATGGCCCCCTTGGGAGCATATGGGCAGTCAAAAGCAGCAGGCGACATTGCGGTGTCGCTCGTCGAAAAGCACTACTTGATGCGCACGTCTTGGCTCATCGGGGACGGACGCAACTTCTGCACCATCATGGCAGACCTCGCCGACCGCGGGGTGCGGCCCGCAGTGGTGTGCGATCAGGTGGGGCGACTAACCCACGCTGATAACCTGGCCGCAGCCATAGTGCATCTGCTTGAAACAGCTGCCGACTACGGGACTTACAATTGTACGGACGGCGGAGAGCCGGTAACCTGGGCCGATGTGGCCGAGGCGGTGTTCGCCGCTAGGGGACGCCCGGGTGAGGTGCAGCCGGTTACGAGCGAGGAATACTTCGCCGGCCGTGCGGTCGCACCGAGACCCAGGTATTCGGTCTTAGATTTGTCGAAACTGGAAGCAACCGGTTATCGGGTTCCGATCTATCCGTTAGAGTCCTGGGGCAGCTAGGAAGCAGGTGCCCCTACCCGTCGCTGTCACCTCGGCACCCGCCTCGAGGAAGGCGGCACGCCCCTGAGGCATTTCAAGCGAAGCATCTTCACTGTCTAACAAGATTTGCCCCTCGGTGACGAGCACGATCCGGCCTGACTCCGATTCGGGTAGTTCAATCGGCGCAGTCTCTTCGACCGAAGTCCGGTAGAGGCTGAACTCAGAGACATCGAAGTCGTACCTATGGACGCCCGGTCCGTCCGGCGCAGGCTGATTGTTCGCGGGAACCATGGGGGTGAAATCCACCACCGAGATCAACTCGTCGGGGTCTATATGCTTCGTGGTGAGACCGCCGCGAACGACGTTGTCGGAATTCGCCATTATCTCGATTCCGGTTCCAGACAGATAGGCGTGCATGTTGCCCGCTGGCAGAGAGATCCACTCGCCGGGCTCCAGATGGATCCGGTTCAGAAGCAGCGCGGCAAGAATCGTGCGGTCGCCACGGAAGTGTTCGTCGAGCATGATCGCCGTGCGGGCCAGATCGCCTGCGGGACCTCCATCGGATGCGTGCTCCAGCGCAGCAGTCAGCAAGTCGGGCAGCAGCGAACGCTGGTCATCCAAACCAAGGGCAATGAAGAATGCCTCGGCCAGCCCGGCAGCGCCGCCGCGCTGCCGCAGCGGCGCGATGATGCGTTGCAAACTGGATGCGCCGAGTTCCTCGAGAAAACTTGCGGTCTCTTCGGGATCTCGGAAACCACACAGGGCATCGAACGGGGTTAGCGCAACGAGCATTTCCGGCTTCGGCCAGTCGTCGCGATATACACGTTCCCGAGCCGTGATCGGCACGCCAGCTTCGTTCTCGCGGGCGAAGCCAGCCTCGGCCTGTTCTCGGGTCGGATGCGCCTGCAGCGATAGCGGCCTGCCTGCGGAGAGAATCTTCATGAGATACGGCAACACGTCGCCGAACCGTTTGCGGGAACGATCCCCGAGCTGGCCCGGATGATTGCGCAAGTGGATCGCCAAATCCGACGAGTCCATGAGACTGGGTGCTGATGCGTGCGCGCCGAGCCAATATTCGGCCTGAGGCTGGCCTGTGTCTGGGGTGCCGAGAATCGCTGGGATCCGGTCGGTGGTTCCCCAATCGTAAGCCTGGATCGAACCCGTCAGTTCGTACATGCAGTGTCCTTCCCACACTTGCTGGCCGCTCTAACCTATCAGGGGTGCTGCGAACAACCTAGGTCCCAGCGATACCCTCAATTCAACCCCCAAGAGCGGCGACGAACGCGTTCTCAAGACTCCCGTCCGTCGGCCCGCATGGACCCGTTACTGAGTGTAGCTGATGACACGCCGATAATGACAAGCGTGTAATTTGAGCGTAGAGTTACAGCCATGTCAGATGCCGCTCGTAGCCATGCTTCCGCTGGACTATCCGACCGTGAGGTCGACATTCTCGCGTTCGAGCGCAACTGGTTCCGCATGGGCGGAATGAAAGAAGAGGCCATTCGCGCAAGGTTCGACGTTTCCGCCTCTCGCTACTACCAGATGCTCAACGAGTTGATCGATAATCCTGCGGCCCTTGCGCACGACCCGTTGCTGATCAAGCGACTGCGTCGCCTGCGGGAGGCTCGCCAGCGGCAACGTTCGGCCAAACGCCTCGGTTTCTCAGTGAACAATTAGACCCGACTGTTTGCCTCCGGGAAGATGTCTCGGACGAATTCTTGGCGGACTACTGTAGCTCCCTCCCGGATCCAGCGCTTCGGCAACTCCCGGTAGCCGCCTTTGGCTAGATCGGCGGTAACTTCAAAGAAATTGGCGGCCGCTCTGTCCCCGGTACGTAGCCACGACCACCCCATCGCTGCGGTGTAGGCCATGAGAAACGGGAGCCCAAAACAGTAGGTGTATTGCCAGGCGTGGCCGCGCTCGTGTTCGACCACGTCCGGGTACCTGGCGATCAAATCGTCGAGAGTGCCCGATGGAACGATTACCACATCGCCAATGGTGAACGCGCCGGCGATCGGGAACGGCAACCGATAGTGTTCGGCGATCACTAGATCACCACGCAGGCTCAGTTTCGACCGGCCCAACGCCGCAGTGATCAGCCCCAGCGCAGTAGAACCGTTTACGGCGTTGCCTACGTGGCGAATGTGCGTCCACCAATCAGCCATGCCTATATTGTCGCCAAATTCCACTCAGGCACGAAACTCGTGGGCGTTTCGCTACCGCCTCGCGTTTGCACTCTCGGGGTTAGAGTGCTAAACATGGGTTAGCACTCTCCATGTGAGAGTGCCACCTGCACCAGTGAGTGGGTGAGATCGAATGGTCGTCCGTCGCGGGCACACACAAACTGGGGCAAAACAAAGAACCAAACTGGGGCAAACGCCCCTTGACCGGGAGGAAACCCCGTCTCAAAATGACAAAACTTATCGCTTTTAATGTGGATGCACGACGCAGCCTCGAACGGGGTATGAACACCCTCGCCGATGCCGTTAAGGTCACCCTCGGCCCGAAGGGTCGCAACGTCGTGCTTGAAAAGAAGTGGGGCGCGCCAACGATCACCAATGACGGCGTTTCTATCGCCAAGGAGATCGAGCTGGACGACCCGTACGAAAAGATTGGCGCAGAGCTGGTCAAGGAGGTCGCCAAGAAGACCGATGATGTCGCTGGCGACGGCACCACCACCGCAACCGTGATCGCTCAGGCGATGGTTCGGGAAGGGCTGCGGAACGTCACCGCCGGCGCCAACCCGATGAGCCTGAAGCGCGGTATCGAAGCGGCCGTCAAGGTAATCAGCGAAGCCCTGGGCGACCAGGCCATCGACGTTGAGACCCGCGAGCAGATTGCTGCTACTGCGTCGATTTCGGCTGCGGACACGAGCGTTGGGGAGATCATCTCCGAAGCCATGGAGAAGGTCGGCAAGACCGGTGTCATTACAGTCGAAGAGTCGAACACTTTTGGCATCGAACTCGAGCTGTCAGACGGCATGCGCTTCGACAAGGGCTACATATCTCCGTACTTCGTTTCCGATCCGGAACGTATGGAGGCCGTGCTTGAAAACCCGTACGTGCTGGTTGTGAACTCCAAGGTGAGTGCGCTCAAGGATCTGCTGCCCGTACTCGAAAAGGTCATGCAGTCTGGCAAACCGCTGCTGATCATCGCTGAGGACGTCGACGGCGAAGCTCTCGCTGGCCTGATCGTCAACAAGCTGCGCGGCACCTTCAAGTCCGTCGCGGTTAAGGCCCCGGGCTTCGGTGACCGCCGCAAGGCCATGCTGGGTGACATCGCGATCCTGACCGGTGGCCAGGTTATCAGCGAAGAGGTTGGCCTCAGCCTCGACGCCGTCACCCTGGATCTGCTGGGCTCCGCCCGTTCGGTTGTCGTGACCAAGGATGAGTGCACCATCGTCGATGGCGCTGGCGATCAGGATCAGATCGATGGACGCGTCTCCCAGATTCGTCGGGAGCTTGAGAATTCCGACTCCGACTACGATCGCGAGAAGCTGCAGGAGCGCCTGGCAAAGCTCGCCGGCGGCGTGGCCATCATCAAGGTGGGTGCGGCGACCGAGGTCGAGTTGAAGGAGCGCAAGCACCGCATTGAGGACGCCGTCCGCAACGCGAAGGCAGCCGTTGAAGAGGGAATCCTTCCCGGTGGCGGTGTGGCTCTGCTGCAGGCAGCGAAGGTAGCCGAAGTTGCTGGGCTTACCGGCGACGAACTCACCGGCGCACAAATCGTGTTTGCCGCATGCGCAGCACCCCTGAAGCAGATCGCGATCAACGCCGGCCTCGAAGGCGGAGTTGTGGCCGAAAAGGTTGCCGGATTGCCTGCTGGCGAAGGCCTGAACGCCGCGACCGGCGAGTACGTCAACATGGTTGAAGCTGGCATCATTGATCCGGCGAAGGTTACCCGCTCGGCACTGCACAACGCCGCATCCATTGCGGCGCTGTTCCTGACCACTGAGGCCGTGATCGCCGACAAGCCCGAGCCCGCACCTGCGGCTCCGGCAGGCGACCCAGGCATGGGTGGTATGGGCGGTATGGACTTCTAGTCTCTCGCTCAAGAGGCGGCGACTCACATGGGTCGCCGCCTCTTGCATGTCTGGGGGCTGCTTCGTGATAGAAGCGTAGCCTTTCAGTTACTCAAGCTACACTCCTCGGCTGGCCCGGATGCAGGCTTGGGTCTGCCCACGCAAACGCAAGCCAGCTATTCCTTTGGACGTTGGCTCCGCGCGCGAAAGCTGCGGGGCCCAATCGGTTCGCCCATGGTGGCGTTTCCGAGGAGCGGACCTTGCGCCAATCCTGCGTGCTTGACCTGTCTCCATCGCCGCCGACCGGGGTCTGGCCAGCCCGTCCCGGGGTAAACCCCACCCTAGGCTGCAGCTACCACCGAGAGGTGCCGGCCAGCCCGTCCCGGGGCGGGAAACCCTACAAGGCGCTCCCGCAGCCCATCACAGGCTGATTCAGCGCCGCTTGGGATCCTTGTCAGAAGGCTTATCGGGATGCTCGTCCGCATCGGAATCTACCGGCTCGATTCTGGGCCGTTCTGCCCGTGTGCTCGCAGCTGGGTCAGTGGCCTCCCCGTCGGGCTGTTCAGCGTTCGGGCCAGTATCCGAATCATCGGCTTCGCCGTCGGACGACGCATCATTGCCGGGCTCTCGGTCAGCATCTCCATCTACCGAGGATTCGCCCGCGACCGTGTGCACAAACACGTTGATGAACGCTGCCAGCGGGACCGCGAATAGCGCGCCGGGGATTCCGGCTACGATCGATCCGGCTGCTACGGCGAGCACCACGCCCAACGGATGAATCTTGACCGCATTGCCCATGATCAGCGGCTGAAGCACGTGGCCCTCAAGTTGTTGCACCGCGAAGACGATAGCGAGCATGATAAGCGCTTTGATCGGACCCAGGGTAACGAGTGCGATGAACACCGCGAGAGCGCCAGTCAACACAGCGCCAACAACCGGAATAAACGAGCCAAGGAACACGAGAATTGCGACCGGCAACACCATCGGCAGGCCAAGTATTGCTGCCCCGATGCCGATGCCGAGTGCGTCAATCGCCGCAACTAAAACTTGGACTCGCATGAAGTTACCGACTGTCGCCCAACCGCTTTTAGCGGAACGATCGACGGTCGCTCTAGACCGCTCGGGGAAGAAGCCTTTGATCCATTCCCAGATCCGCTCGCCATCCATGATGAAGAACAATGTGGTGAACAGCGTCAGTAAGCCCCCGGTAAGCAGGTGACCAGCGGTCGTGCCCACCGACAGAGCCGACGAAACCCACGCCTGGGCGTCTTTGCGGATCGCGGCAAGCACCTCTTGGCCGAAGGCGTTCAAATCGTCCTGGCTCACTTGTAGCGGCGAATTAAGTAGCCAAACCCTGGTCGAATCCCAAAAGTCGACGGCCCGGTCTTGCAATTCGGGGTAGCCGTCGCGCAGTTGCGAACCCGCAATCCAAAACAGGCCCACAATCACGGCGAGCAGTGCGAGCATGACTAATGCGACCGAGACACCATTGGGCACTCTTGCCTTTACCAACGCCGCGTACACCGGATGCAGCAGTGAGGTGAGAAGGGCAGCAGCGAACAGCGGCAATATGACTAGCGAGACTTGGTTACCCAACCAAATCGCGATAGCGATTGCGGCTGCTATCGCTACGAAGCGCCAAGCCCACGCGCCCGCGAGCCGGAATCCGTGCGGCACTAGTTCGTCGGTTCTTTTCACGTGCCCAGTGTAGGGGGCAGATCAATTCATGGCAGCTACTTGGCGCGCTCGAAAACCACACAAAGCGGAGTTTGCTGGCGTCCCTGCCCCAATGGATTGTCCGCGAACTGCTGTTCGTAGTGTTCGTTCGACTGCGGCGCGTCCTTGCCCAGGCAGTTGCGTCCCAGATCGTTTGCGTCCATCACGACGGTCCCAGCAAAAGTGTCTACCCACCGCTCGGGGAGGGCCCCGCGAATCGCCTTGGACAGCTCATGGGCGACCTCGTCCGGGCGATCCGGCGGTAGTTTGGCCGAAACGTTCGCTGGGTAGACGGAGTATTCGGTGGGTCCGTCGATTGCCCGAATGTTGTGTCCCACCAGCTGGTAAAAGAGGCCGTGGCGCTTGACGAGCTTACCCATGGCGCCGACTGCGGCCGCGAACGCCACCCGTGGCAGGCCAGCCTCTTGAATTGCGAGTTGCATCGTCACCGGATCGCCGAGGCCGATTCCTGCCGGCGTCTTGGTGACACGCTTCGACAACTGGATTGCCGCCCAGCTCGGATGAATATCCCAAACAAAGTACGCCCTGCCCTGCATGATGGCGATGATTTTCTCGCTGACAGCAAGATTCCATGTGCGGCCCTCGGTTGCCATCCGGTGATCCCCGGCATTTTTGGCCAGCGCTGCGTCTAGGGCTTCAAAGAACTCGGTTACGTAGCCCAGAATCGAGGGAACGATAGAGATGTCTTCAGTGAACTTGCCCGTCTGAATCGGGTACCGTCTAGCGATCAGGGTGTCCGAAAGGTCAATATCTAGGTTCTTGTCCGGGTTTGCGGTGAGCGGCTCATGATGCGGCGGCGGGTCATTCTGGCCATATTCCTCGACGGACGAAGCGCGCAGCTCGTTCGCAGATTGATCTAATACATCGCGTGCCCACAGTTCGGCGTTCAGGATGCGCCAGAACACCTCGGGGGCCAGCGGCGACTTGCCCGCAATGAATTCCTCGAATGCTGACAGCAATTCCCGCTGGTCGGTCCAACCCCGGCTTCCCAGGGAGGGGGACTTGAATACGTCGTAGATCATGCCTTTGAGCCGAAGCAGCCAGCTGCGCAACATGCTTTGTTCAGACTTGGCGGCAACAGAGGCGCCCGTGATTGCGTACAGATGTACCCCTGTTGCTGCGGCGCACGCAGCCGCCCAGTCGACTCTTGACACGGAGTGCTTGGTGTTGCTCGGTGCCGGCAGTTCGGAGCCCAGCAGCTGCGCCACCGAATCGCGGTATCTGTTGACCATCAGTTTGCTGATCGGGCGCAAAAGAGGCAGCCCCGGGGCCGACACCTTCCTGGGTGCGGCATCAGTATCGACGAGGCAGTACGCGACATCAGTGCCAGATTCGCTGATTGCTCGTAGCCGTACATAGTCGAGATAGGCGGCTAGATCGGGACACGGAGTTTGGGCGGCCCGCTGGTAGTCCAATAGGTCTGCCTTCAGCCGATCCGCGCTCACTTCGACGTCGTGAATGATGGCCCCAGTCGCCTGCGCGATGCGGGTTACCTCTGGCGCAAGTTCTCCGCGTGCGGGATTGGTGACCCAGAGTTGGGTGGCGGCACCGGTGGCGTTGAGTGCGGTCGTCACCTCCACCTCCGGGGTACGCCCCTGCGAGAGCAGTGCTACTTCTCCGTGCAATTGCGACTGGCTGGTGCGTTGAATCAGGGTGGGCTCTTCGGAATCCAGGCTGGCCAGAGGCCTGGTGTCGTGTTTGCCGTCGGCCCAGTGGAACACGTGGCCGCTCGGCAGGCGGTGCACTCCTTCGAGCCAGGTGGTGTCCGTTGCCGGTGCGGCTCCGGTATGGCAGTAGTCGCTGACCGCCTGGAGATTCACGATTCGGGGGGCATCGCCCAGCGCCCCGAGAATGGTGTTTGCGATCCGGAATTCGGAGTTATTTCGATAGTAGAGCAGGTGGCTGCCGGAGCGGTCACTGGCTGCCCAAAACTCTGACTTCGCCTCGTCCCAGACCAGTACAGACCAGGTTCCGACCAGCAGGTCGAATACCGCGTTGCCGTGTTCTGCGAACCCAGCAGCGATGTCGCTGGGGCGCGCCATTCTCGGCTCGCTTGTCAGGTTCGGCTGCAACCCGAGACTCGGATTGCAGACCACGTGAATCTCGTCCATGCTCGCACTCGCAGATTTGTCGGCCTGAAGACCACAGTTTCCTGACTGCAGCGACCACTCCTCGCCGAGCGGTGCGGTGGTTACAGTTCCCAAAATGGCGAACATGGTTTCCTTTCTCGCCTATCAGATGATGATTCTACCGCTGCCCCCAACGGAGGCGTGCACCTCGCGGCGTGGCGCTAGCCAAAACCGCTAGTTGCACGCAACTATGAATTATGCCCGGTTTCCTTGAGATTATCGCCTTGACTAAGACAGACGTCCTGCGCGCCGCCGAGGGTGGCGCAGATCGCATCGAGTTGGTTGGGACGATGCGCGACGAGGGGCTGGCCCCCGAACCAGAGGTAGTAGCTGACATCTGCGCGGAGTCTCCGATTCCTGTGCGGTGCATGCTGCGTCTGCGCGCCGGATTTGGCACCGACGGTGGTGAAGCCACCCGGCTGCGTGGCCTGCTCTGCAGCTATCTCGCTGCGGGGGCGGATGGTGTCGTCATGGGGTATCTCAACGGCTACTCGCAGGTCGACACTGAGGTGATGCTGTCACTACTCAACGACGGGCCGGCAGGCGGCAGCGACTTCGGTTGGACCTTCCACCGCGCCATCGATGCCACCTTCGACCGGGAGCGGGCTTGGCGAACGATTCGCAGGCTGCCGCAAGTCGATCAGGTGCTGACCGCAGGGTCAGCAAGGGGAGTGTCAGACGGATTGAATACCCTGATTGCTGAGGCCAAATCAGATCCCGAGATCGCGAACCTGATTCTCGCCGGTGGCGGTTTGCAAACCGAGCACATTCCATGGCTCGTGCGTGCAGGCATCTCAAGTTTCCATCTTGGAACGTCTGCCCGAGTTGAGGGCTCATACGACGAGCCGGTTTCGGCCAGCAAGGTTCACTCTTGGCGGGCGCTGATTGACTCATCTGTTGATCACATTATGGAGGTTTAAGTGAAACCTGGATACCCAAAGGTCGTGCCGCCTGCAGACCGTCCGCTGATCCGCCGCACTGGCGTGCGCATTCTGGTTGTTGCTGACAATGAGGTGCTTTTGATACAAGATCGAGACTTGGGGGTGCCCGGCAGCAGTTGGTGGGCAACGCCTGGCGGTGGTGTTGACCCCGGAGAGAGCTTTCTCGGTGCTGCGGTGCGCGAGCTATGGGAAGAAACCGGCATTGAAGCTGTTGAATCGCAGCTGGTTGGGCCAGCGTATCGGCGCCTCGTTGCCCACGGCTACTCCGACCGCATTTTGTGCCAGGCCGAGGAATTCTTTGTGTTGCGCACTGCGCGGGTGATGCCCCAGCCTCAGGGGCTAACCGATTCGGAAATCGCCAAACAAATTGAGGCGCGATGGTGGCCGCTGAACAATCTGCCACCGCAGGTTCGTCCCGCGCGGTTAGTTGAGATTCTTGCCCGCGACTCGGCTACGGGCGAGCCAGACTTAGAACTGGGTGAATCTGTGGTCGAGCTCACGCCAGAACAGTTGACCCAGGTCAACGACGTGTACTCTGCTTTTCTTGCCTCATGCCAATAGCGGAAAGTAGTAGGCAGCCGACGCAGCACATGACGCACAGTATTTGATGCGCCAGTTCCGCGTCAGTGAGCCTGGTTAAGGCAAACACGATCTCCGCCCACGCTTCGGGCAACAGGGACGTCATTAGCCAGGTGCCCAGTGCGAGCCCGAAGAAGCCTCGGACGGTGTTTATAAGCTTGGGATGCCGAACCAGACTGCTGGCATGCAGCGTTGCAGCCCCGATCAGCAACAAAGTGAACGAGAGCGGTATCAGCAGAATGCCTAACCCGAACGCACCCATCGCTACGATCAGTGTTTTGTTTTGGCCCGTGTCGGATGTGCGCAACTGGCCTTGGCCGGGCGGATACTGGCTGATCGGCGGCTGGGGGTAGTTGGCGCCACTTGGATTCGGCCCGGGTCTTCTCTGATATGTGCCGTGGCCTGGCCCAGAGGGTGTTGGTCTGGCGTGCGGTGTTGTCTGCTGCCCTCCCGGTGCAGGCGGCCAGGTCTGTGCCCGCTGCATCGGACCAGGCTGCAATGGTGCCTGATGCAGTTGATTGCCCGGGGCCTGAGGGGGCATCTGGCCGGGCGGCGGGAAGTTTGGGGCCCTGTGCACTGCGCCCCAAGCGGATGGCTCAGGCGACTTCAAATCCGACTGCTCTGGAGGCTGCACGAGCGCCGAGTTCATCACCGACTCTGCGACAGCAAATGGAACCTTGGGGTCCCGGATTTCCCGTTGTGCCGGTTCTAACTTGGCTAGGGGAAGTGAGTTCTGTGGCTCCTGCATCCCGCAGGGTGGGCCGCCGTTCGGACTGGCGGGCAGCGGTGGTGGAGGCATGCTTTCCGGGAGCGGATCCGCGTCCGGTTCTGCGAATCCATACGGGCGCTCGACCGGCGCATACTCCGGTCCGTCTTGCCAAGTAGCCATGCGTCCATGTTACTCAATCGAAGTGCGCGCTTTGAGATTGCAGTTAGTGAGTCCAACCTGTTCCTAGCTAGCGTGAAGGGGTGGAAGTAATTATCTGTGATACTGCGGAAACTGCTGGAGAAATCGCTGCGGCCCGGGTAGCCCGAGAATGCGTAGGCAAAGCTGAGCCCGTCCTAGGCTTCGCGACGGGATCGTCACCGTTGGCGATCTATGCGCAACTGGCCGAATGGGTAGCAGAGGGCAAGCTGGATCTGTCACAAGCGCACGGATTTGCCCTTGATGAGTATGTGGGCATGCCCAAGGAACACCCTGAGAGCTACTGGGCGGTAATCGATCGGACGGTTACGAAGCCGCTGCGCATGAACCCCGATCGGGTGCATGTCCCCGACGGCAGGGCTGAAGATCTGGCCAACGCGGGTGCCGAATATGAGCGCAAAATCAAGGCGGCAGGCGGCGTGGATGTGCAGATTCTCGGCATTGGCAGCAACGGGCACATCGGTTTCAACGAGCCGACTTCGTCGCTCAGTTCCAGAACTCGAATCAAGACTCTCACCGAGCGCACCCGCCTCGACAACCAGCGTTTCTTTGACTCGTTGGACGAGGTTCCAACGCATTGCCTCACCCAAGGCTTGGGCACGATCCTGGACGCCGAGGTTGCGATACTGGTGGCCTCAGGCGATCACAAGGCGAGGGCTGTCGCTGATATGATTGAGGGACCTGTCTGTGCTGTGTGCCCCGGTTCGGTGCTCCAATTGCACGAACATGCCACCGTAATCGTGGACGAGGCGGCGGCCAGTGAGCTCCGCTTCAGTGAGTATTACCGTCACGTTTACGACCGCCTGCCCGATTGGCAGCGGATCGGCCCCGCAAACTGGGACTAGCCCTCAGCGAAAGGGATTGAGGGCAGCGTCTCGGACAGGTAGGCTGACTAACTGCAGATTGCTGGAGCAAGTGAGGGTGACGTGCCTGTCGGAAAAGTCCGCTTCTACGACGCGGAAAAGGGTTTTGGGTTCATCGCGAAAGATGGCGGTGGCGACGTTTTTGTGCGCGCAAGTGCACTGCCAGCCGGCGTGACGACGCTGAAGTCTGGTCAGAGGGTTGAATTTGGGGTCATAGAAGGCCACAAGGGCGAGCAAGCTCTGTCCGTGACCGTGGTTGAGACGCCGACCTCGCTGTCGAAGGCTACGCGCAAGAAGCCCGCTGAGATGGCTGTGATTACCGAAGATCTGATCAAGTTGCTTGACGGTGTATCTCACGGCTATAAGCGGGGGCGGCACCCCGATTCCCGGCATGCTGAGAAGATTGCAGCGATGCTGCGGGCCCTAGCGGAAGAGTTTGAGAAGTAATGGCTAAGCCCAAGCGCGATGCGGTTGCGACCGCAGCAGTCGAATTGGCTGCTGCTGCGGCTCACGACTATGCGGGCAGATTCGGGGTGGGGGACCACATTGGTTCCCAGGTTGACGGTGAGCGCCAGATCACCCACTTTTTTGCCTGTCCGCATCCGGCCTACGAAGGCTGGCGTTGGGCAGTCTCGCTTGTGCGAGCATCTCGTGCGCGCGCGGCGACCGTGAATGAGGTCTCACTGCTGCCCGGGCCCGACGCGCCGCTGCCCCCTGAGTGGAAGCCGTGGGCCGAGCGGATTCAGGCCGGCGATGTCACCTCGGGCATGACCCTCCCCACACCAGAAAATGATCCTCGGCTGGAGCCGGGATTCGCAGGGGAACCTGAGGACGGGGAGGCCCATGTGATCTCCGAACTAGGTTTGGGCCGCTCCCGTGTGCTCTCTGCCGTCGGGCGCGACGCGGCCGCAGACAGGTGGTTTGCGTCTGCTGCTGGGCCCAACAACCAGATCTCCGAGGCTGCACCCGGCCAATGCGGTGATTGCGGCTATTTCGTCCGGGTGATGGGCGGCCTAGGTGCTGCGTTCGGCGTGTGTGCAAATGCGTTCTCTGCGCGAGATGCTGCCGTCGTTCACGTTGGGCACGGATGCGGCGCGCATTCGGACGTGTTAGAAGACGAACGAGGGATTGAGCTGCCCGAGCCCGTTTTCGACACCTTGCTAAACGACGAAACCCTGTTTGATTAGCAGACTGTATGCTCTGAGCGTCTATTATCCGGTGGTTCTATTCCGTGCTCGTCGCCACCTGCAGTAGAGGTGCATTGAGACTCCGATTCCGACTCCGCACAGCGCAGTCCAAAGCCACCACGCAACACCGTTGGTTATGAGATAGGACCAGTTGAACCACAGGATGACTGCGGCGACAATCCAAAGGACGGTTCCAATGCCGCTCGCCGTAACGCCGTCCACGTCCAGCGGGGGAACTTCGGCTTGCTTCAGCGTCGGGGCTTTCATGGCCACATTGTAGTGATCTGGGTTCCGTAGGCAAGAGAACACTGATGGCTTTTACCCCGGAATGTATGCCGATGGCCGCCAGGCGGGAACTTAGTCTAGCCGCAACCCTGTGGGGTCAATAATCGACCCAGTTTGTGAAACATCAGATGACGCGGAGTAAACCACTAGCTAGGCTTAGCAATATGTCTACGACCAAATCTCGCGTCGATTCCTGGTTTGAGATCTCGAAACGCGGCTCCACTGTTTCTCAAGAAGTTAGAGGTGGCCTCGTCACCTTCTTCACGATGGCTTACATCATCATCCTAAACCCACTAATTATCGGCAATACGACCGATAAGAACGGGATGCTGGTCTCTGGCCTGCCCAAGCTTGATTCTGCCGGTGAAGTGATCGGCGCAAATGTTGGTGTGACCATCGGCATGGTCGGTGCGGCAACGGCCTTTATCGCCGGTCTGTTAACCATTCTTATGGGTGTCGTCGGCAGGTTCCCGATCGGTATGGCTACCGGTCTCGGTCTAAATGCCCTTGTCGCATACGTGATCGCGCCGACAATGACGTGGCCACAGGCGATGGGGCTCGTCGTGTGGGAAGGGTTGCTTATCACCATCTTGGTGCTGACCGGATTCCGTTCAGCGGTGTTCCGGGCCGTGCCGAAATCACTTCGCACAGGCATCTCTGTCGGCATCGGCCTGTTCATCACCTTTGTTGGTCTGATGGAGGCTGGCGTGGTGCGCAAGCCTGCTGGTCCGACGCCGGTTGAGTTGGGCATCAACGGCTCGTTGCAAGGCTGGCCGATCGCAGTGTTTTTGTTCGGTTTCCTGCTCGTGATCGTTCTTCATGTGAAGAAGGTCAAGGGGTCTATGCTGATTTCGATCCTGGTAGCTACTGTGGTTGCTGTCATCGTCGAGAGCGTCCTCAAGCTCGGGCCGCACATCGGTGACAAGAATGTGACCGGCTGGGCGCTCAACCCCCCGGCTGTGCCCTCGGCAGCCGACTTCACATTGCCGGATCTTTCGCTGCTGGGTCGGGTGGATTTGTTTGGCGGCTTCGCGCCGAACGGCAAGTTCGAATTGAACATTGTTTTAGGGCTCCTCGAGGTGTTGCTTGTGGACTCGATTGGTGCGGTGGCCGGTGGTCTGGGTTCGGTGTCGTCCAACACGTCCTACATCGAATCGGCCGCAGGCGTGGGCGAGGGCGCTCGAACCGGATTCTCGTCCGTCATCGCGGGCGCCGCGTTCCTCGTGGGCATGTTTGTGTCGCCTGTGCTGAAGATGGTGCCCTCAGAGGCCGCCGCCCCGGTGCTGGTTTTCGTTGGATTCCTTATGATGTCGCAGGTCGTCGGCGTCGATTGGGACGATGTGGAGCAGGGTATCCCGGCGTTCTTCACAATGATTCTGATGCCGTTCACCTACTCGATCACAGTCGGTATCGGCGCCGGTTTCTTGATGTACGTCATCATCAAGATCGTGCGGGGCAAGACCAAGCAGGTGCATCCACTCATGTGGCTGATTGCTGCTCTGTTTGTGATCTATTTCGCCCAAGGAATCATCGCCAGTCTGATCTGAGATG
>PDWJ01002571.1_pt1 | contig 19000 bp, 18 predicted proteins | sample 1430881 | NCBI WGS metagenome assembly PDWJ01 (sample SAMN01162460, study PRJNA174530) | Oral metagenome, whole genome shotgun sequencing project. | biome: Marine environment; feature: Marine mammal; material: Swab sample of the gingival sulcus; isolation source: swab sample of gingival sulcus...
GAATCATATCTTTGCGGTTATAATCCCAGCAAAATAGTGGTCAAAGAGCTAATCTGCTCGCTATTCGCGCAAAAAAAGCGCGCAGCGCAAATGCCTCGAAATACCCTCCTTTGATTAAAACAAATCTATGTGATATTATTCATACGATATGCGTAAAATATTTATTACTTCGTTCTTAATACTTACTGTTGCAGCTGTATTTACAGGCTGTGATAACTCAAAAAACTGGTATTACAGCAGGTTTCTTGATCCTGTAAATTATTATATTGTCGGTGACTCTGAAGACAAAAAACAGCTTCGTAAACTATTTGCGGAGACAGAAAACAGACGCGGCGATTTTGAGGGTAACCTGACGGTTATGCAGCAGATTATCAAGCTTCTCCACAGTGCTGAAGAAGATGAAAAGCTGAATCTGTTTTTAACCGCATATGTAGAAAATAATTCCGATGATCCGTTTAATGCATATTATCTGCTTATGGTTGCGGAAAACTACCATGATCACGGAGCCTATCCATTTGCTACACATTACTATGAAAGAATTCTTAAAAATTATCCAGATCTGCTTGTTCAGGGGCAGTCTATACATAATATATGTCTGAAATTCCTCATTAATATTGTTGAAGAACCCAAAATAAGAGTCAATTTTTACAAAGAACTCATAGCAAGGTTCAGTGAACAGAATGAACTTTATCCTGAACTCGATTTAATAGAAAAGGGTCCCGTATATTATTATATGGCAAAAACCTATGAAGAACTTGGGGAATGGGAACTTGCAGTTCAGGCATACCGTAACTTTCTGGCATACCCTGAGAGTGAGATTCCGGGAGATCCTCTTGCCCATAAAGAGGCCGCGGATATGATTGCCTTCTATGATTACCGTGACAAGGCCTGGATAATGGACAGCCTTGAAGAGCTGACAAAACATATACAATGGGCCGTATGGGGAAGAAATTCATCACGGCTCAATAAATACAGGGCAAAGGTAAACTTCTTTGCTACAGCATGGGAAGAGGAACTGAACGAGACAAACACCCTTGACGATCTTGAAGGCTTTTATTCCGATCTGGGAGTTTTTATGAACTCACGGCTTCGCTGTTCAGGCGAGCTTGATCCTGATTCCAACATACAGGAAGCCTACCTCAAAACATGGGGCTGGTCATACAGAATTCCAACCTGGTATTTTTATTTTAGAAAAATATCGTTTCCTGCCGATCCTGAGATAAACGGGAAATGGGAATGGGCCGGTATTTATCTCGGAGAAAAACCCTTTTCCAGAGAAGAAGAGGAATAAAAAAGGCAATTGAGCAGAAAATTACTGCTGATTTTATTTATATTTTCACTTAACCTGCAGGGATTTGCAGAAACTCAATCCAATCTTCAGATGCCCGCACCGTCTCTGCCCCCGGATTTTAAAATGCCTCTACAGGATATCGGGGGAAAGGATGTTTATTCAATTGCAGTTCCTGAAGACCCAATGATTGAATACTATATCAGAGAATATTCCTCCAGCCAGGGAAAACGCACCATGACAGGAATACTTCACCGTGCCTCACCATATCTGGGTTTTATTTATAACCGCCTGATTGAAGCCGATATGCCGCCTGAACTGATGTATCTTCCGGCAATAGAATCAGGCTTTAAGGCATGGGCGGTATCACGTTCGGGAGCAGCCGGACTCTGGCAGTTCATGATGAACAGCATTTCTCCCTATGATATGGACGTAAACGAATGGCAGGATGACCGGAGGGATTTCTGGAAGGCAACCGACTCGGCCCTGCATAAGCTGAAATATAACTATGAACGAACCGGCAGCTGGCCACTTGCCCTTGCAGCCTATAACTGCGGCCTCGGCCGGATTGAACGCGCTGTGGCCGCCTCCGGAACAACCGACTACATAAAACTATACGAACTGGGCTATATTCCGCGCCAAACACGTAATTACCTGCCCAAATTTTTTGCATTTGTTTCCCTTGCGTCCCGTGCTGAACAGAGGGGGCTTGAGGGCGCAGCGGCTGCGATGCATTCCAGGGCGGCAGCCTCTTCCGATAAATGGGATAGAATTGAACTTGATCAGGCCGTAAATCTGGTTATTCTTGCATCAAAGGCGGGCATTCCGATATCTTCACTGCACGAGGCTAACGCAGAGCTGCGGCATGGAATTACTCCGCCGGCATCATGGGGCTACAAACTGAAGGTTCCGGCCGCTTATTCCGATAAAATAAAGAAGGTGCTTGAAAAAACTGCCGAACCGCTAATGCGCTTTTATATTCATGAAGTAAAGGGCGGAGATACTTTTTATGCCCTGTCACGGCATTTCGGCGTATCGGTTTCGATGATTGAGATGTATAATCCCGGAACAAATGCCAGAAACCTCCGCAACGGACAAAAGATTGTTATTCCGGCACTTAAGGAGGTAGGTCCGTTCAGGACTGAATATAAAAAACCGGATTACTGGACAAACTGGAGACAGTATACAGTCAAGGCCGGAGACAGCCTTTGGGGACTCTCACGAAGATTCAACACCAGTGTTGAGGAACTGGAGCTTAATAACGGGCTTGATGCAGGAACACCAATTGGAATAGGCCAGATCATCAGGGTTCCGGAAACAAGCGGGCAAAGCAACTGGAAGGAAGAATAAACTATGTCTTATAAATATATTAAAATTCTGCTTAACGCATTATTCATTTCATTATTGCTGCTCTCTGCCCAGCCGCTGTTCTCACAATATTATATTGAGAAAAAAACTGATGTATCATGGGAAACCGGAGATATTTTACTCTATGCAACGGCAACAATTCCTGACTCTGCTGCAAATCTGGCCTCTACACGTTTTCAAATAAGTGAGTCAATCGACCGCGGGCTGGCATCTATTGAGCTGGAGGCATTTGAAGGAATATTTCTTGACTCGCTTCATAACCTAAGTGAGGCTTTCACAGCAAACAGGGAAAAATTAGTTGAATTTGACGCACTTGCACTTACAAAAAGCCGTGTATCAAGCAGTATGAGTCTTGATCTTAGCTCGGTTACAAATACTTACAAATTCAATATATTTGAGGATCTGATTCCAATATTAATAGACCATAAAAAACCGGAACCTGTACCCGATATACTTAATTGGGAACCTACGGCATCATTCTCGGGCATTGTTATTTATGCGGCTGAACCTCTCCCCTATTACGGTGAATCTGAAACAGGAATTCTTCAGCCGGCCGTATTTCCTAAAATATTTTCAACCGGGATGGAACTTGCAGCCTCAGCCTCAATGGCAGACCCGGAATATCTGAAAAAATGGGGATTTGTTCTTTACACAGACTCCATAGATGAGCGGAAATTTGAAGAACGTATAGGACTATATCCATTAAGAACGGTTGCAGAATCTATTTTCGGCAACAACCATACCGATATCCTTATACCGGCCGAGGCAGTCCGTAAACTTTTATATAATAAAGATAACAGAAGGCTTATACGCGAAGGCCGGATTATGATTATTATCGGTTCACCGGAAAATATTAACTCCATTGACGAATAATGAGCAGACTCTTGCTAAATCCCTGATTACAAGTAAAATAGATAATAGAAAGAGGAAATTTCAAAGAATATAAATTGGGGGCCTTATGCGTTTCTTTTCCAGATATTTTTTTATTACACTAATCATTATTTCCATATCGCTGTTTTCATCCTGCGGCTCTAAATACATTGGGTGGGCAGTAATATACATTGAAGACTCCGAGAATAGTATAAGAGCAGGGTCAATCTATCCGGTTTTACAGGAATCTGAAATCAGGGATGTATACACTCTTGAATCTTCAGTAAATAAGGCAGGCCTTGATGTTGACCGATGGAAGGCCTCTTTCCATAAAAAAGAAGCTGAAGCAAAGGAATTTGCGGATAAATATAAACGATGGGCTGACTTCTATGCTGTTACAATGCTAAATGGTCTTTCTATAAGAGAGGAGCCGGACAGCGAATCGGAACGTGTCTACAAACTGCGTGAAAGTCAGACCGTCAAAATAATAGGCCGTGTTGATAAGGTGGTAAACATTGCAAACCATGATGGTTACTGGTATTCGGTTTTAACCGAAGATGGAACTTCCGGATATTGTTTCGATAAAAACCTCCGTATATACAATGCCAGAGAATCAGGGGCAGAAAGTGCAAATGTTATTGATACAGAGCTTCTTCAGACATTTCTAAGCAGAGAATTCAGGCCGGAATCATTCAAGGATATGATCCGGGATAATATGATTGATTTGAGTCAGTTTAAACCTACCAGGGGAATTTTTGCCCACCCGGAAGAAAATAAGGTCGTATTAAATCTGAAAGATATCCAGAAGATATTCGATTATACTGCGATAAGTCAAAACAGCAACGGAAGATTCATATTTGAAGGTTCGTCATTACAGGTTGAAGTCCGCGGTGAAAATAAAATTGCGGTATACTACAGTCATAATAATAGAGAATATGCCGAGGTAATGGTTTACATAAGCAATATGGAGGAACTTATTGAATCAGAACTTGAAAGAAGAGAGCTTCTATTCGAACGGCTTGAAGCTCTAGGCTCAGTATCAAGTACAGCTTATGGAAGAATCACATTTGAAGAAGACAGGACCTTCAAATGGCGAAGCTACAAGCGGCTTATTCCTAATGTAATACCTGAAAACGCAGGAGAAACAGGTAAGCTGAAATTGAAATATTTCCCGGGTCTCTCGCTTAGAAATAGTTATGACGGGGTTTTATCGTTTTCTTTTGATGATCTGCCCGGCGGAGGCTTAATTAACTTTCTATTTGAGCTTTCCGACCTTGGAATAAAGCTTGTTTATGTGCCATCAGGTGATATAAACAAGGGTATAGTTGAGCAGGAGAGCTCCTCGCCTCTGGTAATTTTCATGTCAGGTGCGGGGGAGTGAATTACCAAATAGCTTCCATGCTATTTGGTAATTTTGCAGTTTGAAGCAAAACTTCAAACTGCATGTTCAAAAAACCGCATCCTTGCGGTTACGTGGGAGTGAATTATAAAATAGCCTCCATGCTATTTTGTAAGAAATCATAATGGCATTTATACAGTTAAATGAAGTATCTCTAAGCTTCGGCGACAGAAAGATAATAGATAATATAACCCTGAACCTCTCTCACAATAGTAAGACGGCCCTGTCAGGCGGAAACGGAAGCGGAAAATCCACCCTTATGAAAATAATAGCAGGGCTTATAGAATCAGACTCAGGAAGTATTATAAAGGATAAATCATCGTCTATAGCCTACCTTCCGCAATCAGGAATAACATTAAGCGGTAATACGTTAATAGAAGAGGCTGAGTCTGCCTTTGATCACATTCTGCCTGTAATAAGACAAAAAGAACAGATTGAATCAGAGCTGTCCGGAACGGATGAGCACACAAAGGGAACATCTTCAAAGCTTGAACAGCTCCATGAACTTCAGGAAAAAATAAATGACAGCGGCTACTATTCCAGAACCGAAACTGCGGCAATAATCCTTACCGGTCTTGGATTCAGCCAGGATGATCTAGGCCGTAAAACCGGAGAATTCTCCGGAGGCTGGCAGATGAGGATTGCCCTTGCAAGAATGCTGCTGTCAAAGCCTGATATAATACTTCTTGATGAACCGACAAACTACCTTGATCTTGAGGCAAGAAACTGGCTTGAGGGGCATCTTAACACATACCAGGGCGGTTTTATTGTTGTGTCTCACGACAGGTACTTTCTTGACTCAACTGTTGATGAGGTAGCAGAATTATTCAATGGACGGCTTAAGATCTACAAAGGCAATTATACTACATACGAAAAACGCCGCGAGATCGAATTACAGCAGCTTATAAAGGATTACAACCGGCAGCAGGAAGAGATTGCAAAAACCGAAGACTTCATAAACCGTTTCAGATATCAGGCAACAAAGGCAAAACAGGTACAGAGCCGGATTAAGCAGCTTGAAAAGATTGAACGGATTGTTCTGCCTGAAAGCATGAAAAAAATTGCGTTTCATTTTCCGCAGCCGCCCCACTCGGGTAAACAGGTATTGAGAATCAATAATCTATACAAGTCATACGGCGAATTAAAAGTAATCAACGATCTTGAGCTGCAGCTTGAAGCCGGAGAAAAACTCGTTATAGCAGGCCGCAACGGAGCAGGAAAATCCACACTGATGCGTATAATTGCAGGTATTGATAAAGAATATAGCGGGAATATCGAATACGGAAGCGGAGTTGCCGCAGGGTACTTTTCTCAGGATGTTGACAATGCACTTACTCCCGGAATAAACGTGCTTGAAGAAATTGAATCAGCTGCACCGACACATCTTATTCCTGATGTAAGAGGAATGCTCGGCGCCTTTCTATTCAGAGGGGATGATATCTACAAGAATACAGAGGTTCTTTCCGGCGGAGAAAAAAACAGATTATCTCTGCTCAAACTCCTTCTCCACCCTTCAAACCTGCTTATCCTTGATGAGCCTACAAACCATCTCGATCTTCAGTCAAAACAGATGCTGCTTGACGCGCTCAACAAATACACAGGAACATTAATCTTTGTTTCTCACGACCGTTATTTCATAGAGAGTCTGGCGACCAAGGTTCTCGAAATTGAAGATGGAAAACAGCGGCTATTTCCGGGAAATTATGAATACTACCTATGGCGGAAAGAACAGGAAGAGCTTGAAACAGCCGAGACAGGTTCTTCCAGGAGAGAAAAAAATCCTGCAGGATTAACCAGTGAGTCATCTGCCGGCAGATTATCCCATCAGGAAGAAAAGAAAATAAAAAACAGGCTCCGCAAACTAGAGCGTGAAGAAGAGGAAATCCTTTTGAGGGTAGAGGAACTGGAAGCTGAGACAGAAGAACTGAATAATAAGCTTCATGAGCCTGAGGTATATTCATCTGCAGAGAAGGCCCGCGAGGTTCAGGCCTCAATAAAAGAAAAAGAAGCACTGCAGGCAGAGCTTATGGAAAAATGGGAAGAGCTGGAAAAAGAAAAGAATGCTCTCTATTCAATGAATATATAATAAGAATAAAACTGATACTTCAACATAACGCGATAATATCGTATAATCCCCCGAATCAGGATTTACAAGGAGCCGTTTAATTGAAAACTTTTATATCATGGAATGTTAACGGAATAAGAGCCGCCGAAAAAAAGGGCCTTTTTGACTGGATATCGGAAAAACAGGCTGATTTTATATGCCTTCAGGAAACAAAGGCACAGCCTGAACAGCTTAGTGAAAGGTTTATAGAACCCGCAGGTTACAAATCATGGTTTGCATCAGCTGAAAAGAAGGGATACAGCGGGGTTGTAACCTACGCAAAAGAAGAGCCTGTTTCAGTTTCAACACTCAATATAGAAGAGTTTGATTCCGAAGGCCGCAGTATTATACTTGAATATCCTGATTATAAACTTATTAATTGCTATTTTCCTAACAGTCAGGAGGCAGGAAAACGCATAGATTACAAAATAAGGTTTTGTGATGCCGTAATGGAATATTGTGATAAAACCGTGGCCGAAGGGAAAAATATAGTTCTCTGCGGAGATTATAATATAGCACATAAGCCGATAGATCTTGCAAACCCGAAACGCAATGAAAAAAATCCCGGCTATCTGCCTGAAGAGAGGGCATGGATGGATAAGTTTACTGAGGCAGGATACATCGATACCTTCCGCAAATACTGCCGGGAGCCCGACCGTTACAGCTGGTGGTCATACCGCTTTAAGGCCAGAGAAAATAACGTAGGCTGGCGCATTGATTACTTCTGCGTAAATCCCCAAATGGAAGACAGACTGGAAGGTGCCGACATTCTTGATCAGGTTATGGGATCTGACCACTGCCCTGTAGAGCTTAAGATAAAATAATGCAGATATGAAGATAACAAAAAAAAATCTAAACAGCTTTATCGGTTTCATAGTCTTATTCTCTGTAATGGGTTCTCTCGCATGGGAATTACTAGAGGTAATATTAAACACCGCGGGCCTGGCAATTAATCTTACAGCAGGACCTGTTGGTTTTGATATCGACGTCTTATCGGTCTACATAATGGCAAACCCCGGAACTCTGCTGGGGGCTGCCGCGGGTTTTTTACTTTTTCATAAAATATGAAAAACAATGCAGCAGAAACAATAATTATAGCATCAGCCTCTCCCCGCAGGCATGATATTCTCAGGCAGATGGGCCTTAAATTTGAGGCCAAACCACAGAATGTTGACGAAACCTTTACAGGCAGGGCGCCTGAGGATGAGGCTGTTCATCTTGCCGAGAAAAAAGCGCTTTCCTGCCTTGAATCTGAAAAAGAAGCTTCCATGCGGTGGCTTATTGCGGCAGATACTTTCATAGCAGCCGATAACATCCTGCTGGGAAAACCAAATAACCGTACAGAGGCACGCCGGATGCTTGAGATACTTTCCGGCAAAACACACAGGGTAATAACCGGGCTTGCGCTTGGGGTTCCCGGCAAGAAAATACAGACAGCCTGCTGTACAACAGAAGTGAAATTCTCGTTAATTTCTGATGCCGAGATTGATTGGTATCTTGATACTGGAGAATGGAAGGGCGCGGCTGCGGCCTACCGGATTCAGGAGAAGGGGGCTGTATTCGTTGAATCTATTTCAGGCTCATACTCAAATGTGATGGGGTTGCCAATTAATACAATTTATGGCATGCTCAGGGCTAATAATTTTAACTTCCGGGACTGAAATAAACCTTCAGGCCTGAGAAAAAGAGAAGGAACGGATCAGCTGAATCTTTACAACATCGTTTAAGAATCAGCTGATTGCGCAAGAACAGGAGGATACATTGGCAGTAGTTACAATGAAAAACCTGCTTGAGTCAGGTGTACACTTTGGTCACCAGACAAAAAGGTGGGATCCGAGGATGAAAAAATTCATCTTCGCAGAAAGAAACGGTATTCACATTATCGATCTTCAGAAAACAATTTCTTCAATCAAAGAAGCTTATGACGTAGTTCGTGAGCTGGTTCACAATGGACAGTCTATACTCTTTATAGGCACAAAGAAGCAGGCCCAGACAGCAATTCAGCGCGAAGCAGAAAGATGCGGTATGTTTTATGTAAACAACCGATGGCTTGGCGGTATGCTGACAAACTTCACAACAATAAAAAAATCAATTCTAAGACTCAAAAAGATTGAGAAGATGGAGGTTGACGGAACCTTCGAAAGCATGACAAAGAAAGAAGTCGCAAAACTCAATCGTGAAAAAGCAAAGCTTGAAAAGAACCTTGGCGGAATAAAAGAAATGAAAGAACTTCCGGGGGCTATTTTCATTATTGATACCAGAAAAGAAGCAATCGCGGTTGCAGAGGCCAAGAGAATGGGCATTCCTGTTATTGCTATTGTTGATACAAACTGCGATCCAACAGACATTGATTACCCAATTCCCGGTAATGATGATGCAATAAGGGCCATAACCCTTTTTACCCAGATAATAGCAAATGCTGTAGTAGAAGCCGACAATGAAATAGGTCTTGAAGTAATCGAAACACTCCAGGATGAAGACGGCACCGAACTTCCTATCGGAACTGCTTCCCCTGAAGAAGATGAGGCAGAAGAAGAATTTGTTGAGCAGCCGGCAGAAGAGGTTTATGATTCAGAATCATTTACTGATGATTCAGCCGAAGAAAAAACAGAAGAGGAATAGGGGGAATATATGGCAGATGTAAAACCAGCAGATGTTAAAAAGCTTCGCGACAAAACCGGAGCAGGAATGCTTGACTGCAAAAAAGCCCTTGTTTCAGCAGAAGGTGATTTTGCAAAAGCTGAAAAACTGCTTAAAGAGCAGGGTCTTGCAGCAGCAGAAAAAAGAGGCGATCGGGCAACAAACGAAGGCCGTGTTTTTACCAAGATTGCTGACGGCAAGGCAGGAATTCTTGAGCTTTCATGCGAAACCGACTTTGTTGCTATTAATGAAAACTTTGTAAATGCGGGAAAGGATCTTCTTGACGGCATTTTGGATGATAACCTTACCGAGGTTACACCTGCTCTTGAAGAAAAGGTAAAACTCGCGATAAGCAAGCTTAAAGAAAATATGTCAATTAAAAGGTTTAAAACCTTTACTCTCGCCGAAAATGAATACTGCAAGGATTATATTCACGGTGAGGGCGGCATTGGTGTCCTCGTAAAGCTTTCAGCAGATAACAAAAACCTTTTTGATAATGAAAAGGTAAAGGAATTTGCATTTGACTGTGCTCTTCATATTGCAGCCTTCAGCCCGCTTTATCTATCAAAAGATACTGTGGATGATGCGTACACACAGGAACAGACTGAAATATTCATGAAACAGGCTGAAAACCTTGGAAAACCAGAAAATGTTCTCCAGGGAATTGTAAAGGGCAAACTAAACAAACATTTTGCACAAATATGCCTTCTTGAGCAGCCTTTTGTAAAAGATGATAAAAACAGCCTTGAAAAGGTTATGGCTTCTGTCGGAAAAGAGGCCGGCGGAAAGCTTAAAATTGAAGATTTTGTATACTACAGGGTTGGAGAAGAAGTTTAAATTTATTTCTGCCGTCTCCAGCTGTTGGAGACGGCAGATTTTTTATAATTTTGTAGTTTGAAGTAAAACTTCAAACTACAGGCTTAAATAACCGCTTCCATGCGGTTTTAGAGGAGGAATTAAAAACGGCTTCCTTGCCGTTTTTAATTTTGGAGTTTGAAGCATAACTTCAAACTCCAAGGTCAAATAACCGCTTCCGTGCGGTTTTAGAGGAGGAATTAAAAACGGCTTCCTTGCCGTTTTTAATTTTGGAGTTTGAAGCATAACTTCAAACTCCAAGGTCAAATAACCGCTTCCATGCGGTTTTAGAGGAGTAAATAATGCAGGAATCAATTTCAAAAGCTGAAAGTAAAATGAAAAAATCTCTGGCGGCTCTTGAAGACGAATTTAAGACTATAAGAACCGGCCGTGCCTCTGCAGCACTTTTTGATCAGGTCAAGGTGGAAGCATACGGCACACCAACCCCTTTAAGCCAGGTAGCAACCGTTTCTGTTCCTGAGGCCAGACTTGTTGTTATACAGCCATGGGACAAGGGTCTGCTATCCGATATCGAAAGGGCTATCCAGAAATCGGAGCTTTCAGTAAACCCAAGTAATGACGGAAAGGTAATACGTATAAGTATTCCTCCTCTAACAGAAGATCGGAGAAAAGAATTTGTCAAGATTGCAAAGAATTTAGCAGAACAAAGCCGTGTTGCAATGCGGAACATAAGGCGTGAGGCAAACGAGACCCTTAAAAAGAAACAGAAGGCCAGTGAAATTACGGAAGATGATGAAAAGAAGGGTTCGGACGAAATCCAAAAGCTCACTGACAACTATATAAAAGATATAAACGGCCTTCTTGAAGAGAAAGAAAAGGAAATAATGGAAATTTAATCTTTGATGACAGAATTTCATATGGACTTTAAAAATATACCTGCTCATATAGCATTTATAATGGACGGCAATGGAAGATGGGCAAAAAAACAGGGAAAGGCACGTTCTGCAGGCCACAGAGAAGGTCTGGAGGCGGCAAAACGTGTAGTAAAGTCCGCGTCCGATATTGGTGTCAAATATGTTACCCTTTATACATTTTCTACTGAAAACTGGAAACGGACGGAAGAAGAGATCTCTTTTCTTATGGGACTGGTTGGAAGACATTTAAGGCAGGAAATGGATTTCTACCGGAAGAATAAACTTCGTGTTGTTCATAGCGGTAACATTGAAGGGCTTCCGGCCAATGTAAGGAAGGAACTTATTTCTGTCAGAGAATTGACATCAAATTTTAACGGGATGTCTGTTAATCTTGCAATTAACTACGGCGGCCGAGATGAAATAGTAAGGTCAGTAAAAAAATGGATGGATTCCAAGAAGAATATTGGTGAGCAGCTGACAGAGGCTGATATCTCAAAATACCTGGACTGTCCTGATTTCCCGGATCCTGATCTCATAATCAGGACAGCCGGAGAAAAAAGATTAAGTAATTTCCTTATATGGCAATGTGCTTATTCAGAGTTCTACTACAGCAGTAAGTTTTGGCCTGATTGGGGTACAGAAGATCTGAAGGAGGCTATAATGACTTATCAACAGCGAGACAGAAAATTTGGCGGTTTAAATGAATAATCTAGCAAAAAGATTACTACTGGCAGGAATATCAATCCCGGCTCTTCTCTTACTTATTTTTATTTTACCATTTCAGTATCATCTTGTGCTTAATATCTTAATAGTGGGACTGTCGGTCATTGGTGGAATGGAAACAAGAAACCTCTTCAGTAACAAGAATATAGTATTGAATAAGTATAAGGTAGCCTTTATTTCGGCAGTATTTCCTGTTTATAGTATACTTTTAGTTAACAAAATAATTCCTGAACAAATTATTGTTCCGCTGCTTGCATTTTCAATAAGCATAATGTTCACACGTGAAGCCCTTGTCCGTGATAAGGGTTATATAAAATCAGTTATCGAAAGACTTCCTGCATACTGTTTTTTACTTATTTTCCCCGGATTCTTTATGTCCTTTTTAATAAGACTCAACATGCTTGAACGTCCTTCGGTTTTAATTTTTATGTTTCTAACCTTTGTTTTCGGAAATGATTCATTTGCATATTTTGCAGGAATGCTTTTTGGCAAAAATAACCGTGGTATCTTCGCTGTAAGTCCTAAAAAAAGTATTGCCGGACTTATAGGAGGACTTGCATCAGCAGGAATTGCAGGTTTTCTTTTTTCTATATTCTTTCCGGATGTCTTCAATGATAATCCTGTCTATGCGGTATTAATAGGTATAGCAATAGGTTTAACCTCTGTTATCGGAGACCTTCTTGAGTCGGCATTAAAGAGATCAGCCGATCAAAAAGACAGCGGAACTCTCATGGGAGGAAGAGGAGGAGTTCTGGACTCTATTGATTCAATACTTTTCAGTGCGCCTCTTTATTACTACATAATGTTTTTGCTTCAAAATTAAAAGATTTACAGAGATTCATAATGGACAGAAAAAAACTAATAGTACTTGGAAGCACCGGTTCAATAGGCAGAAATACAATAACCGTATTAAAATCCAAAAAAGATTATTTTGATGTTAGAGGGATTTCAGCTCACACAGATGAGAACAACCTCATCAAGCTTGCAAAAACATTTGACATAAAAAATATCTGCCTTACCGGCCGTGAACCCTCTTTTGAAGAAATAAACTACAAAGGAAGCGGCGGTCTTATAGAGATGATCAAAAATACAGAGGCTGATATAGTTCTGAACGGCATCTCCGGTTCAGCAGGTTTGGCATCATCAATTGCGGCACTAGAATCAGGCAAAGATCTGGCTCTTGCAAATAAGGAAACAATTGTAATGGCCGGCGACTTGATCCTGAATCTGGCAAAAAAAAATAACACCAATATTCTTCCGGTAGATTCAGAACACTCTGCTATATGGCAGTTGATAAGGGGCTTTAAAAAAGAATATATATCCGAGCTGATACTCACAGCATCAGGCGGAGCCTTCAGAAACAGATCAATCTCATCCTTAAAGAATGTAACCGTTAATGCCGCCCTGGCCCACCCCACATGGGAAATGGGGCCTAAAATAACTATTGATAGTGCAACGATGGCCAATAAGGGGCTTGAGGTAATTGAGGCTCATTTCTTATTCGGTATGCCTGCGGAAAAAATTAAGATTGTAATAAACCCTAAAAGCTATGTGCATTCGCTGATAAGAACAATAGACGGTTACCTCTACTCACAGATCAGCCTTCCCGATATGTCCGTACCTATTCAGAATGCACTCAGCTGGCCTGAAATACTCCCGGCAAACTCTGCGGCCCTTGAATTACCTGGAATATCTCTTGATTTTCAGGCACTGGATGAAGAAAAATACCCTATTGTTAAAAGTGCATATTACGCTCTTGAAAAAAAAGGAGCCTACCCTCTGGCTTTTAACGCCGCCAATGAGGTTGCGGTTGCGGCATTTGTAGATGATTCAATTGCATTTACAGACATATCTGTTCTTGTCGAAAAAACAATGGAAAAAGAATGGCCTTCCAAACTGGAATCATTTGCTCACATCATGGAAGTTGACTCTCAAATCAGAAGGGTCACAGAAGAATTTATTAAAAGAACCAGGCATAACTAATGATAATCAATATACTGATAGGACTAATAGGACTTGGAATTGTTGTAACAGTTCACGAGTTTGGACATTTTATAGCAGCCCGCCTGACCGGCATTGAGGTTGAAGCATTTTCTATTGGGTGGGGAAAACCTTTTTTCAGACATAAATTCAAAAAAACCGAATTCAGGCTATCAGCAGTCCCGGTGGGCGGATACTGCAAGATGAAAGGCGAAGAGATGTTTAAACGGGCTGTTGATGAAGACTGCCAGGAGATTCCTAAAGATCCGGGCTCTCTTTTTGCGGCCACACCATTAAGAAGAATAATAACCTATCTTGCAGGTCCTGGTTTTAATTTTATATTCTCAATCATTTCACTTGGTATAATATGGTTTATCGGTTTCACAACCTATACCTATGAAAACAAGGTAATACTGATCTCAGACTTTCAACCTGCTGAAAACGGTATAGAATACCCTGCTGATACGGCAGGTATAAAAACCGGAGACCGGATAATTGAGATTAATGGAAACAGTGTTAACAGCTTCTATGACTGCCAAAATTATATTGCAAAAAATCCCGAAAAACTTATTGAAATTAAGCTATTACGTAACGGTAAAACTATTTCAACAAATTTGAAACCATTGCTTGATAGAGAAACCGGAGCGGGCTATATAGGTATATCAGCATGGATTGAGCCAGTAATAGGCGGAGTTCTTCCTGATTCTTCAGCAGCATTGGCCGGACTTAGACAGGGAGACCGAATTATATCGGTTAATGGCATAAACATTGAACATCAGATTCAACTCTCCTCAATGATTAGAAAAAATCCCAAAAGTCTGAATATCGTTTATGAAAGAAATGATGCAACTGAAACAGTAATACTTATTCCGCATATAAATGACAATGGTGTACCGATAATAGGTGTTACATTTGAAGGTATTGAAATACAATCACCCAGACTTAATATCTTTCAATCAATAGGAAAGGGAGCGGTAGAAACCTTTACTACATTGGGATTGAGCATAAAAGGTATAGGATTGCTTTTTAAGGGCATAAATATACGGGAGGCTGTAGCCGGGCCTGTAAAACTGACATATTACATGGGAGAAGTAGCATCTTCAGGGTTTAAAACCAGTATAAGTCAGGGTTTAATAAATTTTTTCAGATTTATGAGCCTTATAAGTGTTGCGTTGGGCTTTATGAACCTTCTGCCAATACCTGTTATTGACGGTGGAATGATTGTCTTTAATATTGTTGAGCTTATAACAGGCAAACCGCCGAAAACAAGATCTCTTTATCGCTATCAAATGATTGGATCTTTCCTGATTCTTCTGTTACTATTATTAGCTATATTCAGCGATCTTAGTTTTATATTCAGTTGAGTACGAGGTGAAATATGATTAGCATACCCTGCCATTGCGGAAATACAATAGAAACAGAAGTAGATGAAGTTATTGAACTTGAAAGCAAACCTGAAATTTATTCAGACATAATAGAAGGTAAATTCTTAAGCTTTGAATGCCCAAAATGCGGAAATGAAGTAAAAACAGAGGCCAGGGTAAGATTGACCGACAAAAAACAGGGAATTGATATAGATTTTATTCCTGAATCTGACAGAATGATGTTTCTAAGCGGTAAAATAACTACCAAGGCAAAACGTGTAGTTATAGGTTATAATGAACTGGTTGAAAAGATTACTTGTTTCGGTGCAAAACTTGACGACAGAGCAATAGAGATTATTAAATTCAATATGCTTGAAAAGGCAGAATCAGATTTAATTCGAATATTTTTTAATAATAAAGATAATGAAGAGCTTATTTTCCATATTCATGGTCTTAAACCTGAACAAATAGGTATTTCAAGACTGCCAATGGCTGTTTATGCTAAAATAATTCAGCAGCTTGATGAACTGCTTAAAAACGATGATATTAAGCTATTTACTAAAGGCCCATATGTCTCGGTTGAACAAATATACCTGGAGGACTGAAGTGCGTAAAATAAATATTATAATACTATTATTTCTTCTTACTTCTCTGATAGGACTTTATGCGGAAGAGCCCAGATTTGTAATAAACAGTGGACATACAGACAGTGTTTCGGCTCTTGAAAATTTAGAAAATAAAAACCTTATTTTTTCAGGAAGCCATGACGGAACTGTAAAGGTATGGGATATAAGAAATAGCAGAATAAAGTACCAAACCCAGATTTCTCATATGCCTGTAAGAAAAATAGCAGTTTCAAAGAATGGAGAGCCATATGCAGCAGCTGTAATCAGTGACGGAATTAATTCTGAAAAACTAATAGTATGGAACTGGAAAAACGGAGAAACCCTATTCACACACAGACTTTCAGAATCTCCCTTATTTTTACTGTTTTCACCGAAAGGAAGCTTTTTAATGTATGCAAAGACTGATTGGGACAGTCTTGTATTCCTTGATACAAAGACAGGTAAACAGATCAAGATGATTCCCGAGGGTTTCGGTATAGTCTCTAACGCGTTTATTTCTAATTCTGAAAAAACACTTCTTACATATAATAACTCAGGCTCAATTCAATACTGGGATCTTAGAAAAGGAGTTAGAAAGACAAAGATTCCGACAATAGCTGATCTGGAACATATCTCTTTTACATCAAATGGACGCTATATGACCGGAAGCAATGGAAAAGAAATACTGTTGATAGATCTGCTTAGCGGGAAAAGCATAGCCTCATTACCGGTAAAGGATCTTGTGAATTCAGCCATTGACCCCAAGCATGATAAGCTAGTATGGATTGAGAGTATTTCAAGGGATATAAAAATCAGTACAGCATCTATAACCGGAGAAGGTTTTTCAAATATTGATGAAAGTATAATCCGAAATTTCAAAAAACCCTCTGCAATTTTATTTAATTCAGGCAGGATCTTTACAGCATATAGTGACGGCTCAATCTATAAAAAAGACAGCTTTTCAGACAATATGGAAGTTTTTTCTGAAAATGAAATTCTTGATATCCAGGATTTTGCCATCAATAAAACCGCACTGGCTATTACATCTCCCGGTAAGATACTTTCTATATCTTCCGCTTTTCTAACAAAAAAAGGACCTTCCGGCTCAGATCCGGAAGAAGGCTCAACCGTCCTTAATATAGATAAATCATCTTCTTATGGAATAAGTTCCGGTAAGGATTCGGATTTTCTGATATGGGAATCAGACAGTGAAACAGGCGGGGAAATAAGAATCTTAAACAGTGAGAAAGGTGAGATTAGAACACTTACAACAATATCTGCCCCCCTTATATCAGCTGAGTATAATAAAGAAAGTATACTTACGCTTGATAAGAATGGGGAATGCAGGATTCTTGGATATGATGACGGGAATGAGGAGTTTAAGTATACATCTTTCGGACTTAGAGCTGTGGAGTTTATTGAAGGCACAAATATTGTCGCGGGACGAAACAGTTCATCTACACTCCCCTCTCCGCTGCTTCATATAAACACCAGAACAGGAGAAACCGTCCCGATAGATGATTCAGATCTTCTTATCTTTGATTTAGAATATGACTCCCTAACCAGAAAGCTATACACAATTGGCTTCGAAAATAGAAATAACATAATGAGGACCGTACTAAAACAACATACAGGCAGAAACCATGACAGAGCTGAAACCCTCATAGCCTTTGCCGGTGAAAATATTGGAGCATCCTTTGTATCCGATAAAAACAGTTCTAAAATTTTTACTTCATTAGGCTATGATGGAATCAAGATGCTTTATTGGGGTGGATTTACTGCTCTTGATAAATCATTCAGCACACCAAAAGAACTTAAACTTGGAGATAAACTTCTGGCTTCGCTTAATCAGGATTCTTCAATAACAATATTTGATTCTTCAAACGGCTCAAAGATTATGGATTTATTCATTTTTAAAGATCTAAGCTGGGCTGCAATGATGTCTGATAATAAGTTCTATGTATCTCCGTCTTCTGAAAAATATATTAATATCTATGACGGCAGCAGCGATAAAGAATTGTTAAAATCAAAATATATGCTGAGATAATAATTAAATATTAATGAGCCGGATTGGAAGAAATCTTCTCTATCGCCTTTTTAACGGCAATTTTTACTTCTTCACCATATTCGGACTCATTCAGGCTTCCCGCAAACACCTTTCCAAGCAGTGAAACCCTGTAAAATGGTTTTACTGTATTAAGGGCAAGGGTAGCCATATCCATCACACAATCCTGACATTTACAAACATCCACGGCCCATTCTTCATGAAGCTGAATCTCAAGCTCACTAAAAACAAGGTTTTCAGCTTCGTTTTCTATATAATCTAATTCATACTCTTTTCTAAAACTCATACTAACTCCTGACTAATACTATCCGATTAGTCGAATTCCTTCGTAAGGGATTCAAATCTGGTATATTGCGGAACAAAGACTAGATCGACCTTTCCAACCGGACCGTTTCGCTGCTTTGCAACAATAAGTTGAGTTTTTAATCCGGGATTACTACCTTCCTCTTCCGAGGTCAATCTTTCACGGTGCAGAAACATTACAACATCTGCATCCTGCTCAATTGAACCGGATTCTCTCAAATCAGACAACTTGGGAGTATCTCCCTCAGCCTGACGGCCAACCTGCGAAAGGCAGACAACAGGTATTTCAAGCTCACGGGCAAGGGCTTTAAGTGAACGTGATATTTCACCTATCTGCTCATGTCTGGGGGTTTTACCTTTATTTTCGGGCTCAATAAGACCAATGTAGTCGATGAAAATTATTTTAACATCTTCCTGTGCCTTCATTCTGCGCGCGGTAGAACGAATTTGTAATAATTTCATATTAGGAGTATCATCGATATAAAGCGGTGCTTCATAAATAAGTGATGCAGCCCCTGTCAATTTTGAGAAATCAGAATTTTTAAGCATCCCTGAACGCAG
>PDWJ01002572.1_pt1 | contig 18999 bp, 14 predicted proteins | sample 1430881 | NCBI WGS metagenome assembly PDWJ01 (sample SAMN01162460, study PRJNA174530) | Oral metagenome, whole genome shotgun sequencing project. | biome: Marine environment; feature: Marine mammal; material: Swab sample of the gingival sulcus; isolation source: swab sample of gingival sulcus...
TTTGACGGTAGTGATCCAACATCATTTTGTGTGTCTCACGACCAATTCCTGATTTCTTGTACCCTCCGAATGGGGCATGCGCTGGATACGAGTGGTAATTATTAACCCAAACGCGACCTGCTTCAACCTTACGAGCAATTTGATAGGCTTGGTGTGTATCTCGTGTCCAAACTCCAGCTCCCAATCCGTATGGCGTGTCGTTGGCTATTTCTAATGCTTCTGCTTCGTCCTTAAACGTTGTTACACAAACAACAGGTCCGAATATTTCCTCTTGGAATACGCGCATTTTGTTGTTTCCTTTCAAAATAGTTGGTTGGATGTAGTATCCTCCAGAAAGTCCGTCATTGTAAGCAGCAGCTCCTCCGGCAAGTACTTCACATCCTTCCTCTTTTCCAATTTCGATGTAGTTCAAGATCTTTTCATATTGATCATTTGAAGCTTGTGCTCCCATCATGGTATCTGGGTCCATTGGGTTCCCCATTTTGATAGCTTTTGTACGGGCAACAACGCGCTCCATGAACTTTTCGAAAATGCTCTCTTGAACGAGAAGTCGAGAAGGACATGTACAAACTTCACCTTGGTTGAAGGCAAATAATACGGCTCCCTCAATGGCTTTGTCCAAGAAACTGTCGTCGTGATCCATTACACTTTCAAAGAAAACGTTAGGAGATTTTCCTCCTAGTTCCAATGTCACAGGAATGATGTTTTTAGAAGCGTACTGCATGATCAACTGACCAGTTGTTGTTTCACCAGTGAATGCCACTTTATTGATGCGTGGGTTGGATGCCAATGGCTTTCCTGCCTCAATTCCGAATCCGTTCACGACGTTAAGAACACCAGCTGGAAGAATTCCTTCGATCAATTCCATCAAGATCATGATGCTTGTTGGCGTTTGCTCTGCTGGCTTCAAAACAACACAGTTTCCTGCAGCCAATGCTGGAGCAATTTTCCAAGCTGCCATCAAAATTGGGAAGTTCCACGGAATAATTTGTCCGACAACTCCAAGCGGTTCTGGAATGTTAATGGAAACGGTATTTCCATCAAGTTCGCTCGCACTTCCTTCTTCCGCGCGAATCACACCTGCGAAGTAGCGGAAATGATCTACAGCTAATGGAATGTCTGCATTAATGGTCTCACGAATTGGTTTTCCGTTGTCCCATGTTTCTGCTCTTGCTAGAACTTCGATGTTGTTTTCCATTACATCCGCAATCTTTAATAGTAGATTACTTCTAAAAGTCGCAGAGGAGTTGTTCCATTCTGGAGCGGCAGCCCACGCTGCATCCAATGCCAATTCGATGTCTTCTGCAGTAGATCGCGCGATCTTTGTAAAAGGTTTCCCATCCACTGGTGAGATGTTATCAAAGTATTCACCGTTCGTTGGTGGGGTCCATTTTCCACCTATAAAATTATCGTATTGATCTTTGAATTTAACCGAAGCGATTTGCTGTTGGTCTGTTGTTTTTGAATCCATAGTATTTAGTTTATGTTTAACAATTCCCGATTGCTTTAGCGTATTCAAAGTTGATTTGAAAACAGGCAAAAAAAGGGCTGACTCAAATGTAGATGGTTCGTTTTGGATTGTGTGTGAACAATTCTCTTATTCACGTGACGGATTGTATCAATTTCAAAATCTTATTGGGCTAGCGTATTGAAATTCAATCATATTTTGGTAATTTCAAGACGATTGTTGTTCAAATAATCTGCTAAAACATGGAACTATCAAATCGATTTTATCAGGAAAGAAAGTTGGAAACCTTGGTGGAGAACCAAACTTCCTACAATCTAGAACATGCGGAAATGCACGTCTTCGAGACGCATCAGAAAGCGGAAAGTGTGTTGCTAAGGTTCGATCAACCTGTTTTAGCCAGTATGATTAGTGGAAAGAAAGTAATGCATTTGCATGGAGCGAATCCGTTTGAATTTCATCCAGGAGAATCATTAATTATGCCTTCGAAGGAATTAATGCGCATTGATTTTCCTGAAGCAACATCGATGGAACCCACGCGTTGTTTGGCGATGACCATCGACGAGCACAGAATTAGGCAAGTTCTGGATATGATGAATGAAAAAATGCCGAAAGCAGATCGAATCATGTGGGGCGATATCGATGGGAACTTTCACTTTTCGAATGATCAAGGAATCTATCAAATCATTAAACGCTTGTTGTTCCTGTGTACCGAAAAACATCCGTCCATTGATTTGTTCGTTAACAATATGTTGGTAGAATTGATTGTACGGATTATGCAAACGAACTCTTTGGAGCTACATCGAAATGCAACTCCAGACATGAAAAACAACAATCGAATTTCCGCCGTTATCAACTACATACACCTGAACATTGAAAGAAACTTATCCGTGGAGGAGTTGAGTAGGGTAGCGCATATGAGTGCTTCAAACTTTTACAAGGTCTTTAAGCACGAAACAGGTATGTCACCCGTAAATTATATCAACATTGAGCGCATTCGAAAGGCTATGGAGATGTTGCGAAATCCAAACGTAACGGTGAAAGAAGTGTACTTGAGATGCGGATTTCAAAATCGTTCCTACTTCAATCGACTTTTCCGAAAGGTGAGTTCACTCACTCCCAATGAGTATCAATCAAAAATGATTGTTGAGTAGTTTGTTCCGATAAATAGGAAGCTACCACACGAGTTCAATCTTCGTTGAAGATGCGTTTACTCTACATTCCAATGCCGCAATGCCAACTTTTGAAATATTTCGAAGAAGAAATGTAAGAATAGACATCGGTTAAGAAAATATGTCTATCTTTGCGACGTCGAAAGTCGGCATACATAAAAATGATTAAATAATATTGGAATGTATTTATCACAAGAAAAGAAAAAAGAAATCTTCGCGAAATACGCAGGATCAGAGTCAAACACAGGATCAGCAGAAGGACAAATTGCTTTGTTCTCTTACAGAATCTCACACCTTACTGAGCACTTGAAAAAGAACCGTAAAGATTACGGAACACAAAGATCACTTCAATTGTTGGTAGGTAAGCGTCGTAGTTTGCTTGATTACTTGAAAGCGAAAGATATTGAAAGATATCGTGCAATTGTAAAAGAATTAGGACTTCGTCGCTAGTTTTTACAAGCACAATTTTATTGGAGGGGGCATTCGAATTCGATTCGGCTGCCCTTTCTTTTTTTAGAATTGGAAGATTTTTTTTGATTGAAAGATAAAAAAAAAAGAATTGAAAGAGATTGAATAATGGCAGGATATCAGTTGAAAGAATTGGCTTTCTTCCATACTGAAAACTGAATTCTCCCTTAAATCTTTCAATAATTAATTAGTAAACAAATAAATATGAATATAGGAATAACAAAGTCCATCACTACCGGAGGAAAAGAAATCTCCATTGAGACGGGAAAATTGGCAAAACAGGCCGACGGTTCTGTAGTGTTACGAATGGGCGACACAATGATTCTTGCAACAGTAGTTGCAGCAAAAGAAGCGCGAGAAGGAGTTGACTTCTTGCCATTGACAGTAGATTACAAAGAAAAATTCGCCGCAGATGGTCGAATCCCAGGTGGATTCTTCCGTAGAGAAGCACGTCCTTCTGAACGTGAAATTCTCGTAATGCGTATCGTAGATAGAGCGTTGCGTCCTTTGTTCCCAGATGATTACCACGCTGAGGTACAAGTAATGATGCAATTGATTGCTTATGATGGAGTAAACAGCCCAGATGCGTTGGTTGGTTTTGCTGCTTCAACGGCAATAGCGGTTTCAGACATTCCATTCAATGGACCAATGTCAGAAGTTCGTGTAGGTAGAGTAGATGGTCAATTTATCATCAACCCTACGTTGGAAGAGATGGAAGCATCAGACATCGACTGTATGATTGCAGGAACACTTGACAACATCGTGATGTTGGAAGGGGAAATGCTTGAGATTTCAGAAGATGAAATGGTGGAAATCATCAAAGTAGCTCACGAAGCGATTAAAGAGCAATGTCAATTCCAATTGGATTTAGCAGCTCAAGTACCAGCGTCTTCTCCAAAGAGAGAATACTCACACGAAGATCACAACGATGAAATTCGCGATAAAGTAATGGCGTTCGCTTACGATAAGTGTAAAGCAGTTGCAAGTCAAGGTTTGGCTTCTAAAGAAAAACGTGCTGAATTATTCGGAGCGATAAAAGAAGAATACATTGCTTCACTTTCTGAGGAAGAATTGGAAGTTGAAGAAAAATACATCGGTGTTTATTTCAAAGCGGCAATGAAAAAAGCGGTTAGAGATACGATGTTGAACGATAACATCCGTTTGGATGGTCGTAAGTTTGATGAAATCCGTCCAATCTGGTCAGAAATTGATTACTTGCCAACAGCGCACGGTTCTGCTATTTTCACACGTGGAGAAACACAATCGTTAACAACATTGACGCTTGGAGGTAAAATGGACGAGCAAATGATTGATGATGTTACCTACAAAGGGACAACAAATTTCATGTTGCACTATAACTTCCCACCGTTCTCAACAGGAGAAGCTCGACCAATTCGTGGAACATCTCGTCGTGAGGTAGGACACGGAAACTTGGCGCTTCGTGCCTTGAAACCAGTACTTCCAGAAGATAACCCATACACAATTCGTTTGGTATCTGAAATCTTGGAATCGAACGGTTCTTCTTCAATGGCAACCGTTTGTGCGGGTACATTGGCATTGATGGATGGAGGTGTACAAATTAAAGCACCTGTATCGGGAATCGCAATGGGATTGGTTGCAGACAACGGAAAATTTGCCGTATTGTCTGATATCCTAGGAGATGAAGATCACCTTGGAGACATGGACTTTAAAGTAACAGGAACTGCAGCTGGAATTACAGCTTGTCAAATGGATATCAAAGTAGATGGACTTCCTTACGATGTATTGATTCAAGCATTGAATCAAGCGAAAGAAGGACGTATGCACATCTTGGGTAAAATCACCGAGACAATCGCTGCACCAAATGCAGAATTGAAACCAATTACTCCACGTATCGAAGCATTCAACGTGCCAAACGATATGATTGGAGCAATCATCGGACCTGGTGGAAAAATCATCCAACAATTGCAAAAAGATACCAACACAACGATCACAATCGAAGAGTTGGAATCAGGTGAAGGAAGAGTTCAAATTATGTCAAACAATGCTGACGATATGAAAGCTGCGGTTGATGCAATTAAATTGATCGCATTCCCACCAACAGTTGAAGAAGGGAAAGAGTACGAAGGAAAAATCAAATCGCTTCAAGCGTACGGAGTTTTCGTTGAAATCGTTCCTGGAACTGACGGATTAATTCACATTTCTGAATTTGCACACGAACGCATCAACAAGATGGAAGACGTTTGTAAAGAAGGAGATATCGTGAAATTCAAAGTAGTTGGTAAAGATCCAAAAACACGTAAGTGGAAACTTTCACGTAAAGTGCTTTTGCCAAAGCCAGAAGCTGCTGAGAAGAAGTAAGTTGCTTACTTGATATAATTGAACGCCCGTTCCTTCCGATATCTATCGGGATGGTTCGGGCGTTTTTTTTGAATTTTCTTGTAATTGACTGGTTAGGTTATTTGAATAAATGAGAACCAAGTTTCGAACAAAGCGGTCATTCAATTCCTTTTGAAGACCCTTGAAAAGAAAACGTATGAAAACATTTATCAAAAGCTCGAATCAGAGTAAACGGGAAAAGGAGAGAAAAATTCCACTTCCAAAGTTGGTGCATACAGTACCAATTGCACTTGTATTAATGGGAACCACCAGTTGTTCGTTAATGTGCAAGGTTTTTAAAACATGTGATGATCCGGACCCCGTAGTTGTGGTGACGCCAGAAGTAAAGGATACTGTCGTTTTAACCGATCATGTGTTTAACGAAACGCCTCCCACAAATAGAGACGCTACCTTTTTTGACTTGCTGGCTCAGAATTCGGAGCTGAGTTATTTTGATGTTCGGGACTCATTCAATGCCTTTTGGAATAATTTGAACGAACGGGAGAAAGAAGATCATGAGAGAGATAAGAAATTATTTGATCGATGGGATTACTTTTGGGCACCGCGTATTGCTGGATTGGACGGATCATTCGATACACTCAATTACATTTTGGCCAATCATTATTTGCAGAATCCTCCACAGAATTTGGTTTCAGGAAATCGATCTTCAAACAATAACTGGACGCCTGTTGGACCTGATGAAATTCCTGCGAATAATTCGAGTTACTCCCTAAATTACAAAGGTGTTGGTCGTGTAACGAAAGTGAAATTTCACAACAATTACGATGGAACCTATCCGATCGGAACACCAGAACCATTAACAGCAAAAGGACATAACACGTTGTATGCGGGTACACGAATGGGTGGACTTTGGAAATCTACCGATGGTGGAGCCAATTGGTTCAATCCTTCGCAGTTTCTTTTACCGCAAGGAGTGCAAGATCTCGAGCTTTTCGGAGCAGATAGAATTTATACTGTTTCGACGGTTCATGGATTCAACTACGGTGATCATGGTTTACCAACTATTCAGCGTTCGGAAGATGGGGGAGAGACTTGGTTTATTAGTGGGGCTCCTTTCGATTATTCCAGTGCTGTAAATTCGCTAGCAACGGGATCAATTCGTATTAACGACTTAACCGTCCACCCAAGATGTTGGTACGTAGCAAGTCGATCTTCTGAAAACCAAGAAAATGGAAGCACGCGTGCACCAACGTGTAACATGTCTAGGCTACTTGTGGCCTCTTCTTTGGGAGTGCATTATTCTGATGACAATTGTTTAACATGGACAAAAGTATTGGATGCAGCTAATTTGAATTATTCATTGGGTCCAAATGAAGTGGTTGTCAATCCAAAACAAACAAACGAGCTCTACACCTTCGGATCAGTTAACTGGAACGATATGACACAAGGAAAAAATGCGAATGAAGTGTATCGTTCGGTGGATGAAGGACTCAATTGGTATCTATGGAAGACATGTAATTTAGAAACAGGAACGAATGCGGGATTCAATTTAGGATTACCTGCTGCAAATTTACCTGATGCACGTGTCAGTCAGATCAAACTAATTCCTTCCAAACAGTCAAAAGACAAGCTATACGCCGTTGTGTGGACTTATTATATGGGAAACTCCAGTTATAGCGGTAACGGAGTCTCGTACAACGCGAGTAACAGATCAAAGCAATGGCTGTTGAAAACTGAAGACCGAGGCGCTACTTGGACTACGGTATTAAAAGGAACAAGCTACTTCAACCGAACGGTAGATTTCGAAATTGATCCATGGAACGATGATGTAATTCACTATTGTGACGCTGGAGGGTATGCGAGTACGGCTGTTTACTACCGTTTAACCATTAACCCAGCAACAAATGTGGCATCACGATTTCAACAACCTTCGTACAACTCGGGAATGCATGCAGATGTACGCGACCTAGAACTTAAATACATTCCAAATGGTGGAAATCAAGGAGTGAATATTCTAGCCGGTACCGATGGAGGAATAAACATCACGCCAAATTCTACGGCATCAACGATGAACTGGACAAATATTACCGGAAAAGGTCTACACATTTCGGAAATTTACAAGTTTAGCAATACACAGATCACAGGAACTGATGCACTTGTGGCAGGACTTCAAGATAATGGCTCCTTCTCGTGTAATTACGATGCAATGGGAACATCAGACTGGAGAATGGTCGTGAGAGGCGATGGAATGGATTGCCAGTACGATCCTCAAAATGGAAGTCGCTATTTCTCTACAGATGGCCAAACTGGGAATGGTCAAGCTGTGTACCAGTATAACTCGTCAACAGCCAACGCGCCATCATCCTCTAAAAACACCATGAGCATGGGCACGGGGGAATGGGTTTATCCAATTGAATTCGATCAATCAAATCCTTCTAACTTATACATAGGAAAACAAAACCTGTGGAAAAAGACAGGAAGTGTAGCAGGAACATGGCAAGCTGTTATGACGCCTACTCAACAGAGTCAATGGTTTCCAAATGGAACGACCGTTCGAGCATTCAAAGTGGCGAACAGTAATTCTATGGTAATTGCTCGGAGATGGAATAGTTCTATTTATACGATAGATGCTGGTGCGACGTGGACACAATTATTAGATCCAGAACCAGATCCAACAAAGCGATTACACATTTGGGGACAGGTTCAATTCGCATACGATCCAGGAAATCCGACCACCTTGTTTGTGGCAATATCAGGATTTATCACGAACTCAGTTTCGGATGGTTCCCTTCAGAAAGTATATAAAATCACCAATTTAGGACAGCCAAATGAAAAGTGGACGAATTGGAGTAATGGTTTGACCGTTGCGGATCAAGTAAACTGTATCGCTTACGATAACACGAGTGACATGCTCTACATCGGTACGGATCACGGAGTGTACAGAAAAAGTGCAGTGACAAACGGAAACTGGACGATGTACGGCAATAAGTTGCCAATGACGTACGTCACAGATATTGATTTTCGACACGACAAAAATGTCGTAAGAGCTTCAACCTTTGGAAGAGGCTTGTGGGAAATCCAAAAATAGAGATATGAAAACGCCCTGACTCTAAATAATCTAGAGTGCAGGGCGTTTCGTAACCAAAAAAAATCTACTCTTACTATAAAAGGTTACTCATTTTAAATTGCTACTGGAGGTAATTCTTTTGCAGCGCTTCCTTCGTTGAATCCAGCAGAAGTTAGAATTGTATCTCCATCCATACCGAACATGATCGCTGCTTTTGGGTTTTGTCCTTTTTCATCTGTGTCCAAGATTACACGGTAAATCACTACTTCAACCAAGGCAATGGATTCATCATTAGTAGCGTTAACCATAAATTTTGTGGGCTGCATATCCGACATAAAATCTAACTGTCCCGCAATTCCAAGCGGATGCAAAGTAATATTTACGTGTGTTCCGTTAATCGAAATCAATTGGGCAAGTCCCATATTTTTTTCAAAGTCCCAGTGGTATGAAAACTCACAGTTTGGGTTCTTCAATACTGATTCTCCTCTTAATACTTGATCAAGCGTTAAACTAAACTGTTTGATAGTTTCTGACATAATTTCTTATTTAATGATTAGATGTGTGTTACAAACATAACGGGATCATTACAGTTCTATGTAGGTAGAAATACGGGTTTTGATGACTTTATAACTGATTTACACCAAGATGATCACCCAGAAAGGCTCATCAGTCATTTTAAACTACCGCTTGTCCCTTTTCTTTTTTTTAGTCAATTCTCCATATTATCTTGGTTAAAAATTACGACTGTGGCTGAAAAAGTACTAAGCATTAAAGGCTTATCGAAAAATTATAATGATTTCGCTGCTGTGAAAAACATCAGTTTTGATGTGGAGCAACAAATGGTTTTCGGACTGCTTGGACCGAACGGAAGTGGAAAGACAACAACCTTGGGCATGCTAATGGGCGTGATCCGTCCATCCAGTGGAGAGTTTTCGTGGTTCAATAACGGACAGAAAGATGAAAACAGAAAACGAATAGGTTCGCTCTTGGAAACGCCGAATTTCTATCCCTACCTGACAGCGTGGCAAAACTTGGAAGTTGTCGCGAAAATCAAAGGCATCGACCCTCCCAAGGAAAGCATCGACCGTGTGTTAAAGATTGTAGGGTTAACGAAGCGGAGCGATTCAAAGTTCAAAACATTCTCACTGGGAATGAAACAACGTTTAGCAATTGGCGCAACTTTATTGGGAGATCCTGAAGTATTGGTTTTAGATGAACCTACAAATGGACTTGATCCTCAAGGGATTGCTGAAATCAGAGAATTAATCATTCGTATTGGTAAAAGCGGAAAAACAATTGTGATAGCCTCACATATTCTGGATGAAATCCAAAAAGTGTGTACGCATGCAGCCATTCTTCGCGATGGAAAATTACTCCAAGTGTCAACAATTGATTCCCTCATCGGAAATCAAGATGTACGCCTAATCAAAGTAGGAGCTGAAGAAATGACCAAGGTCAAATCAATCGTCGAACAAATGCCTAGTTACTCCATCTACAAAGAAGACGACCATACACTAATTATCCGTTGTCCAAGAGATACAACGGCATCCATGATGAACAAGTTCTTTTTCGATCATGGAATTGTGCTGAACCAACTAAGCGTCTTCAGTGAAAGTCTGGAAAATCAATTTTTGGAAATTATCAAGAAATCATAAAGCGAGCAAAGCGGTTGCGTGGATGCGGAATTATTTGTGCATGACCTCCCGCTGAAAAAAAATATACTTATGAAAAACTTAATTGCTATTGAATGGATGAAGCTGAGACGATTGGTTACCATGAAGGTAATTTTAATCATCTACGCGATAACAGTTCCGTTAATCTATTTCTGCTTAGGATTTATTGAAGTGGGGCCGTTTTCTATGCCCGACTACATCTACGAGTTTCCACATAGTTACAACTTTGTTGCCTACATCGCGTCTTGGTTTAACCTTTTAGTCGGTGTTATTATCATGGTTTTTACCTCCAACGAAATTAAATACAAGACACAACGACAAAATGTAATAGATGGACTGAGCAAAAGAGACGTGATCTTTGCAAAGTTTGGAATTGTTTTTTTGTTCTCGGTTGCCATTACCTTGTACGTGGCGATTGTTGGATGGATTTTCGGATTGATTTACACTGAAAATTCAAGTGACATTATGTTCAATGGATTGGAGCAGATTGGAGCCTACTTTCTAACTACTTTGGGGTATTTTTCATTTGCCTTTTTCTTTGCTAGTATGGTTCGGATGCAAGCCCTTGCAATCATTCTGTATATTTTCTCAACCTTCATCGAAAGTTTAATTGGATTAGCAGTTGCACGCGAATATTCTCAGTTTTTCCCATTGAAAACCTTCAGTAACCTCATTCGGAACCCATTTTTTGAAATGGTAGACCCAACAGTCGACGGACAAGCGATTCCAGATCAGTTCATTCTCGGTCAAGGATGGAGCGCTGTATTTGCCGTTTTCTATATTGCTTGTTTTGTTCTTATTAGTTATTGGGTGATCAAACGCAGAGACATTTAACTCACGTGAAATAGCGCGAAAAAACGTCGGGTGATTGAAACTTTCGGTTGTGCGATAACTTCGCGAAATAATTAAGTATATTTATCGCTAAAACTCAATAGGTAATGGGCAGTAAAAGAGAAATTAAAAAAGTGGTAAAAGAAATGGTGTACGACATCATGGACGAATGTGATTACCACGTTGAAAATATGAGTAAAAACGCTGAAGCTGCGGATAAATTGATGGATGAAGTTGTGGAATACCACGATAAGATGATGTCAAAAATTCGAACAACGAAAGACAAAGCAGGCTTCAAAGCACTTCGAGCTCAACTCGAAGAAGATGCTGATGGTTTTGTTCAAAAAATCAACGATTTAAATTAAACTTAAACTACGAAAACGAAGAATTATGTGGGCTTGGTTAAAACGACTATTTAGAATTGGAAAAGCAGAAGCACATTCGGCATTAGATAAATTAGAAGATCCAGTAAAAATGACGGAGCAAGGGATCCGTGATTTGAAAGCAAACCTCGAGAAAGCATTGGTTGCCATGGCAGAAGTAAAGGCAATGGGAATCCGTTCGAAAGGAGAGGTAGAGGATTACGAGAAAAAGGCTGCGGATTACGAAATGAAGGCAACATTGCTATTGAAAAAAGCAGCTGCTGGTGAAATGGATGCTGCTGAAGGTGACCGCTTGGCTGCAGAAGCTCTTTTGAAAAAGAAAGAAAATGAAGGTCATGCTGCATTGGCGAAGAAGAATCAGTTGTACTACGAGCAAAACGCAGACAAGCTGAAAAGCAACATCGATGATCTTAAAAAGAACATTTCGAAGTATGAAAGCGAGCTGAAAACACTGAAAGCGAGAGCGAAGGTGAGTAAAGCACAAAAGGACATCAACAAAGATTTGGCAGGAATTGATTCAGATTCTACCGTACAAATGCTTGAGCGCATGAAGGAAAAAGTGGCGCAAGAAGAAGCATTGGCTGAATCATATGGAGATATTGCTTCTGAAAGTCGTTCTTTGGATGAAGAAATCGAAGATGCTTTGGATTCTTCTTCAGCTGAAATGAAAGTAAAAAGCGATTTAGATGCATTGAAAGCGAAGATCGCTGACGGAGAATAAGCACAAACTTTTGTATATTCAAATCCCGTTTTATTCCGTTTTCGACGGAGGAAACGGGATTTTTTTATTGAACACGAGGCGAGAATTAATAAACTGTTCCGCAGAAGAATTACTCACACATGAAACTAACTACCAAACAACTTTTATTAATTGCGGGAATTCTCGCCTTTGTCGGGATGCTTTTTGTCAATTTCGATAAACACGAAGATCAGATGCTTTTCCGTGCCAGTGCACTCGGTGGTTTGATGGTCTTTTTCTGGTTCTTCGATGTTATCCCGATGTATGTCACAGCAATGATTCCGCTCGCACTTGGCGTTCCAATGGGACTGATTACTGGAGACGGGATTGCAGGAGCCTACGCCAATAAGTTCATTTATCTATTTCTCGGAGGGTTTATTCTCGCGCTCGCGATGGAAAAATGGGACGTTCACAAGCAATTGGCACAAACAATTATTGGATTAGTAGGGAGATCTAAATCACGAATTTTACTTGGTTTTATGCTGAGCACTGGCGTGTTGAGTATGTGGATTTCCAATACAGCAACGACCATTATGATGTTGCCCATGGTGCTCGCAGTGATCAAAAATTTAGATCATGAAGAGGGTTCGCGCTTTCCCCGTTTTTTATTGTTGTCGATTGCCTACTCAGCAAGTGTTGGAGGAATGGCAACACTCGTAGGTTCCCCACCGAATAGTATTCTGGCTGGCTATTTATCCGAAAATCAAGGGATCACCCTCTCCTTCGCTGAGTGGATGAAATTTGGAATGCCGCTTTCGTTGGGACTACTCACGTTGTTGTATTTCTACTTCATTCTTCTCCTAAGAGGAGAAAAGGGAGGAAACGAAATCAAGCTTGAAATAGAGAAAAAGCCGTGGAATAAAGATCAGAAGCGTATCATTTACTTCTTTCTGCTGATTGTAGTTTTGTGGATCACCCGAGGCTTCATCATGGATTACCTCAAAGACCACGACATTCATTTCGCCTACGGAGATGAACATATCGCCATTTTCGGAGCAATTCTCATGTTTATTCTTCCGAGCAGTGCGGGCAAACCCTTGTTAGAGTGGAGCGATACACAGAAATTGCCATGGGGCGTTCTATTGCTGTTCGGAGGAGGTTTGGCCTTGGCGAAAATGTTGGAGACGAATGGTGTAATCACAGAGATTTCAGAATTATTCGAAAGCTTCAAAAGTGTGAATGTCGGCGTTCTGCTGTTGATTGTGGTGACACTCGCCATTTTCGGAACAGAATTCATGTCGAATACCGCTATGGTGAGTGTTCTCATCCCCGTAATTGCCACCTTTGCGATTAGTGCAGGAATTTCCATCACAGAATTGTGTATTCCCGTTGCGCTTTCGGCTAGTTGCGCGTTCATGCTACCCATCGGAACGCCTCCAAATGCCATCGTCTTTTCTGGAACCGACCTCAAAATAAAACACATGGTGCGAACTGGATTTGTATTAAATGTGATGGCGGTATTGATCGTGGTGGCGTATTCGATATTGTTTATTAAGTAGTTGATGAAAGGAAACTGATTGATCCATCGAAATGAAAAAATCAAATGTTCCATTTTTTGAAGAACAGACCAAAGCTGCATTAAACCAATTATTAAATGTTGAATATGACCAATCCATGTTCTTTCTTCTAGAATTGGATCAGGAAGACAAGTCTGACTTAAAAACAAATTTTGATGAGATCATGAATTTTTGGGTTCTCCCAGAACAGATTGGAAAGAAGTTTAGACTGCATGAAATAGCTGAAATACTAACGACGCCTCGAAATGAAATTCCTTTGTGGATTAAACTATCGGAAGAAGAGAAAGGACAAACCTATAAGATGAGTATCAGCAGACGGTTTAGAAAACTGCGGGTGATTCGTGAAAGGCATGAATATTCACCAACATTTCCTTTTATTCAATGAGAAGATGGAGTACAAACTATTGCAACAATCCTTTCTTTCGATAGCGTTTCCAGCACGTCCATCGACAACAACAAACAATCAGAATGCAATTTTCTTAGCGAGCGAATGTCCAAAATCAATCAAAAATAAATACCTTCAACAAAGTAAAATAAGACGTTAAAAATTGATTCAATGAAAGTACTTCTTTCGCCTGCGAAGGCATTAGACATGGATAAAGAAATAAACGCACCTCGTGCAAGTGCACCGATCTTTTTAGACAAAAGTGAAGCGCTGGTGAAAAAACTCGCAAAGTTCTCTTCAAAGAAAATAGGAGAGATGATGCACTTGTCGCAAGATTTGTCCGATTTGAATCATGAACGTTACCAGTCGTGGAAGGCAAGTACGGAACTAGATGGAAGCAACACGTACGCAATTGCAGCCTTTAATGGTGAAGTGTATCGTGGGTTCGATGCAACGACACTTTCAGCAGAGAAATTAGAGGAAGCGCAAAATACCGTTCGCATTTTGTCGGGATTATATGGCGTATTGAAGCCCTTGGATCTGATTTACCCATACCGATTGGAAATGGGAACGAAGTGGTCCGTAACGCCAAAAATAACTTCACTGTATAAGTTTTGGGGAACATCCATTTCAGATACACTCAACGAAGAAAATGAGGATGGAATCATTGTGAACCTGGCTTCCAATGAATACTTCAAAGCGGTGGATAAAAAAGCCTTGAAGGGACGTGTCGTAACACCAACTTTCAAAGAGTTTAAGAATGGAAAGTACAAAGTAATCATGGTATATGCGAAGAGAGCACGTGGTTTTATGGCGCGATACATCGTTGATCATTCGATTACCAACGTGGAAGACTTGAAAGCATTTGATACGGATGGTTACCGCTTCGACGAAAATCTTTCATCTGGAGACGATTGGGTATTTACCCGATAAATGATCACCTGATTAACCTATCCAATTATACCTTATGACACGAGAAGAATACATCAAGATTTGTTCGGTGTGCACGAACCGAAAGTTTAGTCCGAAGGAAGGAATCATTTGTGGACTCACGGATAATCCGGCAAATTTCGAATTGTCTTGTCCAGATTATGAAGAAGATTCAAACGAGGTTCGTTTGGTAGAAATGAAGAATAATCATGACACAAAGCAGTCGAACAAGGTCGTTAATCGCGCTCGTATTGTTCTTTTCGTTGTAGCGGGCCTTTACGCATTCGTGGGAGTGTATGAAGCATTCTTTATGCTCGGTGCTCACATTCTTTTCGGCACAATTGACTGGATTGTATCAGCGATTTTTATCGGTCTGGCAATCTTCTCGTACAAAAAGGCATTTCTAGCATTGATTTTAGGGCTTGGCGTTTACCTGGGATTAATCCTTTTACTTGCCGTATTAGATCCCATGACAATTGTGCAAGGCATCATCTGGAAAATTTTAATTGTTACGCTACTTGTACTTGGAATTAAGGAAGCAAAATCCTCTAAACCGAAAGAAGCAAAAACAACAAATGGAGAATTGTTGGATCAGCTGTGAATTGGTCGAACGAGATAGAATATGAAGGATATCCTCAGTTCTTGATCCTTTTCCTTCCTCAACTGTACAGCATAATATGATGAAATCAATCTGCATCGGAATTGTCATACTTTGGAGCTTGTTAGCATGCTCGCAATTGCCGGTTAGCAAAACGGATGCGCAGATTCAGACGTTTTCAGATTTCAAATCACGTAGCTCACAACCGCTGTATCAAAAATACGGTCAGGTGTCGGCGGTAAAAGTAGTATTGGACACAAAAACGAATAAACTTCACTTCATTTCTTCGTCGGATTACGAATATCATCATGAATTCTGTCGCGAAGAATTAGGGTATTACAAGTCATTGAGTGATTTCAATGATGAAAATTATTCGTCCGAAAGTACGCGAAGATTTTTGCTGGCGAACATCAATTACTATCAATCCATCGATAAGTTCACATTGGAATTGGGTCCGTCAGATCGGATGAATGTCCAACACCTGGAAAAATTATTCAGTGCAGTGAAGGCCGAGGTGTATTTCAGTCAGAATTTGTTTTTGATGCTAAATACCTCTCACGTTGTTTCGTTAAAGCCAAGTCTTTCGAAGCAGATTCCTTCATTAACGCCTGAGGAAATCTACGCAAATCAAACCTATCAACCGCTTTCAAAGTATTCGAATTACGGGAGAGTAGTGATTGTTCGAGATTGGGAAAAACAGTCAAAAGATATCCGTTCAACAGATATTTTACTTCTAGAAGATATTCCGCCAAGTTTTCCCTTAGTAGCGGGCGTAGTGGTGACGCAATTTCAAACGCCATTGAGTCATGTTTCTTTACTCGGACAAAATCGTAAGATTCCCGTTTGTGCGTATACCAAGCTGTTCAGTACGGATCATTTGCTTGCATTGGAAGGGAAAACGGTGAAGTTTACGGTAGAACAAGATACATTCAAGTTGGATCTTGCGGACGTGACGCTGAAAGGGCAGAAGCGCAGTAAATCTCCCATCAAGTTGCGCTATGACTTCTCAATGGATACGCTAATCGCTGCAGAATACATTCGTGAAAGAGACAGCAAAAGTGTGGGCAACAAAGCCGCAAACTTTGCTTTATTGGTCGATTATACAGAGAAAATTGATTTCAAAACGCCAGAATCTGCTTTCGCCATTCCGTTCTCCTTCTACAAACAACACGCAACGAAATCAGGCATTGATCCGCTTTTGGCACAATTGCTCCAGAAAGATAATTTGAATCGACATCCGGATTTGGTGAAGCGCGATTTGAAACTGATTCGAAAAATGATCAAGGAAACGCCTGTTGATGCTCAACTATTGTCAGATATCGAAAAAATGATTCTTCGACTGGGGACGCACCGACGTTTGCGCTTTCGATCTTCTACGAATGCGGAGGATCGGGATGGTTTTTCTGGAGCTGGATTGTATACGTCCAAAACGGGGGAGTTGTATAGCGATAAGAAGCCAATCGATCGCGCGATTAAAAAAGTGTGGGCGAGTTTGTGGTCGTACGGTGCATTTATGGAGCGAGAAGCGTTTAACATCGATCATCGAACAGTCGCAATGGGAATTTTGGCACATCGATCTTTCCCAAATGAAGAAGTAAATGGCGTGGCGATTACCACCAACTTATATCGTGACAATTATCTCGGATTTGTTGTCAATGCGCAATTGGGCAATGAAAACGTGGTAGATCCAACCAATGGAGTAGTGTGTGATCAATTTATTTGCTATCCCGATGAAGAAGTGTCTGGTTACGGACGAAATGGGGGAAGTATTGATATCATTACCTATTCGAGTCTCAACAATGGAAAGTTGGTCATGACGGATGAGGAGATTACTGCGTTGGCGAATACCCTTGAAAGGATAAAGCGACTTTACTTGAGAAAGCACTATACGAATAAATCGTACCTCAATTTCGGTTTGGATTTAGAATTTAAACTGGATGCCGAAACGCGGCAGCTGTACATCAAGCAAATGCGGATTTTCAATAACTAAAAATGCCACCTCATAGAAATAAGGTGGCACTTTTTATATCAAATAGAAATTACTTTTTGATCACAAATCGCTCTGTATTGTTTGCGTTTGTTCTCAATAAATAAACTCCTTCTGTCAAATCACTCACATCAATCGTTGTGCGTTGTTCAGCATCTACAATCGTTGATTTTACAAGTTTACCATCTGTATTGTAGATGAACACTTCATTGATTCCAAGATTTCCGTCCCATTCCAATGTGATACTGTTCACCGCTGGATTCGGGTATAATTTAAGCATCGCAGGAGCTTCTTCTTCTTCTTCAATTGTTTCAGCAACGTACATTTTTGATCCTGCACATTTTCCGAATTGGATATCATCAATGCCATAATCGTTGAATCCAGTTCCTGAAGTTTGACGAATTTCAATAACCGAATTTGAAGAGGAGTACGTCGCATCCCAACTTACACAGTATAGCGTCCAATCGTGTTCTGGTGCTGTTGCTGTGTTGAATGATCCTATCACATTTCCATCAATCAGTACATCGAATGTTTGCGTTGAATTGTTACTTGCGTTGTCCGAAATTTCTCGAATTTCCCAGAATTCAAAGATGTAAGTACTTCCAGAACTAACCGATACATTGTCTTTCCAAATAGTACCATTTGTACCGTCAACAATCAAGAAGTGACCATCAGAAGTTCCCAATGTATGATCCCAAAGATCATCGATCCAAAGCAAGTTTCCACATTTGTCTCTTGGCTCGTGACCAACACAAACAGATCCAACTGAACACGTACACGTTACGGTAAGTCCACTGGATACAGGAATAGATGTGTTTTCAAAGTCTCCATTCGGTAACTGATCATTAATCTCACATCCACATCCATCTTTTTTACAATCGACGTAAACAGTTTCGCAATAGGTCACATATGGTACGTTTGGATCATCACAACAGTAAATGCGAACGCACACTTCGTATTCTCCATCACCAGGGAAAGAATAAATAAAACTAGAGCTAGACGATACAGGTACTCCGTCTACAAACCAGAAGTAGCAGTATTCAGAACCAGAAGTATAGGCGCTAAATTTATGGTTGTAGCAATCTTTTATAGATACAGAGTATTCAAAATAATCTTCCAGTTGTGGAATCTCACATTGAATTTCACATTGTCCGAATTCGATATCATCAATTCCGTAATCATTGTATCCACTACCAGCAGTTTGTACAATTTCAATTGTTGCTGACAAAGAAGAGAAGTTGGCAGTCCATGTAGTACAGTATTGTGTCCAAACATCTTCTGGAGCACTCGCTGTATTGAACGAAGCAATTGTTGTTCCATTCACTCTTAAATCGAAGGATTGAGTTGAGTTGTTTCCCCAGTTGTTGTCGGATACTTCTCTAATTTCCCAGAAAGAGAAAACATAATCTTGCCCTGCGGATACAGGAACTGTTTCGCTCCATACAGAACCGTTTCCTCCATCTAC
>PDWJ01002574.1_pt1 | contig 18995 bp, 13 predicted proteins | sample 1430881 | NCBI WGS metagenome assembly PDWJ01 (sample SAMN01162460, study PRJNA174530) | Oral metagenome, whole genome shotgun sequencing project. | biome: Marine environment; feature: Marine mammal; material: Swab sample of the gingival sulcus; isolation source: swab sample of gingival sulcus...
GTCATTATCGCCGATGCAGTACAAATCAAAAACAGCCTTTCTATCCATCTCGGTCAAGCCCAGTTTTTCTGTTGAAGAATAGCTCAGGTCTTTTATTTTGCGGTCGGGAAGTATCTGATTCAGAAAATCAATGAGGAGTGCTTTATTGGGTTCAGTGCCAAAAAGTTTTTTAAATCCAAAATCTGTCAGGGGGTTGATATACTTTCTCTTTTTCTCACACATATCTAAATGGTCATCTATAGGTTTCTCACAAAGGTAGGTGTTTTTTTTCAATCGAATATTTTTTGAGAAAATTTCTAGAGAATGAAAGCCACCTCATTAAGATATTAAACTTAAAAGCGTGAGTTTTCCCTGATATTCAGGTCGGGGGGAGAATAATACTTTTGATAGAAATCCGTATTCATAAACTTTTTAAAAACTTAACTGCAAAGTTCGCTAAGAATACGCAAAGAAACCATTACATTTGGTAGTTGAATCTATCATACATAAAAGCAAATTAAAATATTTGTAACGATATAATAAATGAAGAAAATCATCATTGCTCCCGATAAGTTTAAGGGATCATTAAGCAGTATAGAATTTTGCACGATTGCTGAAACATATTTGAAAAAGGAATTCCCGAATATCGAGATTATAAAACTTCCTTTGTCGGATGGTGGTGATGGTTGGGTTGAAGTAATGCAACACTACTGCAAGGGAAGTATCTTTAGCGCACAGGTTCACGATCCTTTAATGCGTCCTATCCAAGCCAAATATTTATATTTACCCAATGAGCAAAAGGCATTTATTGAAATGGCAGAAGCATCAGGCTTACACTTATTGCGCACACAAGAGTACAATCCAATGCTGACATCAAGCTTTGGTACGGGCGAATTAATTTTGCATGCTATTGGTAAAGGAGCAAAACACATCGTCTTAGGTCTGGGAGGAAGTGCTACAAACGATGCCGGAATGGGTATGGCTCGTGCGTTGGGCTACAAATTTCAAGACAAGCAAGGAAATGAATTGGAAGGAAACGGCGGACAACTTCAAAAAATAGAAAAAATCATCTTTCCCGATAATTTGAAGCTTCTTCGTGGCATTCGTTTTGATATTGCTTCTGATGTAAATAATCCGTTATACGGCACTCAAGGTGCTGCACACATCTATGCACCTCAGAAGGGAGCTGACAACAAAATGGTATTGGCATTAGATACCGGACTTCAGCACTTTAACAAAATATTAAAAAGAGATTTTCAGAAAGATTATCGTGCCGCAATTGGAGCCGGAGCTGCCGGAGGATTAGGTGCCGGAGCTTTGTTTTTCTTAAATGCTGATGCTAAAAGCGGAATAGAAATCATTCTAAAGCAATCGGATTTTGAAACTATGATTGCTGATGCTGATTGGATAATAAGCGGAGAAGGTCATTTCGATAAACAAAGTTTCTCGGGAAAAGTAATAGGAGGAATTTTAAAAACAAAGAAGAGACAAAAGCTCGCACTGATCTGTGGTAAAATTGATTTGAATGCGCTGGAGCTTGCGGAAGTTGAGATAGATTTTTCTTACGAATTTATGGCACACGCAAAAAATAAAGAAGATGCTCTTCAAAACAGTGAAAAATATTTAAAACAAGCTCTTGAATCATTTTTACATCAAATTAATTGCAAATAAAACAGCACACAAAATTCCATACAAAGCTAAAAGCATACTGTCTTATTCAATAAAGCATAAAACCATTCTAACAATTTGAATATCTGATTTCCACAGCTCGAAACAGGAAAGATTTACACTATTTATAATTGATATAAAAAGACTTACGGTGAAAGGTGAAATTTTAACATTTCGTTTCGTTATACTTTATATAGATAGTCTAAGAAAAAAATGTAAATTGCAGATTCAAACAAAATTCTAAATCTTATGTCGCAAAATAAACGAATAAACAGCTCATTGCCAATATTCATGGCGTTCCTTTGTATGGGATTTGGTGATGTTGTAGGTCCTATGGTTTCTTTGGTAAAAGATTCATTTGAGGTCAGTAACTTTGTAGCATCACTAATTACTTTTAGTGGTTTTATTATGTTCGGTCTACTATCAATCCCTATGGGATTATATCAAGACAGAAAGACCAAGAAGCAAGTATTAATCATCGGTTTAGCTGTTGCTTTTGCAGGTCTGGCTCTTCCAATGTTTTTTGGTTTGAATGGACAAAGCATTGATTTAAGTTCGGGGGACAACACCAAATTATATATTTTATTTATTTCAATCTTCCTAATGGGAGCCGGAGCAGCCACTTTACAAGTGTCGGGGAATCCGATCATGCGTGATGTATCGAGTGCCGGAAAATATGCAAGTAATCTATCGCTTGGTCAGGCAATCAAGGCTATTGGTTCATCCATCGGCTTTCTGTTACCGCCGGCAGTTGCAGGTATCTATGAGTGGACAATCTTATTCCCTATCTATGCCATCGTTATCTTGCTCACCCTAATTTGGGTTCAATTCACCAAAATAACAGAAGAAAAAGAATCCGGAGCAGCACCGGCAAGTTTAAGTTCATCATTAAAACTATTCACGTCAAACCGATTTGTTTTTATGATGGTAATGGGAATTTTCTTATATGTTGGCGCAGAAGTATCAATGAGTGCCCAACTTCCAATACTTATGAAAGACGTATTCAATTTAGAAGTTGGTTTATGGCTTACATGGGGATTGTATTTTTTGCCTATTTTCATCGGACGCCTGCTTGGTTCTGCAATTCTCAGAAAAATTAAAGCCGGAAAGTTCTTAGGCTTTACGGTGATTCTGTCCATTCTGGGTATGGCATTATTATTTTCGGGAACGCAAAGTTTAACATTTGCCGGAATCTTCTTGATAGGTCTGGGTTTTGCAAACATCTTCCCACTGATTTTTTCGATTACAGTGGATAAAATGCCGGAACGTACCAACGAACTTTCAGGGCTCATGGTAACGGCAATTGTTGGTGGTGCTGCCATTCCTCCGATTTCAGGATTGGTTGCGGACATAAACATTCTTTATGGTTTTATTGTGCCTGCCGTTTGTTTACTTTATATAGGTATCTTAGCAAAACAATCATTTAACAAGTAAAAATTATGTCGAAATATAGTAATGACAAACGAATAGTAATGACCTTAGATGCGGGAGGAACAAACTTTGTATTTTCCGCCATTCAAGGAAATAAGGAAATCATAGAGCCTATTCACCTTCCATCAAACGGCAGCAACTTGGATCTCTGTTTGGAAACAATTATCAAAGGGTTTCGAGAAGTGGAATACAGTCTTAAAGAAAAACCTGTTGCAATCAGCTTTGCTTTTCCCGGACCTGCTGATTACCCCAACGGTATTATCTATGACTTGCACAACCTTCCCGGTTTTCGGGGTGGCGTAGCATTGGGACCTTTATTGCAAAATCGGTTTAAACTTCCCGTATTTATCAATAACGATGGAGATTTATATGCCTACGGAGAAGCAATTGCCGGAATTTTGCCCGAGATAAATACGATGCTTGCAAAAGGTAAAAGCCCGAAAAGGTTCAAAAATCTGGTGGGATTCACACTGGGAACAGGTTTCGGCGGTGGTATTGTTCGTGATGGTGAATTGTATATTGGCGACAATTCCGCAGCTACCGAGGTATGGATTATGAGTTCGCCCTATTTGAAAAATGTAAATGTCGAGGAAGGTGTCAGCATCAGAGCCGTGGAACGTGTTTATGCCGAATTGACCAATATTCCAAAAGATCAAGCACCAACACCAAAAGAAATTTACGAAATTGGCATTGGTAAGCAAAAAGGAAATATTGAAGCAGCAAAAGAAGCCTATCACCGCATGGGACAAGTTTTGGGTGATGTGATGGCAAATATTCTTACAATTACCGACGGCATTGCTGTGATAGGCGGAGGTGTTGCCGGAGCAAAAGAGCTGTTTTGGGATTCAATGCTGGAGGAAATGAACAGGAAGTTTGAAAACTTTAACGGAGAACATTACAAAAGAATCGTACAGAAGGTTTACGACCTTGAAGATAAAAAATCAAATGAAGATTTTATGTACGGAAAAATAAATGAAATCGTTGTACCTTACACAGATGAACGTATCTTGTATGATTCTGAAAGCCGTGTCGGGGTTGGTCTGACACGAATTGGTACAAGCAGGGCTATTTCTATCGGTGCTTATGCTTATGCACTTCACCAATTAGACAAATAAGTTTTGCACTCATATTATTAGAAATTAATTATTATAATCATCGTCAGTTCAATCTGACATAAAAAAATAAAAAATGGATTACGTAGTTGGAATAGATATTGGAGGAACAAACACTAGTTTTGGACTTGTTGACAGAGACGGTAAAATATTACATTCAGGGATTATTTCCTCTCAGCGTCACGAAGATCCCATCGACTTTTTGAGAGAACTTTACCACGAAATTGAAGCTTTGAGAGTCAAGATGAACGAAAACTCAAGGCTTGTGGGGATAGGTATTGGTGCACCTAATGGCAACCACTTAAAAGGAACAATTGAATTTGCGCCTAACCTTCCGTGGAAAGGTTTAGTGAATATCACAAACGAAATGAAGAAATTTTATCCCGAAACACCTGTATATCTCACAAATGATGCAAATGCTGCTGCCATTGGTGAGATGATATACGGAGGTGCTAAGGGTATGGACAACTTTGTGATGATTACCTTGGGAACGGGACTTGGTTCGGGAATTGTTTCGGAAGGAAAGCTTCTATATGGTTACGATGGTCTTGCCGGTGAAATTGGACACACATTGGCAGTTCCGGAAGGTAGAACGTGCGGTTGTGGAAAAAAAGGTTGCTTAGAAACTTATGTATCTGCTCCCGGCATCAAAAGAACTGCTTTTGAATTGATGGCGACATACAACACGCCTTCCGAATTAAGAAACTATACCTACAATCAGCTAAATTCCAAAATTATTTATGAAGCCGCATCAAGCGGTGACCAAATTGCTTTGCAATGTTTTGAATATACGGGAAAGATGCTTGGAACAAAATTAGCCGATACAGTTGCCCATACAAGACCTGAAGCAATTTTCTTGTTCGGAGGATTGGCACAAGCAGCAGATATGCTATTAGTTCCAACAAAAAAATATATGGAATATCATTTGTTGAACGTTTACAAAGGTAGAGTAAAAGTTATGCTTTCCGGTCTAAAGCCCGGCGATGCTGCAATTCTTGGAGCAAGTGCCTTGGCTTGGAAAGATTTCTCTCAACCAAACAAATAATTGATAATTAAATGTTTATACCGCTGTATAATTAATACAGCGGTTTTTTATAATTCTGATTACTGAATATGAAGAAGCTATTTTACTTATTTCTTCTTAGCCTGATTATTAGCTCATGCGGCAAGCAACAAACTACACACACGCAATCGCTAAATGAAAATTGGTTTTTTGAATACAACAACAATTGGTATGAAGCGCAAGTTCCCGGCGTTATCCATACAGACTTACTCAACAATAAGCATATCAAGCAACCTTTCTACGGTTCGAATGAAGATTCCTTGCAATGGATTGGCGATAGTGTTTGGATCTATAAAAAAGAATTTACGATCAACAGTGTGATAAAAAACGCTGACAATATTGATTTATGTTTCGATGGCTTGGACACCTATGCCAAGGTTTGGCTGAACGACTCGCTTGTTCTCGAAACAGCAAACATGTTTCGTGCATACCAAACACCCGTTAAGGAACTTCTGAAAGAAAAAAATAAGCTCAAAGTGTGCTTTTACCCTGCTGAAAAAATCCAAGACAGTATCAGCAAACTTTTCCCCTATCAACTTCCTGATGTTCGTTCTTACACACGAAAAGCTCCATACCATTTTGGCTGGGACTGGGGACCGAAATTTGTTACTGCCGGAATATGGAAAGATGTAAAACTTGTATATTGGAATACGCTGATAATTGAAAATATTTCCTACGCAACGGTCGCAATTGAAAATGGTGTTGCTAAAGTAAATGCAGAAATACAGTACCAAGCCCAAAAAGATTGTGAAGCGAACATTTTGATTAAAGATCACAACACGACATATTACAACAAAAGCATTCGTTTGGATTCAAAATCGAACAAAGCAAGCATTCAATTCGACATTGAAAACCCGACACTGTGGTGGCCGAATGGTATGGGAGATCAATATTGCTACACATTGAAAGCAGAAATAACGGCAAACGATGATCAACAATCCTTCACTCAAAATATTGGAATCAGAACCATTGAACTGGAACAAAAAAAAGATAGCATCGGCAGTAATTTCGCATTTATCATCAACGGAAAAAAAGCATTTATCAAAGGGGCAAATTACATTCCTCAGCACAGTTTTCTCCCTTCGGTAAGTGCAAACGATTACGAGCAAGTTCTTCAGGCGGCTGTTGATGCCAATATGAATATGCTTAGAGTTTGGGGAGGTGGTTTCTATGAAAATGACCTTTTCTACGAACTGTGTACGAAGAAAGGCTTATTGGTTTGGCAAGACTTTATGTTTGCCTGCACCATGTATCCCGGTCATGATGCATTTTTGGAAAATGCGAAAGAAGAATTTATCCAAAATGTTGATCGCATAAAAGGAAATTCGTGCATCGCATTGTGGTGTGGCAACAATGAAATATCGGAAGGTTGGCATAACTGGGGTTGGCAAAAAGCCCTGAATTATTCGGCAAGCGATTCGAGCTTGGTCTATCATCACTACGACACGCTTTTTCACCATATCATCCCTAAAGTGCTCAACGCATCAGATCCTTACAGACCTTATTGGCCATCATCGCCATCATACGGTTGGGGACGAAGCCGAAGTTTGAAAGAAGGTGACATTCATTATTGGGGCGTTTGGTGGGGCGCAGAGCCTTTCGCGATGTACAAGCAAAAAGTAGGACGATTTATGAGCGAGTACGGATATCAATCCTTTCCGGGACTCACCACCATCAAAAAATACATTCCGAAAGAAGAACAATACCTAAACGCTCCAATGATGAAAACACATCAAAAGCATCCCCGAGGTGCTGCGCTTATTCAAGAATATATGGAGCGAAATTATTCCGTTCCAAAACGCTTTGACGACTATATTTACCTTAGTCAAGTTCTTCAAGCCGAAGGAATGAAAATTGCCGTTGAAGCACATCGCCGAGCCATGCCTTATTGTATGGGTACTCTTTATTGGCAACTGAATGATTGTTGGCCCGTAATTTCATGGTCATCCATTGATTTTGATAAAAAATGGAAGGCTTTTCACTATTTCACAAAAGATATGTATAAAAATCTAATTATCACAAATGATACAGTGAATAAGCATGTACAAACAAAGATTGTAAATGACCATTACGAAACAAAAAACTATTTGGCAGAAATTGTTCTTATGAAAAATGATGGTGAAATACTGATGCAAAAATCCGTTGAAAAAAAATTAACGTGGGGCAGTCATACGATTTTTGATATTTCCGTGGATGAATTTCCGAAAGGTTTTAAACCCGAAAACACCTTTCTGTTAAGCAAGGTATATGAAAATGGGGAGTTGCTTGATTTAAACACTTTCTATTTTAATAAAATCAAGGATTTTCAACTTTCGGAGGTAACACCCAAAATAGAAATACAGCACAAAACTACGCACTCGCTGCTAATGATCAGTGCTGACAAGCTTATCAAAAATTTGTATTTGCACACAGATGATGAGGGATTCTTTGAAGACAATTATTTTGATGTTGTACCGGGCGAGCAGTATGCCGTGAAATATTTTAATGCAAACACAGGACATAAGCTCGACCTTGATAAACTTCTTTATAAATCAATAAATAATCTCAATAAAAAAGTCAAAACGCTTCGTTAAGGTCATATTAAGACAAGCAAACGAGAAAGTCGGATTTTATAAACGCTAAAACAAATGAATAATTATAAAATTGAAATTTGCGCAGGATGTATTGATTCCGTAAAAGCTGCGACAAATGCAGGAGCAGACAGGGTTGAACTATGCGACAACCTGATTGAAGGAGGAACAACTCCCTCCTATGGACTCATCAAGGCAGCCGTAAAAGAAAACATCAAAGTGAACGTAATTATTCGCCCTCGCGGGGGAGATTTTCTGTATTCCGATGCAGAATTTGAGATAATGAAAGAAGATATACGAATGTGCAAAGAACTTGGTGCACACGGCGTGGTTATCGGTATGCTCGACAAATTTGGAAATATTGACAAAACACGCACAAAGCAATTGGTAAACGAGGCTTCAGGAATGGACGTATGTTTTCACAGAGCTTTTGATATGGCAAATGACTGGGAGAAATCTATTCAAGCAATTATCGACTGCGGATGTCATCGGATATTAAGTTCAGGAATGAAAAACTCCGCCTTGGAAGGGCTCGAAAACATTCAAAAATATGTAAAAACATTTGGAGACAAAATTTCAATCATGCCCGGTTCGGGAATTAATTCTTCGAATATTAAAACCCTTCGAGATGTATCGGGTGCGAAAGAGTTTCATCTATCGGCACGAACAGTCAAAGACGGAAACATGGAATTTAGAAAAGACGGTATTGCTATGGGCGGAAGCATCGAAACCGGAGAATATGGTCGGAAGATTTCCGATGAACAAATCATAAAAGAAATTATTCAACTTATTAATGGTTAAATTATTTAAAATAACTTTGTTAAAAAAACGAAATATGCGTTATTTACTTTCATTCATATTTAGTATCAGTGCTGCTCTGGGCTTTGCACAATTTGAGCAAATAGAGCACTCTACACGATTGATGACTTTCAACATCAAGTATGACGATCCGAACGATGGCGAACACGCATGGGCAAAACGTCGTGATTTTGTGGTTGAAGTGATTCGATATCACAGAGCTGAAATTATTGGAGTTCAAGATGCTTTGTATCACCAAGTAAAGGAATTGGAATATTATTTCCCAAAGTTCAAAAGAAGTGGTTCGTCAAGTAATAATGGAAAAATGGATGGTGAGTTTTGCAGTATTTTTTATGACAGCACAAAGTACAAGCTTTTGGATGAAGGTACTTTTTGGTTGAGTGAAACACCCGACAGTGTAGGTAGTAAAGGTTGGGATGCTGCACTGCCACGCATTGCAAGTTGGGTGAAACTCAAAGATATTTCGCGAAAACAAATTTTTTATGTGTTTAATGCCCACTTGGATCATCAAGGGGCGATAAGCCGAATAGAAAGTGCCCGATTAATCACAAGCAAGATATCTGAATATGCTAAAGACGCTCCGGCAATTCTCATGGGCGATTTCAACAGCTTTGATACTGCGGCAGCATATCAACACATCACCTATTGGGACGAAAAAGACCGTCTGGAAGATTGCATCAAGCTACCTATCTACGGGCATCACGGACCAACGTGCACCTACATCGGTTTTGATGCAGTATTTAATTCGGGCAACAGGATAGATTTCATATTTGTAAAAAATAAAATTCAGGTATTGCACCATGTTATTATTGATGATAATTGGGATGGGTTCTACCCTTCCGATCATTTACCGGTATTGGTAGAATTAATCATCGGCTAATAAATACTACACGCAACCATTATGCGTTAATAAGCTATCATAGAAATAAGTATTATATCATTGTCAAAAAAAACATTCAAACATGACAAACCGTAAATTAAACACCGCTTGGTTACTAATTCTTGCATTCGTTTTAGTAGTATCTTCATGTAAAAAAGGAAAAGTTCCTGAACCACAACCTGTTGCTGATAAGAAATTTGTTAAACAAGACTTAAACACAGAAGCATGGTTGAAGAGCATACAGTTTGTAGATGAAAATGAAGGATGGATTGTTGGATGGAACGAAACAATTATACACAGCACCGATGGTGGGAAAAGCTGGACAATTAACACAAGCAAATCGCCAAACCAGTACAATGATGTATGTTTCAGCGATGCCAAAAACGGATGGATCGTTGGGAAATCCATGAAAAATAGCGGTGCAATTATTAAAAGAACAAACAATGGAGGTTTAAGCTGGATGGATCAAAATATTGAAAACAGCTTAGGCTTAAATGCTTGTACTTTTCTGAACGAATCGACAGGCTATGTTGTTGGCGAAGAAGGTAAGGCATACAAAACCCGCAACGGAGGAGAAAATTGGGAAGCCTTAAACATAGAGTCAGAATCGAACCTTACGGATGTTTATGCCATTGACGAAAATAATATTTGGATATGCGGATCACATGGAACATTAATTCAAAGTACGGACGGAGGGCAAAACTGGCTGAACCATACCTCTGATGATAATGTATGGTTTCAGGCTATACATTTTGTAAACAACAACTTGGGTTGGGCAGCAACTGCCGGAAACAATGCCGGTATCTTCGCCACTACAAACGGAGGGAAAACTTGGGCAAAACAATACAATGCCAATTCCGATTATTTGAACACCGTATGTTTTGTAGATAAAAATAAAGGCTTCGCCGCAGGTGAAGGCAGTAATGGCTACATTACAACAAATGGAGGTGATAGTTGGGAAAAATTTTCATTTCCTTCTGCGCACGGCATCAGCAATATTTACTTTGATAAAAATGAGTCAGCGTGGGCAATTGGTTTAAACGGCTACCTCGCTAAATATGAGTAATGAAGCTGATAATGATTGTTACTCATTGTTAACTTCGATAATCTCTAAATCATCATTAAAGACTTCACCTTTTGATAATTGTGGAGAACAATAGAGTCCAAAATGAGCTTGAGATAATTTATTGGTTATATTCCCGATTTTAGCGTGAGAAACCAATTCTCCATTTTGCCATACTTTAGCATATCCATCATCTCGAAAATCTAAAAATATTTTCAACTCAACCCATTCTCGTTGAGGAAAAGTGATGGCAGAATTTTGGAAGATACTATTTTGTTCTCCTTGATTAGTTGTGTGTTGTAGATGTACAAATCCATCTGCATCTAAATTCACCAGCACCGTTCTTTTCCAATTATCCGTTTCGTCATCTGTAAAAGTCGCAAAACTGAACCAATCATCTTCACCGTTTGCGTTTACATTTAATTCCATATCCAACCACACCCATAGAGAAACATAGCAAGGCGTTTTGAAAGAACCTTTCGGCGTTTTTTGAAATTGTACAGTAGGATATCCTCTATGATTATTATTCATGGTTGATTTTGACACCAAATTTGCACCTTCAATCCACGCTCTGTGTGAGTAAGTTCCACTGTGAATGTTCGAATCTGTAAGTTCGTGAAAAGTCGTTCCAAGATGACTTTGCGGTGTAATATAAAAACCATCAAAATCTGTTACACTTTCAAATGATGTAGTAAATACTCGTTTATATTCATCGCAATTCTGTACATCACTAGAGTCTTTATTACATGAAAGCAATAGAAGTAATAAGACAGATATAATATTTATTCTAATCATTTGTTTCTTTAGTTTCTAATTACACTTAACAAAAGAGTCACCCGAAAACGGATGACTCCAATAATAATCAATCGAAAAAATACGATTAAAGCTTATATTCCGAAAGGTCTTTTTCAGAAAAATGAGTAATAAAGCTAACTTTTTCAATGCTTTGAGCACGAACTGTTCGGATAAATACGTCCGCAGATTTGCGAAAATCATCAGACTTGTTAGCATCTAATAAAATTAGGTAGCCAATAATAACATGTCCAGCAAGTTCAACAAGACGACGTGCGTGGAAGGTCAAATATTCTTCATCTTCCACATCCACAACTTTTGCAACCGTTTTTTCATACTGATCAGTCATTTTAACTAGAATTTTCTTCAAATATTCCAGATCAGGTTTCACGGTATGATTTTCGTATTCTCGCATTGCTTTCAAATATGCACCGTTGGTAACACCTCTTATGGCAGCAACCACCTGAAGTTGGGAAGTTCCTTCATAGATATTCGTAATTCGGGCATCTCTGTATATTCTTTCAATCGGGAAGTCTTTCATGTAGCCTGTACCTCCGTGAATTTGCAATGAATCATAAGCGATTTCGTTACAATATTCGCTAGCAAAAAGCTTCAACAGTGGTGTATACACATCAGCGAGTCTACTGTATTTCTTCAATTCTTTTCGCTCATCAGGGCTTAGTTTTCGTTCTTCAGCAACAAAGGTATATGCTTTATAAACGTCTACATATCTACTTGTTTCATAAAGCATGGTTCTGATTGCATCTGTCTTGGCACGCATGGTTGTTAACATCTCATAAACAGCAGGGAATTGAAGAATTGGTTTACCAAACTGTTCTCTTTCACGAGCATATTTTTCCGCTTCACGATAAGCGGCTTCTGCAATCCCTACAGATTGCGCACCCACACCCAAACGAGCGGAGTTCATCAAAGACATTACATACTTGATAAGCCCCATTCTTTCTGTTCCAATAAGTTCAACCGGAGCATCTTTAAAAACAAGTTCACATGTTGGAGAGCCTTTGATACCCAATTTATTTTCAATTCTACGAACCTTAACTGCTCTGTGTTTTCGATCATAAACAAACAGTGAAAGACCACGTGCATCATTCGTATTTTCTTCGGAACGAGCAAGTACCAAAGATATTTGCGCATCACCGTTTGTAATAAAACGTTTTACACCATTAAGAAGCCATGTACCCTTTTCGTTATCGTATCGCGCTTTTAGCTGTACAGCTTGAAGGTCGGAACCTGCATCCGGTTCTGTAAGATCCATTGCGGCAGTGTCGCCTGAGTGAATACGCGGAAGGTATTCCGATTTGATGTCTTCCGATCCAAATTCGTGAATTGTTTCAGCACAATCCTGCAAGCCCCAAATATTTGCAAAACCTGCATCGGCTCTCGAAACAAGTTCTGCCGACATTACGTAGGGAACAATAGAAAAATTCAATCCCCCGTACTTACGAGGAAGTGACATTCCATACATTCCGGCTTTGGTAAGAACATCATGATTTTCCTGAGTACCGCGTGCATAAATTACCTCATTGTTCACAAGGTGAGGACCTTCTTGGTCAACTGATTCTGCGTTTGGAGCAATAACATCTCCGGCAATCTCACCAAACACTTCAAGAACTTTCTCATAACTATCTATCGTATCTTCAAAGTCCCTTGGGGCATAATCATAATTATCTTTATCTGCGTAGTCGTTTTCTTTCAAACGAACAATTTTTTCCATAAGAGGGTGATTCAAATGGAATTTTAAGCTTTTATTATCTGTGAAAAAATTAGCCATAATCCTGATTTTTTACTTTTTAAAGTAACAGCAGTCTGTTACTTTGAGTTTTTCTTATAATACTTAATCATCTTAGGAAGCACATCTTCGACAGCACCTATGACGGTGTGATCTGCAATAGCATTAATTGGTGCTCTCGGATCGGTATTGATAGAAATAATCTTCGCACTTTCTTCCATTCCGGCACGGTGTTGAACAGCACCACTAATACCACAAGCGATATATAATTTCGGACGAACGGTAACTCCGGTTTGACCAATTTGTCTTTCATGTTCCGAGAATCCTGCATCAACCGCTGCTCGTGTTGCCCCAACTTCTGCGCCAATTGCTTCTGCCAAGTCATACAACAATTGGAAATTTTCCTTAGAACCAACTCCATAACCTCCGGCGATAATAATGTTCGCCGCTTTGATGTTCACCTTTGGAGGCTCAATATGTCGTTCAATAATTTCGACAATAAAATCACTGTCATTCACATATTTTGACACGTCAAGATGCTTCACTTTCGGTGGTTTCGCATTTTCTATGATCTCTTTTTTCATTACCCCTTCACGAACGGTTGCCATCTGTGGGCGAGTTTCCGGATTGATAATGGTTGCAACAATATTTCCACCAAAAGCCGGACGAATCTGGTACAAAAGATTTTCATAAGTAACGCCTTTTTTCCTGTCTTTATGTTCACCAATCACAAGGCTGGTACAGTCTGCCGTAAGTCCAACTTTCAACGATGAACAAATTCGAGGAGCAAGATCTCGACCAATTGATGAAGCTCCGATCAGCCCTATCTGAGGTTTTTCGTCTTCAAAAAGCTTGGACACAATTGATGAATGTGGCAAGTTCGAGTAAGGAAATAATCTTTTATCATCCGCCAAGTGCAATACATCAACACCGTAAGGGCTAATTTCTTCAACAACATTTGAAAGCTCATTACCAATAGCAATAGCTTCTACTTTAACACCAAGTTCATCAGCCAACTTACGTCCTTTCGAAAGAAGTTCCAAACTCACATCGGCTACGTTTCCTTCTTCCGTAATTTCACAATAAACAAATATATTATTCACGATTTATTTCTTTTTTAGTTAAACAAGATTTAATTAACCTATGATGTGGCTGTCAACAAGTTCTTGCATCAAAGCGTCAATATCTGCATCCGAAGCACCAATCACTTTTGACTCTTTAGCTTGAAATACAACGTTTTCTATTTTCTTCACTTTGGTTGGCGAACCGGAAAGTCCCAATAATTCTTCATTTGCATCCAAATCGGCAACTGTCCACTCGTCTATTTGAAGATAAGGTCGTGCTTCGAATAAATCCGAATAATCATTTGTTTCATCTTGAAGTTCGGTCAAGGTTCGAGCATGCTTGTATTTCATCAATCTCTTTGAAATGCGAGAGCGACAATCAGGAGCAGATCCATGCACAGTAAGAGCGGCAGGATAAGGACATTTAACAGTTTCAATACCTCTTTCCAAACGGCGTTGTACGGTGATATCCTCTGCGGTAACATCTACCAAACTTTCAGTATAAGTAATTTGCGGAATGCCTATCTTCTCGGCAACCTGAGGTCCCACCTGAGCAGTATCTCCATCAATTGCCTGACGACCTGCAAGTAAAACATTAAAAGGCATTAATTTTTTAACTGCTAATGATATGGCATAGGATGTTGCCAATGTGTCAGAGCCTGCAAACTTACGATCGGTAATCAAATAACCTTTGTCAGCTCCACGATACATAGCTTCACGGATTATTTCAGCAGCTCGGGTAGGTCCCATTGTCAAAACAATAATTTCGGCATCCTGAACCCGATCTTTGATTCTTAAAGCCATTTCCAGTGCATTAAGATCTTCCGGATTAAAAATTGCAGGAAGAGCACCTCTATTTACCGTACCATCGGCTTTCATAGCATCTTTGCCAACATTACGAGTGTCAGGAACTTGTTTAGCTAATACAATTATTCTAAATCCCATAATCTCTTTTTTGTTATTATAATTTTTCTATTAAAATCAAAATGAAAACACAAATATAAACATTTGCTCCGAAAATCAAATTCTACACTTCATAAACACGTATTTCAATTTCGTTCAACCGATCGCTGTTATCTGTGTTAAAGACTTCCATTCAAAAAAAATGAAAAAAAAATATTGCTATCTCATTGAGGTAAAAGGCATTCCAAAAACAATAAAAATTAAACGTAAAAAAACTTTAAAAAAGTTTTGGGAATTTAAATTCTTGGGCTATTTTTGCAGCCGCTTTACAGCGATAAGCACATTGAAAGAATGAAGCAAATTTATGAAAAAATGCCGATGTAGCTCAGTTGGCCAGAGCAGCTGATTTGTAATCAGCCGGTCGGCGGTTCGAATCCGTCCATCGGCTCATTTTTTCGGGGGAGTTCCAGAGCGGTCAAATGGGGCAGACTGTAAATCTGTTGGCTAAGCCTTCGGAGGTTCGAATCCTTCCTCCCCCACTTTTTATATATGTTTAATCATAAGTTTGTTAATGTTGATTGCGGGAGTAGCTCATCCGGTAGAGCGACAGCCTTCCAAGCTGTAGGTGGCGAGTTCGAGTCTCGTCTCCCGCTCAAAGTAAAGAAAACGATCTTTACTGTGTGTGTATTGAATCATTATTGAAAAAAATGCCGATGTAGCTCAGTTGGCCAGAGCAGCTGATTTGTAATCAGCCGGTCGGCGGTTCGAATCCGTCCATCGGCTCAAAAAAAAGAGTATCTCTCATGTGAGAATACTCTTTTTTTATTTCCTAAAATTTTTATTTCCCAAAAGTCGAAACGCGATGTTTGCCTAAGCTTTGTTTCTTAACTGATTCGTGAATAATTAACCTTTGTTACACCTTTTATTCTGTGGATTTTTGCAATTACGGTGTCCAGCTTTTTACAATCTTTTGCATATACCAAAACCTTACCTTTTGCCAAACCGTCGGATGTAGAGAACGACATAGACTTAATATTTACACGCATATCTTTTGAAATAATGGACGAAATTTGATTAATAAGCCCCATCTCATCTGTGCCAAATACACGCAACTCACAAAGGAAATTGCTCGATGTATCATCTTCTTGCCCCCATTTTGCGTCAATGATACGGTACGAATATTTGGTCAACAAATCAGCAGCATTGGGACATGATTTGGAATGAATTTTTATTCCGTCACTTACCGTTACAAAACCAAAAATTTCATCACCATAGCTCGGAGAACAACATTTTGCAAATTTGTATTCTTTTAAGTTCGTATCATTATCAAGAACAAGCTGATTTTCCTCACGTACAATTGCCTTCTCTTCAAGTTCCTCCTGAATTTTTGAAACAAGCTGCACGTCAGTGTGGGGTTTCGAACGATTGTGAAAGAAGCCTTTAATCAATGTGAGATCAACATTCTCTTTTACAATCTCCATGTAGAGCTCAATCGGTTTTTTAAAACCATAAAATTCAACAATGGAGTTCAAATTGGCATCGGTGAATTTTACTCTTGCCTGATTAAATTTCCGTACTAAAATTTCTTTTCCGGCATTGGCTTCTTTAAATTCTTCATTTTTCAGAAATCGTTTTATTTTCTGCTTCGACTTACTTGAGTTAACGTAATTGAGCCAATCAATATTGGGAGATTGTGTTTTGGAGGTAAGTATTTCAACTTTATCACCGTTTTGAAGCTGATGCTTAATCGGTACAATTTTTTCATTTACAATTGCTCCTGTACAAGTGCCTCCAACTTTTGTATGAACAGCGAAAGCAAAATCAAGTACAGTAGCACCTTTTGATAATTTTTTTAAATCTCCTTTAGGGGTGAAAATAAAAATAGAATCGGAATACAACTCCAGTTTCGATTGATCTTTTGTTTTCGTCGAATCGGGCTCGGGGTTTTCAATAGTTTCCCTAATTTTTTTCAACCAATCATCGGTAGCTCCTGTTTTCTTTTCTTTGTACATCCAGTGTGCGGCATAACCTTTTTCGGCAATTTCATCCATTCTGGTTGTTCTAATTTGGACTTCCACCCACCTGTGATTGGGACCGATAACGGTTGTATGCAATGATTCATAGCCTGTATTTTTTGGTGCTGAAATCCAATCTCGCATACGTTTGGGGTTGGGCTGAAAGAAATTCGTTACAATGCTGTACACTTTCCAACAATCTTTTGTCTCTCGATCTGGTTTACTGTCGAGAATCACGCGAATTGCAAATTTGTCATACACCTCTTCAAAACTCACATTTTGCGCTTTCATTTTTTTCCAGATAGAAAAAATGGATTTTGGTCGTCCTTTAATTTCAAAAGGTACGCCCATTTTTTTTATTTCCTTTTCCAGCGGTTTTACAAACTCAGCGATGTACCGTTCTCTATCAGATTTTGTTTCTTTCAGTTTGTGTGCAATATCTTTATAGATGTCGTGTTCCGCATATTTCATTAAACGTTCTTCAAGTTCTGTTTTAATGGAATAAATGCCCAAACGATGGGCAATAGGAATATACAAATGCTTTACTTGATGACAAATTTCTTTTTGTTCTTCAAAAGGTCGGTAGTCTACCTCTCTCATTTTTTCAAGTCTATCGGCAAGTTTAATCAGGATTACACGTACATCGCCGGCTAAAGTCAATAATAATTTTCGGAAGTTATCGGATTTAAAAGCTTCTTTATTTGGTTTCAGTTCTGATATTTTTTTATAACCTAAAAGGATCTCATAAACCTCATTACCAAATGTTTCAATAATTTTTTCTTTGTTGGTATTTCCTGTTACAATGATTCCATGAATTAGGGTTGCTGCAATAGCAATATCGCGCAAACCTATTTGAAACGTAACGATATGTGCAACTCGTAAAGCATGCTGAAACAAAGAAACGCCTTCCGGGTTCACAGATGAACCCAAATTTGTAAGCGCATAGTCATAGGCTTTTCGCACATAAGTGCAATCGCCATTCTTTGATTCAATTTCCTTACAAATGGCATTTAGTATTTCAATATTATTTTCCATTTCAATCATAATAGTAACTCCCACCCAATTTAACATCTATCGCTAAAAAAACGCCTGCCCGGGGGGCAAGCGTAAAATATTTAGTTCAATAGACTATTTCTTAGTTTTTTCGTCATCTTGTGTTTCTCTTTTATTCTTTGGCTTTAGCTTAGGCTCGGCAATTGATTCACGCATTTTAGTATCTGCTTGGATGTTTTGGTATTTGTAATAATCCATAATACCCAAATTGCCGTTTTTGAAAGCCTCGGCAATAGCTTCAGGAATTTGTGATTCTGCCTGAATAACGTTTGCTCGTGCTTCTTGTGCTTTAGCTTTCATCTCCTGTTCTTTTGCAATCGCCATAGCTCTACGCTCTTCGGCTTTTGCTTGGGCAATGTTTTTATCGGCATTTGCCTGATCCATTTGAAGAACAGCTCCAATGTTTTTACCTATGTCAATATCTGCAATGTCAATGGATAATATTTCAAATGCAGTACCCGAGTCAAGACCTTTTTCCAGTACAACTCGCGAAATGGAATCCGGATTTTCCAATACAGTTTTGTGTGATTCGGCACTACCAATGGATGAAACAACCCCCTCACCTACTCTGGCAAGCACTGTTTCTTCTCCCGCACCACCAACCAATTGTTTGATGTTTGCTCGTACGGTAACTCGTGCTTTGGCAATAAGCTGAATACCGTCTTTTGCAACTGCTGTAACAGGAGGTGTATCAATAACTTTAGGATTTACAGACATCTGAACAGCTTCCAAAACATCACGTCCTGCAAGGTCAATCGCTGTTGCTGTTCGAAACTCTAAAGACATGTTTGCTTTGTCTGCCGAAATTAAAGCATTAACAACATCCATAACCC
>PDWJ01002575.1_pt1 | contig 18995 bp, 19 predicted proteins | sample 1430881 | NCBI WGS metagenome assembly PDWJ01 (sample SAMN01162460, study PRJNA174530) | Oral metagenome, whole genome shotgun sequencing project. | biome: Marine environment; feature: Marine mammal; material: Swab sample of the gingival sulcus; isolation source: swab sample of gingival sulcus...
TCTTCAACGAACCGGGGCAAAGCCAGGCCAAGCTGTTCACATGCCTTTTCAGTAAGACTCTTTCCTATGATAAGATTCAATCTGCCGCCAGCTCGGTATTCCTCGAGAAGGGCCAGAGGTCTTTTCTGCAGTTCAATCTGTTCTCCTGAATTTTTGACAAGCGTCCAGCTGGATAAATCAAGTGTAAGCTCATCACCCGTCTTGATCTTCGTCACATCTCCGATAATAGGCAGCACTCCGGCATCACGGGCGGTTGCATAAAAAATCGGTGCGATAGTAGCTCCCAGCACAATGCCCCCGGCCCTTTTATTGGGAAGAGACTGCACATCCCTGCCGACATGCCAGACCAGTGAGTTGATTGCAGATTTCCTGGAAGATCCTGTTCCCACTACATCGCCAGCAAAACCAACTATCTTCCCTTCCTTTTTAATTTTTTCAATAGCCTCAATTCCACCAGGGAACCGTTTCACACCAAAATAGGTTGCATGCAAGGGGATATCAGCCCGTGAGGAGGCCTGATTGCCTGGTGAAAAATCATCAGTGTTGATCTCTCCTTCGACCTTATAGGCCGTGAATGTGATGGACTCCGGCAGGGAGGTTTCCTTGAAAAACCAGTCTGCCGCTGCCCAGGAGCGGAGCACCTCTCGTGCAGCAGGTTCATTTTCTGCAAGCGCTGCCACCTCATCAAATTTTTCATAGATACAGATGATCTTTTTCAAGGCATCTGCAGCGGCCATCTTATGCTCTCCCTGCAAAAGCTCTATAAGAACTGATACATTATAGCCGCCCACCATACGGCTCAGCATGTCAATGGCCATTACCGGAGTGAACTCAGGGATCCTCTTTTCACCTGCAGCAACCTCTTTTAACCACCCGGCCTTCAAGCGGGCAGTCTCACTCACCCCCGGTTCCACCCGTTCATCGACCATGGTGAGTAACGGTTCAACAGACTGGCCACCTTTTTCCAGCAATGAAAAGACATGACGGAGTAACTCAGGTGTTACCGGTAAAGGTGGCAGATTTTCTTTTTTCCGTTCTTGAACATGGGCCGCATAGGTATCTAACATATTTTCCCCTTTATGCCTCTATAATGAGTCGATAGTATCATGTACACACAACCTAATCGCAAAGAGGCTGTAAAACTGTCACCATTTCAGTAAGACCAGCTTGACGCATCTGTTCCTGTAGCGAGACAAAAACCGCAACAACCACATCCCGCCGGGGTTTTGGCGACAAAAGCTGTACCTCCACTGTCTTGAGATCAACGACAAACCGCTCAAGAACCAGCCCATCCTGCGGCTTTTTATACATCTGCTGCCGCAGCTGACCAATGATCTCCAGAACGGTGTCTTTATCGCCATCATCCAATACATCCTTGCCGCTGAGAGAGAAAACAGGACCCTGATCAGCACCTCCGCGTTCCCCTAAAAACGCCAGCCCATCCGTGGTTATGGCAATACCTCCGGCGAGCGTCACAAGTTCCACTTTTTCTTCCATAATCAGGTTTTCAGCGAGAACACGTGCCTCGTTTTTTTCCATTCTGAGAGCATCTCCAATCTCGTACATGGAGACCTGACGCTCTGGATCGCCCTCGGTCTGATCAAACAGTTCACGCAGAAATTTCTTCGTACCAGCAGTTTCCATTTTTTCTCCCCGGTGATGTAAACAGGTTATTGTTTACCACACTTTCCTCCATAAGGAAACCACCCCTGCGGTTCACTACGAACACGCATCAAGAGGTGCTGTCTGGTCACCTATGGAAACCAGCTCAATATCGAAGGTCAAGGCTTTACCTGCCAACGGTGGGTTGGCATCAAGAGTAATGCACGTATCGGTAACGGCAATAACCTTGACAACCAGCATCTCACCATTTATGCCTCCCACCTCTAATCTCTGGCCAATCTCCGGTTCCAGGTCCGGCGGCACTTGATCTCGCGGCACCTCCATCACCATCTCTTCGTCACGTTCTCCATAAGCCTTGTCCACCGGGATCACTACGTTTTTCTTCTCGCCAACGCGCATACCCGTAACCGCCTCATCAAATCCAGCGATAACGGCACCGCTGCCCACAGTAAACGCAAGTGGCTCTCTCCCTTCTGAAGAGTCAAATACACTCCCATCTGCAAGGGTTCCCTTATAATGAATTCGAACTTTATCTCCGGCTTTTGCCAATAACATAGCAACCTCCCTGCTGCCTATGCAGCATGTTTTTGTGCCAATTTGCCCTACTATTGCAAATGAGTTTTTTCCTCGTCCCTCTTTCTCATCGGCTCAGGCAGATTACCCTTATAGCAACATTTTCGACAGAATGTTTATGAAAAATTGAGGATTACGACCCTGCTGGCAGCGAAGGTACCATACCCGCAAAGGAATTTATACTTCTTCTTTTGAAAATATGCTGAAAACTCTGCTATCAGCAGGCAGCACATCATGATCAAAAACAGCGGAAATCTCCATAAAAAACTATCTTGCTTTTTTCCCTGTTACGGTTTACCTTCTCCCTCATTATGTGCAAATACACGCATTCCACCAGATTTCTCATGAACATTTTTATTACTCCAACCTCCGATACACAAGGAGCAGTATAATGGCAAAAAAAATTATTATCATTGGTGCAGTGGCACTTGGTCCTAAAGTCGCTTGCCGCCTTCGAAGACTCGAACCCGAGGCAGAGATCACCCTCATCGACAGAGACAATCTCGTATCCTATGGTGGCTGCGGTATTCCCTATTATATAGGCGGCGATGTCAACGATATAGAAGACCTTCGTTCCACCAGCGCTCACGTTATACGTGACACGAAATTCTTTGAAGAGACCAAGGGCGTCCATCTGCTCACCAGAACAGAGGCCGTAGCCATTGACAGGAAGGAAAAGGTTGTCACCGTTGTCAACCTTGACAGCAACGAAGAAAGCAAACTCCCCTATGATAAACTGGTTCTGGCCACTGGCGCATCTCCTGTTGTACCGCCCTTGCCCGGCTGTGACCTCCCCGGTGTCTTCACCATAGCAAACCTGCATGAGGCAGAGAAAATCAAGACACTTATGAGCAGAGGAAAGGTGGGGACAGCGGTCATCGTTGGCGCCGGCGCCATTGGTATCGAGCTTTGCGAGGCCATGACCGATCTCTGGGGCATCCAGTCACATCTTATCGAAATGGAAAACAGGGTGCTTCCCACCCTGCTCAGTGAAGATATTGCAACGGTTGCCAAGACCCATCTGCTGGGAAAGGGGGTGGAAATGCATCTTGGCGACCGCGTCGAGAAGATTGAAAAATCTGAAGAAAATGGACAGCTCGTTGTCAATACAGCAGCAGGAGTAACCATCGCCACAGACATCGTTATTCTGGCAACAGGTGTACGACCAAATACCCGGATAGCGGAGGATTGCGGTATCAGCCTGGGATCATTCCGCGGCATCCTCACAGATGCCAGAATGCGCACAAACGACCCCAACATTTACGCTGGTGGAGACTGTGTTGAGGTACGTCACCTGATCAGCGGTGAAAATGTTCCCATGGCACTGGGTTCACTGGCGAACCGGCAGGGGCGTGTAATAGCCGATAACATCCATGGCAGAAAATCCTTTCTCAAAGGCGGGGTTGGTTCATTCTGCATCAAGATCTTTGACATTGGTATCGCCAAGGCAGGGCTCACTATCCAACAGGCAAGACAGGCTGGATTTGAGCCGGTTGCGGTTGTAACCGCACAGGCAGACAGAGCCCATTTCTATCCGGAATTTGATTTCATATATATCACCCTCATCGCAGATAAAAACAGCGCCCAGATTCTGGGAATTGAGGCTGTGGGCAACAACGGTGACGCGGTGAAAGCAAGGGTGGATGCAGTTGCGGTACTGTTACAGTATGGCGCGACAGTTGATGATATATGCACCCTTGAGGCATGCTATGCCCCGCCCTATGCCTCAGCAATGGATGCAATCAATAACGCTGGAAATACTCTGGACAACCTGCTCACAGGCCAAAACAGCGGTATCCTGCCAAGCTCCTTTTTACAGAAATTCAATGAAGGCGAGATCTGCGTTGTCGATGTGCGCAGCGAGAAAGAGGCCGCGGTAATGCAGGAAAAATACGGAACAAGATGGCTCTGCCATCCCCTTGACAGCCTGCGCAATGCAACCGATCTGCCAGATAAGGAAAAAGAATTATATCTCATCTGCGATACAGGTGCCAGATCCTACGAGGCTCTGAACTTCCTCTCATCAAAGGGATATAACAAGATCAGGAATATTCAGGGCGGCATGGCAATGCTGAAAATGCTTGATCCCTCTTTTTTTCCATAATTTTTTTCACACATAGCTGGACAAAATACTACTGCAACGGTAGTCTGCAAATATACGAACAACTGTTGCTGTAGTATTTTATGAGCCATCTGGAAAACAGGATTTTTATACCAGCCGATTGCATGTGTATCAACCTGGTCGATTTCAATGAAACCATCAAAAAACCAGTGAAAGATATCCTTTTCATACGACAGGGACTGAGCATCCCGTTACCAGAGATCAAACTGCAACAGATTCGCTCCCAAGGTGCGGGTGGACAAAATGTGAATAAGGTTGCAACCGCTGTCCAGCTTTTTTTTGATATCCATGGCTCCAGTCTTCCAGAAAAAATAAAATTCAGGCTTCTGCACTATCCTGACACCCGCATAACAAAAGACGGAGTAATCGTCATAAAAGCCCAGAACAACAGGACCTATGAACGAAACCGAGAAGAAGCCCTCGCTCGCCTTTCAAAGCTGATACGAGAGGCCACCGTACACCGGAAAAAAAGACGGCCCACCAAACCGTCCAAGATATCCCAGCAGAAACGTCTGGACAGAAAAACCCGACATGGCAGATTGAAATCACTGCGAAAAAAAATTTACTGAAATAGTCGAACCTGGAAATTCCAGACATTTTCCAGACCTCCCATGATGCCCTGGAGAAAAAAGATTATGTATCATTTTGGGGAGTATTTTTCAAACCTCTATTATGATATGCTACAGCTTCCCGGTATGTAATTGTAGTTCCGCCAAAGATATCCAAGGCGCTGCCTATGGTCACATCCAGTCTGCCCCCTCCAAGCTGATCAAGCATCTGCAGATCTGCAATATTACGAACACCGCCAGCATAGGTTGTGGGAATGGTCACCCATTTTGCAAGCTGCCTGACCAGCTCCTCTTCGATACCGCCGCATTTTCCTTCGACATCAGCTGCGTGTATTAGAAACTCATCACAGCTTTTAGAAAAACTTGCAAGAGCGTGCGCGGATATTTCAACATTGGTGAACTTCTGCCAGCGATCGGTGACGATAAAGTAGCGGCCGTCCCGTTTCCTGCAGCTGAGATCAAGGACAATTCTCTTCCTGCCAACAGCCTTGACCAGCCTGGCAAGTGCATCCCAATGAACCTCACCATCTTTAAACACAGAAGATGTCACAATGACATGCGATGCGCCCTGGTCAAGCCACATCCGGGCATTACCTGCGGTTATACCTCCACCTATCTGCATGCCGCCAGGCCAGGCAGCGAGTGCTTCTCTGGCTGCCTGGTCATTTCCACCACCAAGTTTAATGATATGTCCGCCCCGCAGGTTATCTTTTTTATAGAGGGCGGCAAACCAGGCGGGAGATTCTTTGGCAACAAAATTTGTTTGCAGCAATTGGGGTGTACTCTCTGTAAGCGTTGAACCGACAATCTGTTTTACAACACCGTTATGAAGATCTATACAGGGTCTGAATTTCACGGGAAATCCTTGTTGCAGATTATCATAAAAAAAGGGCTAGAAACACCGCATGCTTCTAACCCTTGCCACCATCGAGTGTATTTGAAATATAAAGCTCTTTTCAAATACTGTTTTTATGAAGCTCCAATCAACATAGTGGAAGGATCGAGGGCAAGCCTGGAGTTTGCATCACCCTCACAGGCAGCACATTTGATAATATCAAGTTTGATCGCATCCTCACCAGGATTAATAAACAACACAGTTCCAAACATATCATCCACTTCATGACATGGTGCGGGAACTCCAATCTCGCTTACCCGGTCATCACCGCGGTGGCTCACTGCCGAAAACCAGACATTACTGATACCAAGTTTTTCCTGCAACCGGCTGAACCACTCGAGCGTTTCCCGATTATTCTCGCTGAAGTCATAGCCATCTACGATGAGGCAGTCAGGTTTATAGATATCCTGCTTGACCAGATCATCGAGCCGTTCCTCAAGCGTGGCAAGATCAAAAGAGCTTTCCTTGAAGGTCATAATCATCCGCTCTCTCATAACATCTGGCTCTATCGTAAGACGATCTTCCTCGGACAGGTTTTCGCAAATCAACGAAAAAATATCATCATACCAGCTTCTGGCCTTATCGACAGTTTCCCCAATTGACACATGGAGCACCTTTTGCTCACGCATCATAAAATCGAGCGCCACCTGCACCAGTATAGCGGTCTTTCCCAGACCGGCGCGGGCCATTACCAGCCCGGGTTTCTGCCGACCACTTTCAGTCTTTTCTCCCAATCCCAGCATTCTCAACGGGTTATTGCGCACTAAATCATCTCTTGTCATGACACATCCTTATTTCTATTCATCAGAAAATAATTTCTCCGCCACTCTCTATACTAGCGAAAAAATTCCTTTCTGGCACCATTGTTTTAACCTGCTCACTCCAATACCTGGAAGGGGGCCTACTTCTTTTCCTCTTGATACTTCTTGACAAGCTCTTCACTGACACCCTTTGGAACAGCCTTAAATGTTGCAAATTCCATGGTAAATTCAGCTTTTCCCTGAGTAAGGGAGCGAAGCGTTGTACTATATCCAAACATCTCTGAAAGCGGAACTTCTGCTTCGATGACAGTGTAGTTTCCCTCTTCCATGGTACCAATAATCATGCCACGTCTCTGATTCAAAGACCCCATAACAGCGCCCTGAAATTCAGCAGGTCCCTCAACAGCCACCTTCATGATGGGTTCCATAATGACCGGTTTGGCCTTCATATATCCTTCTTTGAACGCTCCTGCAGAGGCAAGCTGGAATGCCACATCGGAGGAGTCAACAGAGTGGGCAGCACCGTCATTGATAACGCAGCGAACACCGGTGATCGCGGCACCACACAGTGAACCCTTTTGCATACTCTTCTGGAACCCTTTATCACATGAACTGATAAATTCGCGCGGGATAACACCGCCCACAATATTATCAACAAATTCATACTCCCCTTCTTCCAATGGTTCCAGATACCCGGCGACACGGCCAAACTGACCAGAGCCACCCGTTTGTTTCTTATGGGTATAGTTAAAATCTGCACGCTGGGAGATGGTCTCACGATAGGCGACCTGAGGCGCACCAACCTCAACCTCTGCCTTATATTCACGCTTCATCCGTTCAATATAGACATCAAGATGCAGCTCACCCATTCCGGAAACAATGGTTTCTCCAGTTTCCGCATCCACATAGGTTCTGAACGTGGGATCCTCTTTTGTGAAACGGTTCAACGCCTTTGACATGTTGACCTGCGCCTTGTTATCGGCAGGCACAATGGCCAGAGAGATTACAGGCTCAGGGATATGCATTGACGTCATCGAGCAGGAGATGCCCTCTGAGGTAAAGGTATCACCAGAGGCGCAATCGACACCGAACAAGGCAACGATATCACCAGAACCGCATGATTCAATTTCCTCCATTTCATCGGAATGCATCCTGACAAGCCGGCCGATCTTCACCTTTTTGCCGGTTCTGCTGTTGAAAACCGTATCACCCTTGTTCAATACACCCTGATATGTTCTGATATAGGTAAGCTGACCATATCTGCCATCTTCCAGTTTAAAAGCCAGCATGACCAGGGGATCTTCAGGGTTATTTGTTACCGGGAACTCTTCCTCATCCTTGGAGAGATCAAGGGCCATGTTTTCAACATCGGTGGGACAGGGCAGGTATTTGCCAACCGCATCCAGCAGAAGCTGTACACCTTTGTTTTTATAGGCAGAACCCATAAATACCGGAGTAAATTCCAGGGCCAGTGTGCCCTTGCGAACGGCTTCATAGATGAGATCAACATCGACATCCTCTTCACTTTCCAGCAATGCCTCCATCAGTTCATCGGAAAACATGGAGACCTCTTCGAGCAGCTCACTACGTCTCTTCTGCGCCTCATCAAGCATATCGGCAGGGATCTCTTCCTCTCTAATCTTCTCGCCGTTATCTCCATCAAAATAGACGGCCTTCATGGTGACCAGATCAACCATACCCTGTAAATCATTTTCAAGACCGATGGGCATCTGCATCATGTGCGCGTTAAGCTCCAGCTTCTCGCGAAGCTGCTCAGTAACCTTCATGGGGTTGGCACCTGTCCTGTCACATTTATTAACAAAGGCAAGGCGGGGAACATTATAGCGTGTCATCTGACGATTTACGGTAATAGACTGAGACTGCACACCACCAACAGAACAAAGGACAAGCACAGCACCGTCAAGTACACGCAAAGATCTTTCCACCTCGACGGTGAAGTCAACGTGACCGGGGGTGTCGATGATATTGATATCGAAATCTTTCCAGGTACAGTAGGTGGCAGCAGACTGGATGGTGATGCCGCGCTCTTTTTCAAGCTCCATTGAGTCCATCTTTGCGCCAACACCATCTTTTCCACGCACCTCGTGAATAGCATGAATCCTGTCCGTATAAAAAAGGATTCGCTCGGTCAGGGTGGTTTTCCCCGAGTCGATATGTGCGCTAATTCCTATATTCCTCACCTTTGTTAAATCTTTTTTCATGCCTTTGCCCTCTAGCAGTATCAATCAGCGGATTGCTGACTTCCTGTTAATTAACAGCTTGGGAAAATAAAAAAATAAGGAGTCACAGCAATCTGTAACTCCCTGAAAATATTCGCTTCAAGGTGTTTTCACACCAATTTTTCCTTGCAAAACATTCACAAATAAAACTGTGAACAGCGAATGATAACAATGCTCGTCATATATGTAAAGTATTTTCTGCAGGTGATTTTTTCTTTTTTTGAAAAAAATGACAATACTGCAAGACGTTTTCGCAGGAAAGGCTCAACCCAAAAAAAAGGGTATTTTGAATAACTTAAAAAACAACCTCTTTGATATAAAAGGCCGCTTGCACCAATCACATTGAAAAGTGTGACAAATCATGACGAACCCTATTTTAGGAACCAACAAAAAAAACGACTGTCCAAACAATATATTGATTGTATAATAGATTTGCAATGTTTATAAAAACTGTCACTTTATATAGTATTTGTATTGCATTACGGTTATTTTTTTAATTGGTGGTCTGGTTTATGAAAAAGGGAAAAAACTGCTGCATGCTCGATCAGGTAAAATCAGGGAAGCGTGCAAAAATCCGTCGCCATCATGGTTGTGGTGCCATACGTCAGAGATTACTTGATCTGGGGTTTACCCCTGAATCACAGATTGACATAGTACGCAGAGCACCTTTGGGTGACCCTATTCAATGCCGCATTTCAAACACCTGTGTTACCCTGCGAAGCTCAGAGGCCCGGTTAATTGAAGTAGAACCTGAGTAAGTATAACTACATTACTATTGATTTACTTGATTACCCACTTCAAGATTTTGCCAGAACTACGGCTGTTTCTTGTTAATTTTAATAGTAAAAGTTGGTCGAATCCTTTTCTTTAACGAGCTGTCTTTTAGAATGCAATTTATTTTAGGTTTCTCTAATTTAATTGTTGCCATCTAATCAGCTGCCTGTTATACACATACAAACGAAATTGATCTCCGCTCTCTCGGTTACAATGATTGTACATATATTGAAACAAGGAGTAAAAAATGACCCCACAACCTGACGGAGCCTCTATATACTCAATGGAGAAAAACGGTGACCTCCATATGCAGCTGCATGGCATATTCGACATAAACACAGCCATCCAGTTGAGTGCTTTTATGAGTGAAAGCTACAATGGACAAGGAAACATTTTTATCAACATGGAAAATGTTACAAATGTCACCTCCCAATCGCAAAAGATGTTTGAAAGTATGCTTGGTGTTTTTGAATTACCGAAACAGAATGTTTTTTTAATCAGGGAAAACGGGGTTGCATTCGGCTATAACGAAAGGGCTTTTTCCGAGCAGAAAAACGAGGAAAAGGATATCGATGGTTGTGGCTGCGGCGGAAAATGTGTTGTCAAATGTAATAATTGTACGTGTAATTAACCGATACTTTACATTTAAAAAATTAAAAAGGAGTAAACAATGTCTAAAGCATTAATTGTTTTTGGTTCCACCACTGGTAACACTGAAATGGTAGCGGAAAAGGTTGGAGAGGTTCTTAAAGAAAAAGGTGTTGAAGTCTCTGTAAAAAATGTTACTGACGCAACTGTTGCTGAACTTGGCGGCGATTATGATGTAACAATTCTCGGCTCCTCAACATGGGGAGATGATGAGATAGAGTTTCAGGAAGATTTTGAGCCCTTTTTCAATGACCTGGGCTCCGCTAATCTGAAAGAAAAGAAGGTTGCCCTCTTTGGATGTGGTGATTCCAGCTACGAGTATTTCTGCGGCGCTGTCGACGAGCTTGAGAGTAAAATGGAATCTCTGGAAGCCAATGTCATAAATGTATCACTCCGTATTGACGGAGACCCGGATGATGTTATGGGCGAGATCGTTGAATGGGCTGAGTCTGTGGCCTCAAGCATCTAAACCAATCCTTATGATCTTCCATGACCGGACGATCTGTCCGGTCATGGAAGAAAAACCAGATATCCATAAATAAAGAGAATTTCGGGTTACGAATCCTTTTTTTATCTCTCTTCGAGCCCGATTTTCTCCTCAGCGTTTATTCTTTGTTCTTTCTTGCCAGGGGGCAGAGCAGCATTGCTCACAGCAACCAGAGTAGTCAGGTTATGTAACAAAGCCCCGGTTACCGATGAAATCCATCCAAAGGTGGTCAAGAAAAGCAGCGTTCCATTAGCAGCAAGCGCGATTGCATAACTCTTTCGCATTCGCTGCAAGGCTTCCCTTCCTATATCCAAGACCTCGGCAACCTGGTCAATATTACCTTTTTGCAGTACAATATCGGCATACTCCAGAGTAACATCTGCACCGCCATCCCCAATGGCAAGACTTACATCAGCAACAGCAAAGGCGGGAGTATCATTGATTCCATCACCCACCATGGCAACCACATCATCCGGATTATGCTCTTTCCATTCGCGTATCCAGCGAGCCTTATCTTCAGGGGACTGCTCTGATAGAATAACATCAAAGCCAAACTCATCTTCCCAGCCCCTGACACCTGACGAGGTATCACCCGTTAAAACAACGAGGTGATCAATTTTCATTCTTTTCAATCGGGCAAGTCCGGTAATCGAGTCTTCGCGCGCCTGGCTCCTGGTTACAAACCGCCCTAAGACTTTACCATTTTTGGCAATGAACAGCTCCATACCACTCACAGCACCACCCTTTTCATCGACGTCCGGCAATACAATATTGCGGGGAAACCTCATTTGGTTCTCGTCCATAAATCGTCTGCTGCCTACAAGCACCTGACTTCCCTCGACAGCCCCTATAACACCACGGCTGACGACCAGGTCAGCGGACTGGCATTCGGGTATTGTAAGATTTTTCCTTTGGGTAAAAGCTGTAATGGCCCTGCTTAAGGGGTGTTTCCAACTCTTCTGAACAGCCGCAGCCAGGGCAAGCAGTGAATCTTCTCTATACCTTCTATCAAACACTTCGATGCCGCAAATCTCCGAGGCCCTGTCGGTGATGGTCCCCGTTTTATCAAGTACAAGCACATTGGTATTGCCAATCAACTCAAGGTAGGTTCCTCCCTTGATGAAAATTCCACGACTGGCGGCAACACTCATTCCCGAACTTACAGCAACGGAGGTGGACAACCGTATTGCACAGGGACAGGTTATGATCAGTACAGCAGTTGCCTGAAGCAGGTTTCCGGTAAACAACAAGGCCAGTCCTGCAATGCTCAAGGCCACGGGAACCATCATCTGGCTGAATCGCTCGCTCATCCGCTGCAGCTCGCCAGGGGTGTTTTCTCCCTCTTCGATAAGGTCGATGATAGCAGCCAGACGTGTTTCCTCTCCCGCCTTTTCAACCTGAACTACAATATGTCCCTCTTCGATGCAGGTACCGGCAAAAACAAGATCATCCACGGTTTTAGAGGCAGGCAGCGACTCTCCGGTAATTGAGGACTCATTTATCAAGGCCTCTCCGTCAATCACCCGGCCATCAACAGAGATAACATCACCAAGACGGAAGCTCACCAGATCACCGGCGACAACTGTTTCCAACGCTGCTTCAATTTCTACACCGTCTTCGAGCAGCCAGACGGTCTGGACATTACCTGTAAGCATCGCCCTGACTGCTGTTCGCGTTTTTATTCGTATGCGGTTTTCAAGCCAGCTGGAAAGATTAAACAGCCAGAATATGGTCAGTGCTGCCAGGACATTACCCATAAAAATGGAAACATAGAGCAAGCCTACGGAGATAAGGCTCATATCCGGTTTGCCATTCTTTTTCAGTTTTTCAATCGCCTGTCTCTGGATCGGAATTGAAAGACCAAAGGCAACAACTGCCGGCAGAGTGAAGACCCTGGCAGCAAAGGTAGCAGGCACGGAAACCACACCAAAAATCCGTTTTACAGAGAGATAAAGCAGATACAGACCGGAGAGCACAAGCGCTGTACCTCCGACATGGACAGGTCTCTCATCTGAAAGGGTGGTGAGAGAGGAGGCACAGCATGCCTCTGCAAGCCCGCTCTTTTTTTCAGGTTGCCCTGTATGCTCTCTTGAACACCCAGACGCGAGTATCTTTTCTACCTTTTCGACCAATGTAGAGGTTCGAACAACACCCTTATGATGTTCAAAAATTATAGAACCAGTTTTCGGACGAGCTGTTACGGCGGTAAAGAGAGCATCTTCACACAAACGGCTTTCAATGCTGCGGCAAAGAGTGATTTGTCCCTTCAACAGGGGGAACTGTAAACGTGTTCGGCGGGGTGTATAATGGCGGAGCCTATAGCGTATTGGTTTCATACCGCAGACTTTCAGTCTGATTTTCTCATCATGGTTGAGAATTACAGCTACTTACAAGTATACCCAGGCTGAATGCAGAAATTGTTCCACTCAGCCTGGGTATGGAAGGAAGTTGGCTCAGCGCTTACTCAGCCCCTTTTGAAGTTGCCTCGGCCTGAGCTTCAGCCTTGGCATCTTCAAATTTTTCTTTCATCTCTTCGATACCGGCCTGGGCGGCGGCACTCAGTTTTGAAACAGTCTTTACCACCCCTTTCTGCACAGACTCATTTGTTACAAGAAGTGTAACTGCAGCACCAATAAGAGCCCCCTTCCAGAAGGTTGCATTTTGAATATCAACCCCCAAAACTGAGGTGGTGGGTGCGGTCGGGTAAACTGCCTGAGTTGGCTGCTGCACCGGCTGCTGGTAAATGGGTTGCGTCTGTTGCTGATTGTAATCGACCATTTGTCTTTCTCCTTTTATATGAAATAAATATACTTATCTACTGAGCAGATAGCTAACACCTGTGGCGGCTGCAAGAGTCACTGCCAGACCGACAAGCCCGCCTGTTGTCAGTGATTTCGCAGCGGCAGTTGCAGTGGCGGCTGCAACTCCGCCCACCGCACCTTTTACCAGGCTGTCACCTGCGGCTTCAGCCATTGTCATCTCACCTTCCTGCACTTTACGCAGATTGGCACCCATTGTCCCTGTTCCGGCGACTATTACGCCCATCATTCCTGCTGTCACTACTTCCTCGCCTACAATACCGGTTGCTGGCTGGTATATGGGCTGTTGAACATACTGCGGTGGTGTCGCGGCATACTGGTGAAGAGGTTCTGATTGCGGGATGGTTGTGTTTTGATGATAGGTGGTTTCTGCTGTCGCGTTAGTTACCTGATCCATATTCTTACCCTTTATCTGTAGTCGTTGAGGATGCAGCTCTTGGCGAAGCTGTATCGGATACATTTTCTGCAGGCGCTGCACTGCCACCTGATGCTTTTCCCTCTTTCAGGCCAGGGAAAAGGCCTCCCAGGGTTTTGCCCATGGCATCACGGATAGGGCCGCTTGTAAGCAGAACAGCCGCAGCGGCACCAACAACAACCCCCTTCCATAACTGGTCGTCCTGACTTGTTGCCGTGTAAAGCGTTTTCACAACATCGGATACAGTTGCCTCTCCTTCGATAAACCGTTCAACGGAATTGACAATCTTCCCATAGCGCTGCTGTGCAGCCGCCTGCTCAGCCGCGATCTGCTCGGGTGTTGGCTGCTGTTGCACGTAAACCACTCCCGGCTGCGGGTATACCGGCTGTCCTGGCTGCTGATACATCTGGCCAACAAAAACTACCTGTCCGGTACGCGGGTCGACAGCATATCCTGGAGGAAGCTGCTGTATGTACTGCTCGGGTTGCTGGGGTTGTTCAGGCTGCCGAGGCATAGCCTGGCCAATGGCAGGGCCAGAGGCAATCGTTTCAGCCTGAGCATCACCAGCTGTCCCGGTATCGGTATGCTCGTTTATTGAACTTTGATTATCTTGAAACCCGGGCTGTTCCGCAGCCGCTGCCGGGCTGGCCTCAGCAGTGGTCACATCATTCATTTCTTCTTTCATCTCTACTTCCTCCATGGCTTCCCTAGCGTTGAAGAATTTTCAACAGCCGGCTCTTCACCGCTTCTAGATGTACCGGATTCTCTCGCAGTTTTCCCACATCTTCCCATAGGTCATAGGGCAGGATATTCGGATCGTAATTGATAACAACAGTCACCGCCTTTTTATTCACCCTGTAATCCTTTATTCCCGGGATCCTTGCGATAATACCCTCGAGGTGATCGGCCCCTTCCTGCGCGAGTTTTTTGATACCGCTCAAGGTGGCCTTGACCCGAATTCTGCCACTGACATGATGAGCTATTTTCAAATATCGTATATTATCAAGAAACTGTTCGACTATAAACTCATTTGTATATTCTACCATACCTGCCACCAATTCTGCACTATTGAGCTGATAAAACAAGATCAGCTGAAATATCCACAATATCTCTCACTGTTAAAAACAAGAGACGGGGAGCCTTGATTCCATAGGCCTTAAACGACCATTTAACTTTCATGGACGCAGTCATCGATTCACCATTTTTAAGCAAAATACAGGTAATGGGCAGCTGTCTTCTGATGCCGGCAAATTCAAGCACTCCCAGCATGGATATGTGATACTTTGTATCAGATATCTTTTTAAACTCTTTGCATTCTGTGAGGTGGAAAGAGGACGTCTTATTCGTTTCAAATTTAAAAAAGTCGACCATTGCCTTGTTTCTGTCAGCATACCCTGTATCAAAAAATTCATTCAAGGCAACAGCTTCTACCTGATGGACTTTCATCTCTTCAAAATCGATATCAAAAAAGCCTGTCAACCCTTGAATCGTCCAGCCCTTGAAGGTATGCATCGGGGCATAGGCCACAAAAACAACCCTGCTTTTGTCTGTTATTTCATATTTCATTTCTCTTGACCAACGATAATTGCTTATTCTATTTCTGTAATACTGCAGAAATCGCTAACAGCGGCGTCCATCACCACTACTATTCCCGATATCCTTCTTTTTTTCTCTTTCTTTTTTCCAGAGTTGAATATGTTTTCCGAGAGCCTATGGGTGGATTCCAGGATAACAGCCTGCTTGAATTTACCAAGATGCCACCTGTGTGCAAGACATGGATCATCCCGGCCATTATTGGAGAGAGTACTCCGAGCATTCCCAGCGCAGCGCCAAAGAGATCTGTTGATACCGCAAAGTAATGGTTCTGGTCAATAACCTTCAATGTCTGATGACTGAGAGTACGCACCTTCATCAACCCTTCCAGATCGGAGTCGGCCAGGGCGATATCAGCAGCTTCCATGGCCACCTCAGCGCCGCCAACACCCATGGCAACACCAATATCAGCACGGGTAAGGGCCAGCGCGTCATTAACGCCATCACCGACCATGACCACAGAATTGCCATTTTCCTGCAACTCGCCGACACGTTCGGCCTTTTGCTGCGGCATTAAATCGGCTCTGCAGTCATCGAAGGGAAAGATCTGCATTAAAGACCTGGCAACCTCTTTATTATCACCTGTCACCAACTCTATTCTTTTGACGCCATCCTCTCTCAGAGAGTGAAGCACGCTGATTGCCTCCGGACGCACAGGATTTGCAATAGCCAGCATCCCTTTCACCTTGCCGTTTCTGGCAACAAAAACCACCGTATTGCCCATGCTCCGCTGCTCAGCTGCCTTCCGGTTAAACCAGCGTACGTCAACATCGTGTTCTTCCATGAACTGATGATTTCCAACAAGAATCACGGCATCCCCGCCCACAGTGCACAACACACCTCTGCCTGCTTTGAAAGCGCATACCGCATGAGGTTCAGGGTGTAAACCGCGTGCCTTTGCCTCGGCCAGAATTGCCTGGGCCATGGGATGTTGATTATGCGATTCCGCCGTAGCTGCCATGGCGAGGATACCATCTTCGGTCAACCCTGGAGTCCTGCCATAAATGGAAATCACCTCGGGTTGATCGGCGGTAAGTGTGCCTGTTTTATCAAAACAGTAGACATCGGCTTCGCCTACTGTCTCCAGATACAATCCGCCTTTGATTAAAATTGAATGTTTCGCTGCATTGGCAACCGATGCGGTGACCGCAGAAGAGGCAGCGAGAACCGTGGCACAGGGGCAGGACATGACCAGCATGACAGTTAAAGCCCGCAAGGGATCAAGGGTAACCACAAAGGTAAGAGCGGTGGCTGCAAGACCTATTTTCAAAAGTCTCGCAGCAAGTTGATCGGCTTTTTGCTCAACTGGTGCCTTGTTGCTGAGAGAATCCTCGACCATTTTCATGATATGGGCAAGGTAGGTATCCTCCCCGGTCTTGAGCGTCTCAACGAACAATACTCCCTGGCTGACAATAGTTCCAGCCCAGACCGTGTCGCCGATTGTATGGGCCACCGCTTCAGAACGGCCATTTATGGAAGCCTCATCAACAAGTGCTTCACCATCTTTTACCACCCCGTCCACAGGAATCTTTTCACCAGTGTGTACGGCAACCACATTGCCTGGAACAATATCGGCAACGGCAGTCTCAACCTCCATGCCATCAATCATGACATAGGCGTTGGCGGGGGCCACCTCAAGGATGTCTCGTATTGCCTTTCTCGATTTCTGTGCCACATAATCTTCCGTCAACTCGGCAACGTTATAAATCCAGACTATCTGTAATGCAGAAAACGTCTCGCCCATTACGATGGTTGCAAGAGAGCCAAAGGCGAGAAAGGGTTTCACAGTGACCTTTTTCTTCGCAATGGTATCAGAGACAGCCTCTTTTACCAGCGGTACAGTGCCCGCAATGGCCGCAAGACCGATGAAACCAAGAGGTGTCTGTACCAGGGGAATTCGGAAAACCCACATGCGGACCATGGCATACAGCATTGCCCCGGTAAGCCAAGCAACTCTTCTCAGTTTACTGCTGTACGGTATTGCAGAGCTGCAATCACAGCTGCCGTAAGCACTGTTTGTGATGGATTTCCGGGCGTCAACTGCAAAAGCGCCATAGTCGACCGGATGGAATACCTGTTCAACAATTTCTGCAAATATCTCTTTTACAGTTATCATCTGGGAATTAAAGCGGACAATCACCGATCCGGTTGCAAATCGTGTTTCAACAGACGTTACACCTGTGCACAGCTGCAGACGTTTCTGCATCCATGAGGCAACTTGCCTTTTTCTTACAAGGCTCTTCACCCGTACACGAATTCGACCGGCCATCGACTGTTTCACCTGTACACCGGCACTCTTCAATAAACTTTTTGTGACCCTGTATCCACCATCGGGTTTTGGAGCATTCATAATTCAACCTTCTATCATTTCAAACTGTTAAAAACAGCTTCAGCACATTTTAGGCCGCTGAAATATTGTTTATAGAAACAAACAAAAACATCGTAAAATTAACTACTTGACAGAGACAGGAGCTCACCTTATTATAAGAGGTGAAAAAAATAGAAAGCCTTTTATTCTGTTCATAGTACACATTCGTACAAAGGAGGTTACACATGTTATATATTCCCTTCACATCCAACCCAATTGGTTGGGCTATCCTTGGTATTGGCGGCTACGTCCTGTACAAACAAGGGAAAAAGAAAGGAGAAGAAGAAGCTGCCGCTGCTCAAATTACTGAGCTCCCTGAACCGGTAAAAAATGAAGAAAACAATCGAGGAGATGAATAATGGCATATCCAACACTTTTGCTTCCACTGGTAAGCAACCCCGTAGGCTGGGCTGTCCTGGGCACGGCAGGTTACCTGACCTATAGAGCCGGTAAAAAAGCTGGCATGAAAAATGAAGAAAATCTTGTACAAGAGTCTGTTTGTGATCGGGCAGTAAAAGGTGCGATGAAAACAGCCTATAAGGCAAAAATGAAGGTCGATGCTTCCCTCTCTTCCACAAAAGAGAAGTATTCTTCCATGTGGAACGAGGCACAGGCTGAAGTTCAAGACGGCCAGGCATAGGTTTACCCGTCATCATGTAACTGCTGCTCATCTGCAGAAGTATTATCAGATTGAGCGGCAGTTTTTACAATAATCTGTTCCGCCTGAACGGGCGTAAGATAAATTCGTAAACCACCCGCACTTGACACAGTTATATGAGAGGTCTCTGGCTGATGTATTTCCTGTACCTGGGCTATGGATTCCAGGATTAACTCCGAGCCCACAAGCACTCCGTGTGTCTCAAGATGTTTTTGTATCTTTTTCCCTCCGATAATCTCCCTCACCACAAAGGGTGTTAATCGTTTGGCAAAGTAAAACTGTGTAGCCTCGTCTTCCCCACAGGCACCCCAGATCCTTGCAGCTTCTCCTTCAGAAAGTCTGGTTCTTTCGTTTCTGTCAATCACTGTAATATAGTCCATATGAGGCAGGGCGCGGACAAAGGTGATTGGCGAGTCATAGTCCAATCCCAGACGTTTGAGTGCCGTTACA
>PDWJ01002578.1_pt1 | contig 18976 bp, 17 predicted proteins | sample 1430881 | NCBI WGS metagenome assembly PDWJ01 (sample SAMN01162460, study PRJNA174530) | Oral metagenome, whole genome shotgun sequencing project. | biome: Marine environment; feature: Marine mammal; material: Swab sample of the gingival sulcus; isolation source: swab sample of gingival sulcus...
GCTATGTTTACCCTTTTATGTCTTTGATTTGCAAGTTTTTCTTGGACCCGTTTTGCATCATTAAGCGGTTTTTTATAACGAGTTGTGTTTAACGATTTTTTACTGTCAGGTTTATTTTTGTTTGAATTTGTAACTATTACTGGCTTTTTATCTAGCCGAATACGTTGCCCAGGACGAATTTTATAAGGGTATTTTATACCGTTATTACGCGCTAATTCCTGGTAATCCCTCTGGTAACGCCAAGCTATCGCAAATAGAGTTTCACCTTTACGTACTGTATGAAACCCGCTTGTGACGGGGCCTGTAGCGCGATACCTGTCTTCCAGCGGAATCACTTTACGAGAGGTACAGCCAGTAAAGGCTACCAGAACAAGAAAAATCACAAGGATTCGCGAGGCGACCTGCATTGTTATTGCCTGCCCTGTTGATCACACAATAAATAGACCGGAATCCCTGCCATCATTACCTAACCCATTTAGAACAAAAAGAAATAAAAACGCCCCACCCATAAGAATTTAGTCTAATTAAATTTGTCATTCATCCAGAGCAAAACGAGCATTTTTTAATCGGCGCGTGATTTTCCTTTAGCTGCAATCACCTCTAAAGCCACCACCAAAAGAACAGCAGCCACCATAAAAATCACCCCGGCGACCAGCTGTGAATCCACTCCCATCAGCTCAGAATATTCCGCTGGTGATACATTAACCTGCACTAAAGGAACCTGCTCTCCGTGGCTGTTAGTGCGAAAGCTGATAGTTTGTTTCCAGGGCCAGACTTTATTTAACGAGCCAATCATAAAGCCGGTAAGCAACGCCATGGTTAGTTCGTGATAATGCTTCAGCAGCCAATCCAAAACCCTGCTAAATGCCAACAAGCCAACCACACAGCCGCCACCAAAAATGCCCATAATCACCACATCAAAACCTTTGATAGCACCCAGGATATGACCGTACATACCCAGCATCAGCAATATGAAACTGCCGGAAATACCGGGAAGAATCATGGCACAAATAGCCAGTGCCCCACTAAAAAAAATAATCAGCGGAGTCGCTTCAACTTCGGTGGGAGTCATGCCTGAAATTTGCCAGGCAATAAAGGCTCCTACACAAACAGTCACAACTTTGGCAATATCCCAGTCTTTAATCTGGCGACCAATGTAAATGGCAGACACAACAATCAATCCAAAAAAGAACGACCACACCATAATTGGCTGGGTTTCCAGCAAATGAGTGATCACTTTTGCGAGGGTGAACACACTAGTGGCAATCCCCAGAAACAGCGTTAACAAAAAAGTGCCGTTAAATGAACTCCATGCTTTCGCAAGCCCTTCATTCTTTAAAATCACTAACGTTTTCGGACCAATAGAGTGAATGCTATCAATTAATTGTTCATAAATATTGGTGATAAAGGCGATGGTTCCCCCGGAAACACCCGGCACCACATCAGCAGCCCCCATTGCCATACCTTTTATAAAAAGCAAAGTACGCTGTTTACCCGTTTCCACTGGGCATCCCCCTTTAATTGGTTCTAGTGATTTTTTATTTAGCGAACGCCGGATTTTAGTGGAACAAAGCATACATCTTCTATGTTTTGCTCTGTATATCCATTTTCTGTGCGTTTTATGACAACTAATTGTTGCTGCTGTTCACCCACCGGCATAACCAACGTGCCACCCACTGCCAGTTGATCTAACAGCTCCTGTGGTACTTCTGCGGGTGCAGCAGCCGACAAGATACCATCGAATGGTGCCTTATCGGGATCTGGCCAGCCCATACCACCATCGGAATATCGAAAGCTGACATTGCGCAGTTTTAATTTGTTGATTCGCGCACGGGCTTTCTCCTGCAGAATTTTAATACGCTCCACAGAAAAAACACTGCCCACTAATTGTGCCAGAATAGCCGTTTGGTACCCGGAGCCGGTACCGATCTCCAGCACTTTATTTTTCGGGCCATCAGCCAGCAGACACTGGGTCATCAGGGCAACCACATAGGGCTGCGAAATTGTTTGATGATAACCAATCGGTAAAGCCACATCTTCATAGGCCCTATGAGACAGAGCTTCGTCGATAAATATATGTCGTGGAGTACTACGCATGACTTCAATCACGCTGGAATCGGTAATCCCCTGAGCCTGTAATCGCTTAATTAAACGCTCCCGCGTTCGCTGCGATGTCATTCCAATCCCCGCCAGCTCAATATTATTCATTCACACATTTCCCCACACGTTTTACATCTCCTTCTTTCCAAGGAGCACCCCCCTAAATTTTTACAATAACTAAAGCAATGACTTAATTGCCGCTTAACTATGATTCAGGATCAGTATTCTTGCAAGTACACGGCTTATTCTTTCAATGTAATCAGTTCGCGCAACAAACTGGTAGCATAGGCGCCTTTCGGTAACGCAAAGCTCAACTGAATATGATCGACTTTCACATGGCTATGAATATTTTTCGGTATCACAGACAAAGGCCTGACCCCTTGCTCCACCCGTTGCTGCATCAAATACTGCAAAATATCAGGGTGCGTTTGATAAACACCGTCTCCAGTTGGTACCCGCTGATTACCTTTACCCGGCAAACAACCCGCAACAGCAAGATCACCACTGTTTAAACGTGTCTGTAAGTCATCATCCCAGGCATCTGGGCAAAAAAAACTGCTGGTGCCCGCTAATTGAAGGGCATCACCCGGTAAATAAGTTTGCCAGCTTTTGTCGCTGACTCTTTGGCTTAAAAGACGGTTAAAATCCCAGGCGCGTAATGTAGAATAAACGCGATCACGCTCCTGACGTTTTAAGCGCCTGCCGCTTGCCATTACCTGAACTGCAAAATCAATATTGGTTTCATTGTGCCCAAAACGCTGCGGGCCAAAATAATTGGGATAACCATTATCAATGATCTGCTGCAACTGATGATTAAAGCAATCGGGATTAAGACCGGTGACTTCCCGTAAACAAATGGTGAAAAGGTTTTCCTTATGGGCTCCTCTGCGAAGCTTTTTACTATGGCGCTTTACTGTTAGCACTTGCAGGTTTTCGTGAAGATCAGCCGGAATATCATTGCCCTTTCCTGGCATATGCAAACTGAACCACTGGGATGTAATTGCTCTGCGATCTTTTTTACCGCTGTAACTGATAGCTTTTTTCTCGATACCAAAAGCTCTGGCAAGCTGCTTAACGGTAAAGTCGGTGTTCATATCAATGGCTTCAATATAAAGCCACAAGTGCTCGCCTTCACCAGACAGCTCAAACCCAAGCACTTCCTCTACCAAAAAATCTTCGGGGCTGACCTTAAGCCTTGCTGTTGCCTGCCCGGAGCCACCATAGGCATAGGCCAGATCGCTCATGCGTGGATAGTATCTAAACGTTTCGGATGGATTCACAGGCATACGCACCTTGATGTGTTTATGTGGATTCTATAAGCGCAACAGCATGTACGGCAACACCCTCTTTACGACCGATAAAGCCCAAAGATTCTGTTGTGGTGGCCTTTACGTTAACCTGCGAAATATCAATACCCAGGTCTGCGGCGATATGTTGTCGCATACTTTGAATATGGGGCGCCATTTTGGGAGCCTGCGCAACAATAGTGACATCCACATTGCTGACACAATAGTCGCCAGCTAATAAAGTCATCACATGACGTAACAACTCACGGCTATCCGCTCCGCAAAATTCAGGATCGGTATCAGGAAAATGCTTGCCAATATCCCCTAAAGCTGCCGCGCCAAGCAAAGCATCAGCCAAAGCATGTAATACCACATCACCATCTGAATGGGCTATCAACCCTTGATTGTGGGGGATAGTAACACCCCCCAGTACCACATGACCTCCCTCGCCAAACCGATGTACATCATAACCATGTCCGATTCTAATCATTGCTAATGTCCTTCAGTTGCGGCTAACCATTAGTTATGGGTTTGTTTTAAAAATAACAGGGCCAGTGGCAAGTCGTTGGGGTGGGTAATCTTGATATTATCGGGGTGGCCTTCAACTAACAGGGGTGTGCCACCCTGCCATTCAATGGCGGAGGCTTCATCAGTAACAGTAACACCAGCCTGCAACGCACCTTGTAATGCAGCTGTTAATTCACCCACTCTGAACAGCTGCGGTGTAAGGGCGTGCCACAGGTTAGAGCGATCAACTGTTGCCGCAACGGTATTCTTGTTTTCACCCGAACCGGTTTTACCAGAGCGTTTTAAAGTATCCCTTACCGGCGTTGCCAGTATGCCGCCGTTTTGCTGGCTGGCGGTGATTTGCATCAGCCGCTCAATGTCTGCCACCCGCACACAGGGGCGAGCCACATCATGAACCAGCACCCAATCAGAATCCGCAGCCATAGTGCGCAGCAGGTGCAATCCATTCAGCACAGAATCACAACGTTCTCCGCCGCCTTCTACAGACAAAATACGCGGATCACCGTTTAACGAAAGCCCAGGCCACCAGGTATCAGCGCCAGATACGCACACAATAATTTTTTCAATACGAGGAACACTTAACAGTCTTAACAGTGTGTGTTCACAGATCGTTTTATCTAACAAGGAAAGATATTGCTTGGGATGGGCCGCACCCATGCGACTGCCAACGCCAGCGGCTGGCACAATGCACCAGTATTTGGAATCAAGTCCGTGACTAGAAGACATTAATGATCAAGTATCAAGTAAAAAGTTTCGTCGCTTTTAACCATGCCCAACTGCGTTCTGGCTCTTTCTTCAACGGCACTTGTGCCCTGCTTCAGATCTTTTACTTCAGCAGCTAAGCGGCGATTACGCTCGGACAACAGATAATTTTCCTGTTGCTGTTTGTCGATTTCTTTCCTTAACTGCCACACCTCAGCCAGGCTGCCTTCACCAAGCCATAAACGAAACTGGAAAGACACGGCAATAAGAATGGCTGCCCAAAACAAAATCCGGGGTAAAGTAAACCACGACATGGCAAGCCTTTGCGGGTTTTCTTCTTGTGGAGCTGTTTTGGCCATATTTCAGAAATAAAAAAATTAATTGAAAGTGAGAACAAACAAGGCAGAAGCAAGCTCCTGCCCTGTTGTTTGCCAAATAGTTTAGCAGATCTTGCCACAGATGAAATCTGTCTTATTTCAGACCTTTAAACTCGGCTTTGCCACGATAAACCGCATCTGCTCCCAGAGCTTCTTCAATACGAAGCAGCTGATTGTACTTGGCAACACGGTCTGAACGGCACAGCGAACCGGTTTTGATCTGGCCGGCAGCAGTTGCCACTGCCAGATCAGCAATGGTGGAATCTTCCGTCTCGCCAGAGCGGTGAGAAATAACCGCCGTGTAGCCAGCATCTTTCGCCATCTGGATCGCATCCAAAGTTTCCGACAGGCTACCGATCTGGTTAAACTTGATCAGAATAGAATTACCGATGTTCTTGTCGATACCTTCTTTCAGAATCTTGGTGTTGGTAACGAACAGGTCATCGCCCACCAGCTGCACCCGCTCACCCAGTTTTTCAGTCAGGATTTTCCAGCCATCCCAATCGCTTTCATCCAGGCCATCTTCGATGGATACGATGGGGTAGCGATCACAAAGATCAGCCAGATAATCCGCAAAACCTGCTGAATCGAAAGATTTATCTTCGCCAGCCAATACGTATTTGCCGTCTTTATAGAATTCAGATGCAGCACAATCAAGCGCCAGGGTAACGTCTTCGCCCGCTTTATAGCCAGCGTTTTCAATGGCCTGCATGATCACCTGCAACGCTTCTTCGTTAGAGGCCAGGTTAGGTGCAAAGCCACCTTCGTCGCCCACCGCAGTGTTATAGCCTTTGGCTTTCAACACCGCTTTAAGTGCGTGGAAAATTTCAGCACCGCAACGTAATGCTTCACGGAAAGAAGCTGCACCCACAGGCTGAACCATAAACTCCTGAATATCGACATTGTTATCGGCGTGCTCACCACCGTTAATGATGTTCATCATGGGCACTGGCATGGTGTAACCACCCGCTTCGCCCTGGCTGACTTCAGCAATATGCTGATACAGTGGAATGCCTTTTTCAACAGCCGCCGCTTTGGCCGTAGCCAGCGATACTGCCAAGATGGCATTAGCACCGTATTTGGATTTATTTTCTGTGCCATCGGCGTCGATCATAGCCTGATCAATAGCTCGCTGATCCAAAGCGTCTTTGCCTTTTAATAAATCCTGAATGTCGTTGTTAATAAAGTTAACCGCGTTTAATACGCCTTTTCCCAAATAACGGGATTTGTCGCCATCACGCAGCTCCAGGGCTTCACGGGAACCGGTGGAAGCACCTGATGGTGCACAGGCAAAACCCGCAGCACCAGACTCCAGAATGACGTCTGCCTCTACCGTTGGGTTGCCACGGGAATCCAATACTTCTCTTGCTCTGATTTGAGCGATCTTAGCCATTTACTTCACTCCATTAAAATTTATACGCTTAACTTAGGGTTATTCTGTATCAAGGTGATCAAAACTTTTTACTAATTCATCAATGGCTTTAACCTGCGCCAGAAACGGCTCAAGCCGGTCGAGGCGCAATGCACAGGGGCCATCACATTTTGCCTGTGATGGATCTGGGTGCGCTTCCAAAAATAACCCGGCCAGCCCTAAAGCCATACCGGAACGGGCAAGTTCGGTAACTTGCGCACGACGCCCACCCGCTGCTTCCGCCAGGCCACCGGGCTGTTGCAGGGAATGGGTAACATCAAAAAATATCGGGCAATTAAATTGCTTCATTACCCCAAAGCCCAGCATGTCCACCACCAGATTATTGTAGCCAAAGCTGCTGCCACGTTCACAAAGAATAATCTGATCGTTACCGGCTTCTTCACATTTCCTGATAATGTGGCCCATTTCCCGGGGCGCCAGGAACTGGGCTTTTTTAATATTAATAATGGCATTGGTTTTTGCCATTGCCACCACCAGATCCGTTTGCCGCGACAGAAAAGCGGGTAATTGAATGATATCGGCCACTTCTGCAACCGGCTGTGCCTGATAGGGCTCGTGAACATCGGTAATAACAGGCACATTAAATGTACGCTTGATCTCTTCAAAGATTTTAATACCTTCGTCCATGCCGGGGCCACGGTAGGAATTCACTGAAGAGCGGTTGGCTTTATCAAAAGAAGCTTTAAACACGTAAGGAATGCCGAGCTTTTCGGTGACTTTCACGTAGGCTTCACAAATCTGCATTGCCATATCGCGGGATTCCAGCACATTCATCCCACCGAATAATACAAACGGCTTGTGATTCGCTATTTCAATATCGCCAAGTTTTAAAAGTTCCTGCGCCATTATTATTGCCTCTTAACATCCTGCCTGATGAATTAACTGCTGCGGCTTTCTTTTTGAGCAACCGCTGCGGAAATATACCCGGTAAATAACGGGTGCCCTCCCCGTGGACGGGAAGTAAACTCAGGGTGGAACTGGCAGGCAACAAACCAGGGATGGTTCGGCACTTCCACCATTTCTACCAGAGTACCATCGACAGATCGCCCGGCAACTCGCATCCCAGCTTTTTCGATGTCAGGCACGTATTTGTTATTCACCTCATAACGGTGACGGTGCCTTTCATTCACTGTGTCCTGGCCATAGAGTTCACGGCTCAGGCTGCCATCCACCAAACGACATTCCTGCGCACCCAGGCGCATGGTACCACCAAGATCGGCTTCTTGATCGCGGGTTTGAACGCTGCCATCTTCTTCGATCCATTCAGTGATCAAGCCAACCACCGGCGTGCATGTCTCGTGGACAAACTCGGTACTGTGCGCCTCGGTTAAGCCTGCCATGTTACGGGCAAACTCAATCACCGCCACCTGCATACCCAAACAGATACCTAAAAACGGAATGTTGTTTTCACGGGCATAACGCACAGCGGCAATTTTACCTTCAACACCACGCTGGCCAAATCCACCGGGCACCAGTATCGCATCGTATTTGGCTAATACATCGGCACCATCGCGTTCAAGGTTTTCAGAATCAACATACTCGATATTCACTTTGGTTCGCGTTTGAATACCGGCATGCAGCAGTGCTTCGTTTAAAGACTTGTAGGCATCGGCCAGATCAACATATTTGCCCACCATGGCAATGGTGACTTCTTTTTGCGGATTTAATTGTGCATCGACCACCTGAGTCCATTCCGATAGATCCGCAGGCTGGCAATCCAGTTGCAGGCGCTCAACCACAAAGTTATCCAGGCCCTGTGCATGCAACACAGCAGGAATACGGTAAATCGTGTTTACATCTTGCAGGCTGATAACAGCGCGTTTTTCCACGCTGGTAAACAAGGCAATTTTTTCTAAAGACGATGCCGGGATTTCGTGATCCGACCGGCAGATAAGCACATCAGGCTGCAAACCAATGGAACGCAATTCCTTAACTGAATGCTGAGTTGGCTTGGTTTTGGTTTCACCCGCTGTGGCTATATAGGGCACCAGGGTTAAATGCATAAATACAGATCGCTGCGAACCCAACTCTACCCGCAGTTGGCGAACCGCTTCCAGAAACGGCAGGGATTCAATGTCACCCACCGTACCCCCGATTTCAACAATCACCACGTCAACGCCCAGATCAGCATTCAAAATACGTTCTTTAATAGAGTCAGTGACGTGGGGAATAACCTGTACGGTAGCACCGAGATAATCACCCCGACGTTCTTTTTCAAGCACATCCTGGTAGACGCGCCCAGTAGTGAAATTATTTCGTTGGGTCATGGTATTACGGATAAAGCGCTCATAATGGCCTAAATCAAGGTCAGTTTCTGCGCCATCCTCCGTCACAAACACTTCACCATGTTGATAGGGGCTCATGGTGCCGGGGTCAACATTGATATAAGGGTCCAGTTTCATAATCGAAACGGTAAGACCGCGGGTTTCCAAAAGCGAGGCGAGTGATGCGGCGGCAATTCCTTTACCCAAAGAAGAAACAACACCACCGGTCACAAAAATATATCGTGTCATTAAAAATCCACTGTGACGGAAAAGGAAAACATCGTTATTAACCCTCTCCGGTGCTGGTAGCTATCCGGAAAAGATTGACAACAGGAGGGAGCCTGAGTTTCACGCTGAAACCTTTGGCCCAGAACGGGAGGAAATTCTACATTATAAGTTGGGATATCTCAATCCGGCGGCTGTTCCCAGCGTAATATCTGGCTCGGCTCACCCGCTTGCGGCTGAAAGCCCTGCGCCACCGCCTGCCCTACCACGGCGATCAGGTCTTCACCATGAAATATCAACGGGATGCGATCCCGTTCCCATTGGGGAATTTGCCAATCCTGAAGCCATTTTTTGAGCAGCTTTTGCTTACGACCCGCCGGGCGAAAGTGCTCCCCACCCCGACGAAAACGCACCACCAAAGGATGCCGAGCGCTGCTATTCAGTGCCAGTTCTTTTGCCGAAGAGTCCTGGCCTGGTGAATCAAGTGAAATGACACCCAGGCCGGAAGGCAGTTCGATAGACTGCCCCGAAACCAGCGCTCGCTGCCAATCCGGTTCGATGGGTGGAACACTGCGCTCAAGATACAGATACCCGCGAAAGGTATGGATTTCCCAGCGCAAGGCGTTATTGGTTGCATGATCATTAGCGCAACGGTCACTGCCAGCAAAATCTCCGCGCCAGGAAATATTAGCATTCAACTGGCTGTGATAATGCGCAACACAATTTATGACCTGTTCCAGCACTTTTTCGGAGGGCAATAACGCTCCCCGCGTACCTATCCAATAACGTATACAGTTTTTCTGCCGGTGCAAAGGCAGCTGCTGTAGCGCAGCAATACTCAGCGTGCTTGAGCGCTGGAAGATGGAATCATCGCTTGCCGACTCAATATCAGCCAAATCAATTCTGGCCAGATCATTAGCAAGCGCCGATGCTTCGCCGAGCAACCGGCCAGAGCGCCCCAGAGTATCGCGCACGGCAGGCCAGCGGGACGCCATCAACGGCAGCAGTTGCTGGCGAATAAAATTGCGATCATGGCGAATGTCTTGATTGGATGGGTCCTCGACCCATTGTAATTGCTGGTCAGCACCGTAGTGCTCCAGGTCGGCACGGGAGCTCGCCATCAATGGCCGCCAGATAGCCAGAGAACCGCGCTCAACATAACTGTCTATGCCACGCAACCCCAGAGCCCCGCTACCACGTACCAGACGATACAACAGGGTTTCGATCTGATCATCAAGATGATGGGCTAACAACAACAGATCACCCGGTTGACTTTCCTGCTCAAACACCCTGTAACGCTGATCTCTGGCAACTTGCTCGATACTGCGTCGCGACCCGGTTTTCACCACTACTTTATGCGCCACAAAAGGCACCTGCCACTGCCGACACAGCGCCTCGCAATGGGTTTGCCATTCAGCTGCGAGCGGCGAAAGCTGGTGATTGACATGCACCGCCAGCAGTTCCAGATCCGACCGATATAACTCGCGATACTGAACACACAGGTGCAACAAAACAGTGGAGTCCAAACCGCCACTAAAACCAATAACCCAGCGATTCGAGTTGTTAAAAGCCGCTGCGTTTTCAAAGAACCGGGAATCAATCATAGCAGGATGATAACAGGTTTAGCTGTGCGATCCTCGCACTGCTTTACGCCGAACAAACGCGATCAGAACCACCAGAATGGTTAACACCAACGGCACCAGAATGATATTAATCAGTTTTAGTTGATAGCCAAGCCGATCAATGTCTTTATTAAGCTGGTGTTGCACATCCCGCAGCTGCTTGCGAATGGATAATTTCTGTTGCTGAAACCGTGTCAGCTCCATCGCCTGCTCCGGACTGAGGGTGAGCTCATTGCCTTGATCATCACGCTGGCTTTGCAATTCAAGCAGTTTTTGTTCAGTGATTTCCAGCTGGCGTTGCAGGTTCTGCTCGGTTTCCCGAAACGCCGCCTGAGCTTGTCGATTCATCTCCTGCACAACCGTGAACGGCCTGATAAACCGGCCACGACTGCGAATACCAATCAGATCACTGCTACCGGAAAGGTAGTCAACCGAATTGGTAAAAAACGCGCCGTTATCTGCAAAAGGTTGTGCCAGCTGCTGGCCGAAAAAGCTTTGCACCTGCACCCACAACCGATCCGAAAGCATGTCGGTATCCGCCACAATCACTATATTCAGATTGCCTTCTTTTATTTGATCCGCTGTTGCATGATCGGGCGCTGCTTGCTCACTGGATTCAATCGGCACACCTTTCGGAAAAGCCGTTGTTGCCTTACCCGATATGCGGGCCGCAAACACATAGCGCTCGCCGGTTGGCTGAAAACCCACTGTCAGTTCCGCCGGATGATTCAGTGTCGCTAACTTTTCTGCCGGAAGAGGCATGGCAAATTCAGAGGAATACAACAACGGTTGAAACTTTGTGGTGGCTCCCGGCTTGGCTGCTAAAAAACCGGCTGTTGATAAATTAATACTCTCCAGTTGGCTGATGACAATATCATCGGCAACGGCGTGATTGTTTTCCGTTAACTGTAAAATAGCCAGGTGTTTAACCGCAGGGCCACCCGGCTCCACAGCCACGGGTAGCGCCAACTGATAATCGCCAATAAATTGCAGCGGATTATAATCAACACCCCAGGCTGATAACAGTTGCGGCATATCCGATGCCAGGTTGGCATCGGCAGCACCACTGGCCAGGGATTCGGTATCCTGTTCAGCGAAAGGATCAACAAAAATCATCGCCCGACCACCGGCAAGCACATATTGATCCAGTGCGTAAAGGGTGGCATCCGGTAGCGCCTGCGGATGCACGACCAGTAACAAATCAATTTCCGGTTCGATTTCTTCCAGCTCTCTGGGCAGCGGTGTAACATTAAATAGCTGTTTGAGCTGGTTAACGCTAAACCAGGGCTGCCTGCTCTGGCCGGTCATCCGATCAAAACCGCCATCCATTGGCAAATCACTGAGTAACCCGATAGTGGGCTTTTGTTGTTGCCCTGCCTGAACAATCAACCGCGCAATATCGTATTCCAAAAACTGCTGGCGATCCGGTTGAAAGAAAGGAATGACTGCAGCAGACAGATCACTGCCTTCTGCCAAAGCAGCCACACCAAAATAAACCGGATCACCACCAGCCGCCAGGTTAACCGCTTCCAGGCCATACTCTGCTGCCTGATCTTCCTCTTCAGAAAACGGCTCAGGATCAATGATATGCAAGCGGATGTTGCCATTCGCAGCAAGTTCAAATTCCTGCAAAAGCTCGCGCACCTGCTTGCCATAATTACGCCAGCCCAAAGCATCTTTAGTGTTTTCTCTGGAAAAGAAAAAATACATATCCAGTGGCTGCTGCAAACCGGTGGCAATATTCTTACTGCCTGCCGACAAGGTATAAAGTTTGTTTTCTGTTAAATCCACGCGAACGCCCTGAAACAGGGTATCTGTCACCAATGTTGACATCAACACCACACTCGCCAGTATCAGCAGCCCCATGGAGGAAAATAACCGTCGAATTCCCATCTGCCTGCTCCTTAACTCGCTTTCTTCAGATCAATGACAATGGCCGTTGCCAGCAACCACCCGGTAATCACAATCAGGAAATAAACTAAATCACGCAGATCCAGCACCCCTTTTGCAATGGCATTAAAGTGCGTTAAAAAGCTCAGTGCAGCTATCGAATCCACTAAAAAATCAGGTGCCCAGTTGGTAAACCAGTCCAGAACAATATTGAAGCCACTCACCACAAATAAAAAGCAAACCACCACTGCAACAATAAAGGCAATGACCTGATTTTTTGTGGCCGCAGAAATGCAGGAACCAATGGCAAGAAAGCCACCGGCCATTAGCCAGCTACCCAGATAACCGGCAAGAATTGCGCCGTTGTCAGGATCGCCAAGATAATTGACCGTTAACCAGATCGGGAAAGTTAATGCCAGAGCTACACCAATAAACAGCCAGGCGGCAAAGAATTTACCCAGCACTGCGACTTTCAGTGACAGCGGCAGTGTCAATAGCAACTCAATGGTGCCGCTTTTACGTTCCTCTGCCCATAAACCCATGGAAATGGCTGGCACTAAAAATAAATACAACCACGGATGAAAATTAAAAAACGGCCACAGATCCGCCTGGCCGCGCTCATAAAAACCGCCCATAAAAAACGTAAACGCACCACTTAACATAAGAAAAATAACAATAAACACGTAAGCCAGCGGTGTTGCAAAATAGCTTCTTAATTCACGCGATAAAATCACGTTAAAACCCTTCATGGCCGCCCCCGTTATGCTGAATGTGCCGTGGTAATGTTACGAAAAACTTCATCAAGCCGACCGCGCTCCATATGCAGCTCACGCACCTGCCACTGATTCGCCTGTATTAATTCATTAATGGGCGCGAACAGTGTCTGACCCGGCTTTGGAAACACCCGAATGGAGTGGCCATCGGCCAGTGTTTCCACCGCTGCCACTTCGTCCAGCGCCAGAATTTTTTCAGCTGCTGCTGGTGCCTGACTGAAATCCAGACGGATAGCACCATGGTATTTCGACCGCGCTTCCAGTTCAGCGGGGGTGCCGTCGGCCAAGATTCTGCCATTGGCAATAATAATGGCGCGAGTACATACCGCCGATACTTCTTCCAGAATGTGTGTAGACACAATCACGATTTTATCGGTAGAAAGGTTTTTAATCAGTTTACGCACTTCGTGCTTTTGATTGGGGTCCAGACCATCGGTAGGCTCATCAAGAATTAAAATATCAGGATCGTGAATAATAGCTTGAGCCAAACCCACACGGCGCTTGAACCCTTTCGACAAGGTATCAATACTTTGATTCAGCACCTTGTTTAATTGCAGGGTTTCCACCACCTCAGCCAGGCGATGGTTGAGCGCTGCTCCCGAAAGTCCGCGCACTTTACCAATAAACCGTAAAAATTGTGCAGGCGTCATATCGCCATAACCAGGCGCACCTTCGGGCAAATAGCCCACCATTTGCTTGCAGGCAATGCCGTTGGCCTGGGTATCCTGATCAAACAGGGTGATTTTGCCGGATGTGGGGGTTAAAAAGCCGGTGATCATTTTCATGGTGGTGGATTTTCCAGCACCGTTCGGGCCTAAAAACCCAAGCACTTCCCCGGGATTAACCGTAAAGCTGAGCTGATCAACAACGGTGTGCTGACCAAATTTTTTGATTAGATTATCAATGCTAATCATGGCGCTTTGATGCCTGTTCCTTTTTTGAGTTCCGGTTTCATGGATCTGATTTTTATCATCATTGTGGTTTTTTACGGTTTTACAAGCAACGGCCAGGTATTGAAATATGCAACTATCTTTAATCGAACATTATATGAACAAGATAATTAACCTTTTGTTACAACCTGCCGCTCAGTTCTTTTGCGGCGTCACTCATCAATCAGTAGACTAGCCCCGCTTGATTATATAGAGCAGAGAGAGTCGTTTCGGGATTATTTCTTCAGGTAGTTGCTGGTACACTGCAACTGAGCAAATAGCTGACCAACAAATTTGTAGTAGAAAACTCATTAGGACTAATTGATGATGAAAGGTTTGGGTGTAAAGTGGCTTATTTACTGGCTTGTACGCCGCGTTCTTTATGTTTTTGTTAAAACCAGCGTCAGGCCTGAAAAGTTAGACACGCTAAATATTGATCCAGAAAAGCCAATTCTTTATGTGCTAAAGAATAAATCCTTATCTGATCTGCTGGTGCTGGACGAAGCCTGCAAAGCGAAAGGACTGCCTCAACCTACTGATGGTATTCATTTTGGTGATTTTGAAGATAAAAACGGTTCATTCTTCCTGACAGAACCCGTAGGCACTTTCAACCGCAAACCAATGGTTCGGTCGCTGCCAGAAAAACTGGTAAAAGCAGTCGATGCCATCGAAGCACAAGCTGAAGGCGATATTCAACTGGTGCCTGTGTCGATTTTTTGGGGCCGCGTACCTGATCGGGAAAACTCCATACTTAAAATACTGTTGTCGGACAGCTGGGCAGTACCAGGCCTGTTCCGTAAATTGCTGATTATCATGGTGCAGGGTCGCAATACCATGATTCACTTTTACGAACCTATTTCCATCCGTCAGACATTGGACGATGCAACATCCAGCGAACGTACCGTACGCAAATTATCACGGGTACTGCGGGTGCATTTCCGACGCGCCCGAGAAACAGTCATTGGCCCCGACCTTTCGCACCGTCGCACCATTGTTAATGCAGTGCTGCGCAAGCCTGGCGTAGTTAAAGCCATTACACAGAAGGCACAGGAAAGCGATAAGGCAAAACGCAAAGTAGCCAGGGAAGCACGCAAATACGCCGAGGAAATAGCGGCCGATTACTCACACCCGGTGATTCGCGTTTATGATATCGTGTTAACCTGGCTGTGGAACAAGTTATACGACGGTGTTTCGGTAACCGGATTTGAACGATTAGAAAAAGTAGCCAAAGACAATGTGGTGATTTATGTACCTTGTCACCGCAGCCATATCGACTATCTGTTAATGTCTTATGTGCTGTTCAGCAATAAGCTGGTTCCTCCTCATATTGCTGCCGGCGTTAACCTTAATCTGCCGGTGTTGGGGAAAATTCTACGCCATGGTGGTGCCTTCTTTTTAAGACGCAGTTTTAAAGGCAACCGGCTCTATACCTCTGTGTTCAATGAATATGTTAATGAAGTATTTGATCGTGGCTTTTCAGTGGAATATTTTATTGAAGGCGGACGCAGCAGAACCGGCAGGCTGATGCAACCTCGCCCCGGCATGATTTCCATGACCGTAAGAAGCTTTTTAAGAACCCGTCGCCGTAATTTTGTCTTTGTGCCCATTTATTTTGGTTATGAAAAAGTGCTCGAAGGCGGCACCTATGTCGGTGAGCTGAGCGGCAAGACCAAAAAGAAAGAATCCGTGCTGGATATCTTTAGAACCCTGAAAAAAATCCGTGGCACCTTTGGCCAGGTATATGTCAACTTTGGGGAACCGATACACCTGAATGATCATCTTGATAACAGCCACCCCGGCTGGCGCGATGAAACATACGATGAAGACCATCAGCCAGACTGGTTAGCCGATGCAGTCAATGAATTAGGCCTGGATATTATTACCCGCATTAACAATGCAGCTGTAGTCAATCCGGTCAGTTTACTCAGCCAGGTGATGCTGGCCACTAACAAGCATGCTATGGATGAAACCTTGCTTGAACAACAGCTCAATTTATATTTGAGCCTGTTAAAAAATATCCCTTATGCAGATACCACCGTATTGCCAGACTTATCTGGCAGGGAAATTATTGCCTATGGGGAAAGGCTTGAAGTGATCGAACGACGCCAGCATTCACTGGGCGATGTGTTTGTGGTTAACGCCGACAAAGCTGTCTTGTTAACCTATTTCCGCAACAACAACTTACATATGTTCGCGCTGACATCATTCCTCGCAAGGTTATTAATTAATAACCGCGGCATGACGAAAGAAGCCCTGTTGCTGATGTGCCGCCAGGTATACCCGTTCCTGCGATCAGAGCTCTTCATGAATTTATCCCTGAAAGAGCTGCCGGCGCACATTGAGAAAATCCTGCAGCAACTGGTGGATAACGGGCTGATCGTACAAACAGAAAATGAATACTGGTCGCCTAAACCCAGCTCCAAGGAATACTTATCTCTAACCATTTTAGCCAATGCGATACGCCAGACATTAGAGCGCTACTTTATTACTGTTGACCTGTTAACGCGGGCAGGATCAGGCGTTTTAAGCCGCAATCATCTGGAAAACCTGTGTCATTTAATGGCCCAGAGAATGTCGCTACTTTACGAATTCAGCGCACCGGAATTTTTTGATAAGGCACTATTTAAAAACTTTTTGCAGTCTTTAATAAAAAATGGTGCAGTTTGGATGGATGAAGAGGGCAAACTGGCGTTTGATAAGCGTTTAGAGACTTCAGAACAGGAAACACACCTGATTCTAAGCGTCGAAATACGCGAAGCCATTCAGCAGGTTTCACAATTAGATGTATCACTGCTGGAAGACCCACCAGAAGATAGTAAAAAGAAAGACACCAGGAAAAAAGAATCGAAAAACAACGAAGCCGATAAAAAAGACGCAAAAAAATCAGCTAAAAGCTGAAGCGAACCAACAGGAGCCGTTTCGTTAACACTGATAAATATCGAAACGGCTCGCTTTACCTTGTAAACAATAGGTAGGTTTTACCCCCGCCAGATATTCGGCTTTCGCCGGGCGTTTCACCACAACTCGCTTCAGGGCAATACGTTGAGCCACATCCAGCAGGTAATCGCCATCAGTGTCCGGGCCAACAATCTCTTTAAATATCTGCATCTCTTTTTTTACCAGTGCAGCCTTATCCCGCTTTGGAAACATAGGGTCAAGATACACCACATCAGCTTCTGTCATGGATTGCAGGTTTTCTCTGGCGTCGCCCTTTATTAATGTCATCCTCTTGGCAACACCTTCCTGATCCTGTGCTTTAAATCGAGCAAGGCCATCAGACAGCAGTGCGCCAACAACCGGATTACGTTCCAACATGGTGACATAACACCCGAGTACCGCCAGCAGGTAACTGTCACGCCCAAGCCCTGCGGTGGCGTCAATCACAGTTGGAATCGTTTGCTTATCACGGCCCAGCACAGCTTTTACAAGCATTTCATTACGGACATTTTGATGGCCGCGATATCCGGTGGTACCGGCTATAAAATCAACCATCAATGGCCGCTGTTTTTTGTTTGCTGGAACAAGCTGTAAAACACCCTGCCGATATACCAGCAAATAACGATAGTCACGACACCAGGTTGCCCCCGGCAGAACTTCGGGCAAATCATTCAGAGAGGGATTTAATTTAACAAGACGCTCGTTTGTCTGCTCATCGGACAAACGAGCGACAGCACTATCAATCATTAAATGAATATATCTACAGAACCCAGATAATCAACATCGGCATCTACCCGGCCGATTATTTCAGTTTCAGCATAGGCCTGAAGTGCTTTTTTCTGTGAATTAAGTAAGGCTTGCTGATCATTACTAGCGTAAAAAGCATACTGCTTATTGGCGCTGCTCGCTTCGACCACCCGACGAAACCCTGCTGCTTCATCCCTGCCGGGAGCAGACACCACGTCGGCACGGAGCTGAAAAGGGTTATGTTGCACCTCGTTTTCAACAGTTCGCGCCCGTACCTCAACCCGGCGCTCAACACGGGCATCAGCCGCAGAGCGTTGATTAGCGGGTAAAAATCCAGAAGTGTTTACTGAACTGCGTGATATCTGCATATATTCAAAAGTTAGAAATACTGGCCAATTAGTTAATTATAGTCACGGAAACACCTGAGCCGTCAAGCCTGACTCTCAACACTACCCGTTCAACCCAATAAAAAACAACAGGAATGCACCCAGCAACAGCCTGTACACGACAAATGGCAACATACCCATCTGTTCTAAAAGCTTAAGAAAATAGTGAATGCACAAATACGCACTCACAGTAGCAACTAACATACCCAAGCCAATCAACAACCAGGGAACCGGTGCAGTGCTGGCCAGCAGATCCAGCGTCTTTAACAAGCTGGCCGCCAGTATCAATGGTATCGACAGCAACATTGAAAAACGCGCCGCCGTAGTCCTGTCAAACCCCAGCATTAAAGCAGCTGTCATGGTAATACCGCTGCGGGAAGTACCCGGAATTAACGCCAACGCCTGAGCCAACCCTATTACCAGTGCTTTATTGGCCTGCAACGCCTCTATTTTTAAAATCCTTTTTCCTGTTTTATCAGCCTGCCATAAAAGTAAGCCAAAAAAGATGGTGGTAAAAGCAATAACCTGACTGGAACGAAGATTATCTTCGATAAAGTCTTTAAATAAAAAGCCAATAATGACGGCTGGAATGGTACCCACCACCACTGCGACACCGAGCTGGGCTTGAGTGTTCATTTTTTTCGTATGTGCCGCTTTGAAAAACCCCTGAATAACCGCCAGAATATCGGCTCGGAAGTAGGTGACAACTGCAATCAGTGTCCCCAGATGAACAGCCACATCAAACGCTAACCCCTGATCAGGCCAACCCAGAAGTTGC
>PDWJ01002579.1_pt1 | contig 18974 bp, 20 predicted proteins | sample 1430881 | NCBI WGS metagenome assembly PDWJ01 (sample SAMN01162460, study PRJNA174530) | Oral metagenome, whole genome shotgun sequencing project. | biome: Marine environment; feature: Marine mammal; material: Swab sample of the gingival sulcus; isolation source: swab sample of gingival sulcus...
TATGGCCATCATCCAATACCTGATTTGACTGAGATCATCCGGTCTATCCAGTTAATATGAGCCTACTGGTACTTTTGGAGGCGTTTCACACAAAACCCCTGAATATAAGTGTCCTGACTAATCCCTAATACTTCAAATTCATCAGGTCGTGCCCTGAAAAGCTCTCGAAGCGATTGTAGATTGAAAAGTAAGGCACGCTTTGCGAGTTCTACATTTTCATTCATAAACAAGCTGAGTAACTCTGCATCTGATAAAGAATCAGACCCTTTTTTTAGCAACTTATGGGAAGGTGAATCATAAGAATGTACTAATCTTGTCTTGTTCTCTTTTGCTCCTGATTCCATAGATAGAGATTAAAAAACAATATTAGAATATTCCTAATTTTTAATATATCAATAGTAAACATGGTTAAAAAATAAGCGTTTCCTTATTTACATACTGACTACAAAAATTCTGTTTTTTCCTGTCCGTTTTATTGATTAAAAAAAGCAGGGTAGGGGACTTGGGTGGACAGATTATCTTCCCTACCACCTGCTATGATTCGCTTTTCTCTTGTTATCGGCTCAAAAAAATGTATTATTTGAGCCGATAACAATATTTTTACACCTCATTATGTGGAACTGGCAACACGATACCTGGGCATCATTCGAGTATGACCCTTCACGGATACAGCCTGTAGACCTCGCTTTTCTGCAAGGTTCAGGGTTTCTGTTTGGTGTTTTTGAACATCTGAGCCAGCAAGACAAGCACAATATCATTATTGATGTGCTCTCTACTGAAGCTGTCAAAACATCGGCTATAGAAGGGGAAGTATTGAACCGTGACAGTGTTCAGGCATCGTTACGACGTAGTTTTGGGCTGGCGGTAGATCATCGGAAAGTACCAGCCGCTGAACAGGGTATATCTCAGATGATGCTTGACTTGTACCAGAATTTTACTGAGCCACTGACACACGATACCCTTTTTAACTGGCATCGAATGATTATGAACGGTCGGGATGATCTCGAACAAAAAGGAGCATATCGGACACACCCTGAGCCTATGCAGGTGGTATCAGGGAAAATTTATGACCCTACTGTACATTTTGAAGCCCCACCCTCTGATCGTGTACCGGAAGAAATGAATCAGTTTATACAGTGGTTCAATAATACAGCTCCTGATGGTAAAAACCCGCTTTCAGCATCTACTCGTGCAGCGATAGCTCATCTGTACTTTGTTTCTATTCACCCCTTTGAAGATGGTAACGGGCGTATCTCCCGTGCCTTGTCGGAAAAAGTGCTGTCCCAGTCATTCAAAAAACCTGCATTGCTTTCATTATCGTATGCCATAGAGCGCAATAAAAAAGCGTATTACAGCCACCTCGAAGCTTCCAATAAGGTTATGGAAATTACCCCTTGGTTACTGTACTTTGCTGAGGTGATTTTTCAGGCGCAGCAGTACACACAAAAACGCCTTGAATTTTTGATAGCCAAAACAAAGTTTTATGATCGGTTTCGGGGAATGTTGAATCCCAGACAAGAAAAAGTGATTACCCGTATGTTCTATGAAGGGTTTGAAGGCTTTACAGGTGGGCTGAGTACAAAAAATTATCAAAGTATAGCCAAAGCCCCCAAAGCTACCGCTACACGAGATTTACAGGATTTGGTAAAGAAAGGAGCCTTGATGGTAACTGGAGCAGCTAGAGGTACCCGTTACCATTTGAAATTAAACCTTGATAGCCCTTCTTCACCTTCTGCTTAAAAAGTTTTTCTTGTTTTTGCACGGCTTCCCGCTCGGTATCAAAAAAATCAATCTTCACCGTACCGGCTGAACCAATCCTACCCCACTCACGTATCAGCGACCAGCCACCAAATAGAGTAGGGGAGAGTGAAAGCTTGTAAAAGCGGTACTGGTTCTTATCTGGGTTTTGCTTGGTCAGGTAGAGCATATTTTCTATTCATTATTGATTTGTATTGAATGTGTAGCTTTCTGATGCTTTTTCCAGACCAATTTTACTAACGACTGTGAGCACTCGCAAAGATTAGCCGTTTTAGCAATACTGACACCCTTTGTACGTAGTTCTATGATGCGCTGATGGGTGATCTTATCGGCTTTCCTGCCGTTGTATTTTCCTTTACGTTTTGCGGTTTCAATCCCTTGTCTTTGACGCTCCCTTCGGGTTTCATAGTCATCCCGTGCCATCTGCAACGCCAGCTTTAAAAGCATTTCCTGTACCGCTTCCAGTACAATTTTTGTAATACCTTCGGATTTATTGATAACCTCTGATAAATCGACTACATCAGGTATCGCTAATCGTGCCCCTTTACTTTTAATGCTGCTTATCAGTGCTTCGGCTTGATCAATAGGAAGCCTGCTGATCCTATCCATTTTTTCCGATATGACGATTTCACCCGCCTGTAAATCACTGATCATCCTTTGCAGTTCTGGACGGTCAGCCCTTGCACCTGAAGCTTTTTCTCGATATACACCCGCAATATAGATGCCTTGTGCCTTAGCATCCCTCACAATAGATTCTTGCCTGTCTAAGTCCTGATCTTCGGTACTGGCACGTAGGTAAAGCCTTGCTACTGATTCCATAAATTTAAACGGTTAAATAAGGTATACGTAAATTAACCAATTACTTGGATATTGGTCAATATAAGATAGTGGCATCTCTAACTAGCTAGGCTAACCATAGTAGCCTTAACTAACCAATATAGAAAGAATGAAGTCACCTTCTATATTTAGGTATGTGAAAATTATGGGGTGATAGGTGTAAAGCATTTTTTTACAAGGGTAGGGTGGGACGACTCTCTGCAAAACAGCCAGGCTGTAGAAAGTAGGTGTTTTTTAAAACACTCTTTTTACATCCTGCGACCGGTGCAGAATATGGGCAATATAGACCGTTTCACCATTGAAAAAATAATAAATACCATACGAACCTACAGGGAAAAAACGTATTCCTTCGATTACATAGTCCCGCCTTGTACCCATTTCTGGAAAGTACGCTAGTTTTTCAAAGCAAAATTCTGTGAGCTGATCAATAACAGAATCGGCTATATCTGGATTTTTTTGAGCCTTCAGCAATGTAAGCCCAATGTTCTAGTAGTTCTTCCTGTGCGGTAGTAGAAAAGATTATAGGGGTAGGGGTTCGGCTCATCGGTTAGATGCTAAAAAGCGTTCTCTTGCTTCTTTTTTCAGTTCTTCAAAAAATGCTGGTGTTGCTGGTATTCCTTCGCCTCTCTGAAACTCTGCTTGAGATTGTGCAATAGCTTTTCTGATAGCTCTTAATTTTTCCAGTTCTTCGTGTTCTTCAGGCGTGGCGATATAGTCCCACCGCTTACGTTGGGGGTATGTTCTTCTTGTTTGGGCAGTTCGTGCCTGCTGTTGTGTAGATGTTGCCACAATCATATTCACTTTTCAAAAAGTACATCTCTGTTTTACCAGATAGTCTCCCATACCAGCAAAGGTAAACGATACGGGGTGCCAGATTGTCCGACAATCTGAAGTAAAAAATCCTGATTTTTGCCCTGATCGGCTCCGGTACTGGTGATCTTGGTTTGCAAAGTGTCAACAATCACAGATAGGCAGAATTCTTTAGGAGAAGGGGCTAGAGGTATGATGGTGTTACTCTTCACCCTTTAAGAAGCGTTCGCTTACCATTTTTACTGCTTTTTTTATCAGATTGCCAGCCATAGTAAGACCCGCACCAAACACAATGGTTACCATACCAGCATCATTATGACCTGCAAAAACAAGCCACACGCCAAGCATAAGAGCTAGGCAGGTAATAATAAAAGAAAATATGAGTGCCCAAACTTTTAAATTAAAATCTTTGCTAAACTGATCATTTCGGTTGTCAATCTCTTTTTCTACAAGATTAATAACCCGAAGTGCAATTTCTTCAGGAACTGAATTTAGCTCTGCTAGGGGTATCCCAAAGGAATTCGATTCCTTTGGGTTGCTCTCCATTTTTGACATTGAAAATCCTTTTGCTATTGAAACTACTTGGTTTTTATTTCTTTAAAAGCCTTTCTTAGATCTAAACCTATAGTGTTCCAAATATCATTCAGATTTCCTTGTTGAGTGTTTTTTTCAGAAGGTTTTTGTATCAGGTCATCAGGAAATAATCCTATTTCCCAGTCAGCACGAAAGTTTTTACTTTCTTCTTGCCGCTTTTTACTAAAAAGTTCCATAGTATTTTTTATATTATTATTATTATTATCTACAGGTGGTACAGCAGTATCAATGATAGTGATGTTTTTTCTTTCTAAACGGTATATTTTTCTAAGTAATCCAGAGACTTTTTTATGTTTCTTTCCTTCCGTCACCCCTCTGTAACACCCAGACTGACGATGGTAGAAGTGCCCTGTGGTTATATCATAGAAAGTCATCTTGAAGCCCTTTTACACCACGTATAGCAAGGTGATGTATTGTCGAAAAAATTGAAGCCGTAGAAATTAAAAAAACAGTCTATCCATTGACTAAAAAAAGAAGCCTCCCTCTAACACACCAATGTATAGCATCAAATGATCAAAAATCAAGCTAAAAGATAAAATAAACCTATAAAACGGTTAAATTTTTTTCTTTTTGTTAAGGTATTGTTAATACAATAAGCCAGTTCTTAATGGCCAATTAATATTCTATATGGGGTAGCAGTGTTATACTGCCACCCTCTAGGGAAGCTTTTCTGTACCTGTTGAGAGGTATTAAAACCAAAGTGTTCAGCGTTGTGGGAAAGTAGGGGGCTTTCATCAAATCGCCTTTGTACCGCCTTCATTGTTCCTTCGTGGTCGTACACGCTCAAAACGTAGTTGTCGTAGGGATGCTGGTACTTATCCGCCAGTAACCCCTCTTCAATGATTCGAGCGTGGTTTTCTAATTGAGCTATGATTTTTTTTGTATTAGTTCCCTTGTGGAGTTCGAGTGTAAACAGTCGCTTTTGTCCGTCACTCATAGCCAGCCTAAAATTTCCGTCGGGTATGATCGTTTCCCCGTTAAGCTGTACCTGTGTATCTCTTACAAGTTGGCTGTTTTTTTGCCTCTGGTTTCCTGTGCTATCAAAGTAAGAATGAAAAAACTCTACTTCTTGCCCTGTTGCTTCTGCGTACTGGCGTAAAGCAATATGAAGGCTTATAAATTCGGTACGGTGGAAGTAATCACGGCTGAATTGTACGGCTCCTATAGGGTAGGGTACTTCGTCCAGTCCTACCCCGTGCAGATCTGCCAGCGTTAAAGCTCCTCGCTTTGTTAGATAGTGAAGCTGTGGAAGTCTGCCTTTTCCTGCGACAAAACCAAAATCTACCGACTTAATCAGCGGGTAGGGCTTAGCTTTGAGTTTAGATAGTATTTTATCCCGCAGTCCTTTTTCTGTTTTGTATATACCTAGCTTTACCATTTGACGGGCTGTGAGATATCGGTAGGTTCTGAAAGATTCAAGGGTTTTAATCTTGTTATTATTTAAAATCACTTTTATTTACATACGCAATATTTTCCACAAAAATCCACTCCTGTTGTCTTACAGCCATTTTTACAGAGATTTTTATCTCTAATGTTGATTTTTGCTCCACTTGGGATAGATAATTCTTCACCAACATTATCACCTTTATTTCCTATTTTATAAGGCCCAAAAGTACTTTTCCATTGCCTGTCAAATCCAAAAAATGAACAGATCGAGTCTTTTTTTGCTTTATTCCATTCATTAATACATTGCATTGATCCATCAGGCTTTGCACAAAAATAACCTTTGTTTTTACTTTCAAAACAACATTTATCGTGCAGCATACTTCCCACTGAAATATAACCATCCACATAACAAGATTTATTATCTTTCTTAAATCTGGCAATTAATGGTATACCTTCACATCTATTACCTACTCCAAAAAAACACCTTTCAGGTTCGCCGTATTTAGAAGAAAAATTACAGGCGTTTTCATTGATGTTTGTACTACACGAATGAAGAACAAAGATAGAAAATAAAAAAAATATATATATTAAAATTTTAGTCATCTTCTTTTTCAGATATACACTTGTACAATGGTCTTCTCCAATGCCACAAAACCACCTCTGATAATATCATTGTAGAAATCAATATTAAATATGATAGCACTATAAGACTTTCTTTGCTTATTTCTTCAATAGTAAAGAATTCTCCACAAAAAGCAAGAAAAAAAGATATTAATGATAGTGATCCTACAATATACCCTCTAAATTCTACATTTCTAGTAATGTAGAATTTATATATGCAGCCCCTTATTCCATCCAAACCATTAAATTTGTAACCGCTTCTATAAAGAGCTTCAAAAACATTTAGACTAACATATTTTCTAGTAAAAATATCTACACTCGTGTATACAAAGTATATTGCAGAATAATAAAGTATATTATTGGAAAATGCAGCCAACAAAAATATTAACATAGGGATAGATATTGAAAGCACTACTGTTGTCATTTTCTTTTTAGAGAAATACATTCCTATATGTATTTTTAACTTACTAAGCTCATACTCACTAGCAATAATCCATAATATTCCTAATATCAGAGTGCATACCAATAATAATATAGGCAACAAGGTTAATGGGTTTATTGAACCTGTTTTTATTTCATCAATCAATTCCGAAGATCTAAATAAAGTAATTAATGTGCCAAGCAAACCTATAAATGTCATTCTGGCAACATCTAGTGATCTTTTATAGTCACTAAAATTCTCCTCGAGCTTTAATATAGCTTTCTCAGCTATACTCTTTTTTCTGATAGACTCATTAACTTTATTCACAGTTGAGCCATCTTCTTTTTCGGATTCATTAATCGCCTCCAAAACAGTTTCACTTACTTCCTTCTCTTTATCAGTCATTCCATCTCCTTAAAAATTTAATTCAGCCCCCTCTTCCGTATTTTTACTTTCTTCCCAGGTTTTAAAAACCAATCTCCTGAAACCTCCCTGTAATACTTCTGTAGCTGTCTTTTCTGCACCTGCTCCCACTCTTCTGCTGTCATACTGTGCAAGTGATCCAGTAAAACGATACTCCCTGAAACCTTCACGCTGGACAGCGTTCCCGCTTTTATATGGTACTGTCCTGTTTTTAGATGCCGTATTTCTTCGCTGTCGGCTCCTGTGGTTTTCGCAAGGCTTGCGAGCGTGTCGGGTTCGGTTTGTTGTCCTGTGATCTTTACGGCGGTATTTCCCTTTATGGCGTTTCTTATTCGTCGGTTGTCGATCTGGTCTAAAAACTGATTAGCAAGCGTTAAATGCAATTTATATTTCCTTGTCTCGGTCAATATCGTTTCAATGCTGGGGGTAATGTAGTGCTGGCATTCGTCTATAAATAAGTGAATAGGTGGGGCTTGTTCTAGTGCTTCGCCTGTTAGGCTTGCCCGTTGCATTGCGATACTTTGCAGGCTGGCAAGAATTAAACGCCCCATTGTATCGCTGGTTTCCGCTCCCGTGTTGCGGGAAAGGCTAAAAATTATCAGCTTCTTTTGTGCTATGGCCTCAGATAAAGAAAAGGTACTTTTACCCATTACAAAATTTAAAAATATCTGTGAATTTAAAAGGCTTTGTATCTTGGTTCGTATGCTTTGGCGTGAGGATTGATAAGCTGTTTTTAGGAAGTCGGTTTGTAAAAACTGTTTCTGTGCTGGGTTGTGCAGGTGTTCGAGTGCAAAGGCTAACGGTTCCCGCCCTTCTTCTTTATCCATCATCTGTTGAAGACGGTATAAGTTCCCTTCTGGGTGTAGTAACAGTGTAGCAATACAGGGCTTTAAGAGTGTTTCCATTTGTGGGGTAAAACTCATATCTCCCAATATTTCCCGAAAAGCCCCTACAAGCTCCTGTACTGCAATATCTAAGCTATGCGGTGCTGTGCCCTTCGATTGGTCAAATGGGTTGAATACAGGCGATTTTACGGGGTCAAAATCTGGGGCAATAAAGACCAGTCTTTCCCCGTTGGCGTTTTCTTTAAATTGTGCGACCTCTTGGGCTATTTTTCCGTGTGGATCTATCAACACTAACGCGGTAGACGTGTTCACCGTCAAATAGTGATGTATCAGGCTTTTAATTCCTTCACTCTTTCCGCTCCCTGTTCCACCTGATAAATAGGTGTGCTTCCGTCGTTCGGTTTCAGGAATAAAGTAGGGTTGAATCTGTAAACAAAATATCTGGTCTTTTTTAGGGAGTCGGTCGAAGACATACCGACAATACCCCGATTGATCGTTTCCATACTTACTTTTTATTTGTCGTTGCTTCTCTGTCTTACTTTGGGCTTCGTGGTTTTTTTCTTGCCACTGTTCAATTTTACGGGTGTAAATATACGCCCTGTACGTTCTAGCTTCTAAATCATCCCGCCCGATGTATTCAGGGTTCTTATACAAAAACGGGTCTTCACGGTCGGGCTTTTTAAGGGCTTTGTGATCGGATTTTAAAAAGCGTTGCCACTGCTCAAATGTTGGGAAATTTTGCCCCTGTTCACTGACAAAACTGAAAAATGACGTACACAAAACGGGATTATCTAACAAGCAAAATTTCCCGATGTTCAGGTCTTCGCCTGTGGCGGTTTGCTGGGTGTAGCGTTGGAAAAGTTGCCGTAAATCGTCCATTCAAGCCCTGAGTTTTTGAAGGGGTTTTAGTGGGTGTTTATGCGTATGCCTTAGTGCTGACTGAAAGCCTTATAAAACAAAGGATACAGGCTACTAAAGGAATTGGACACCCCAAAAGCTTCGCTTTTGTGGCTTCTTTCTTTTTTCGTTCCCTGTCTTCATCCTCATTCTTTCCCCGTCGCTTTTACTCCGTGTCTATCTTTCGTACTCATCCAGCTAAATTAAAAACAGAAAGGCAAAGACACAAAATACGCTTTCTTTGTGGGGTGTGGGGTTAAATTTCTGACTCCCATTTGTTTTTATTCTGCCTCACATACTCGTTTATCTCTTCCTGTGTCGCCTTCCTTCCAAAAATTCGTAGTTCCTGCTCCATTACCCATACCTTCAGCTTAGCTTCAATGATTTTTTCAAAGGCGGTTGCGTAGGCTTCGTGTTCCCGCTTGTCTTTATCTACTTCTGCCCTTCTCTGGTAAGCACGGGTATCTATAGCGGTTCGATGATAATGGTTTATCGTTTCTATCTGGCTTTTCTGGTCGTAGGCTTTAGTATCGGCTTCTGTTTGGATTATGTATTGCTGGGTATCTACAGCTTTATTATGAGCATAGGTCTGGCGTTCCTGCTCTTTCAGGTCTATTTGGTGGGCTTGGTCTTGTTTCTGGATATATCGGGCTTGCAGGTGTTCACGGTATTGTAATGCCTGTTCTTGGTCGTGTTTTTTTTCTTGGATGTACTGCTCTTGGCGGTACTGGTTTATCTGCGTGGTTTGCTGGTGCTCTATATCTCGTACTTGGGATTCTCGGGCGTGAGTATGGTCAATATTCCGTAAGGTTATTTCGTGCTGATGGTTTTCTTTTTGTAGGTATTGTTCTTGTTTAAAGCCGTTTACCTGCATTGCCTGTTGGTGGTCTATTTCTCGTATATGGTGGGCTTTTTCGTGGGTTTGGGTTTGTTGCTGTAAGTACCGTTCCTGCTGATGTTGGGCTTTATCCCGCTTAGTATCCAGCTTATTTTGGGCGTACTTCATCATTAGCTCATTACGGAAGTCTTGATTTTTATTTTCTTTCCCGTGCTGGTGAGCTTGGTTATTCAAAGTATAGGTATTTCTATAATTCGCCTCTGTTAAATCTATCTGGGTTTGGTAGTTCTGTCTGGCTATGGCTCTATCAGTCTCTGCTTTTTGTTCTTTATTCCTGCGGTCTTCTTCTATTTTGAGCTGTTCACGCTTCAGCCTTTCTTTTTCTTGGTACTCTATCTGCTGGTTTTTAGCTGATATAGCTTCTTCCTGTCTCATTTTTTGGGCAAAAATTTGCTGATTTTGTAGGTCTGCTTTATGCTCCCGTTCTTTCATCTCATTATAAGCCGAAGTACTGAGTACTTGACGCAATCGGCGGTCATCTCCTTTACTTCTTGGCACTATACCGCCCTCCCCACTTCATATTCTTCGTCTATGTATTGCAGGACTTTGGGGTAGTCATCCAGAAAATTATCATCGAAAATATCCAACCCTGAGACAATACGCTCAAGGTTCCGTATTTCTTGGGTTAGCCTTTGATTTTTAATAGTTACTGTGTCGATTTTCTGGGTAATGATCTGGATATTCTGAGTTAGGGTTATACGCTGTCGTTTTTCTTCTTTGGCTTTTTCTTCGGCTTGTTGTTTGCGTTTTTTTAACCTTTTTTCTTCCTGCTCTTGTTTTAATCGTTGCTCGGCTAACCGCTTTTCTTCGGCTTGTTTCTGTTTTTGTAATTGTAGTAAGGCTTGTTTTTGTTGGTGAGCTTTCTGAAGCTTCTTTTCTACCCGTTTTGCATTGCCCCATAACACCAGTTTTACAACAGGCAAGGTAAGAAATGTAAGTAAAAAAATAAAGAGGCTATGTATCACTAGAAATTTAGGTATAACCCATTGAGGGAAATACTCGTAAGAGATATTAAGAATAGAAAATACATAATAATATATGGGGTTAAAAATTTCATTTTCTAATATAACTGAAAGAAAAAGCACATAACCAGATATACCACCTATAAAAACAACCGCAAAGATATGATCACCGATACTATTCTCTTTTTTTTCATCAAAAATAACAATAAAAACAAAGTAAGAAATAAGAGCGATGATTAATGAAACAAAAGCAGAATAATAAAAAACACCAAAAAAACCTATTTCCCCAGAAACATCTCCTATTTGATATATGGAGTGATTCCCGTATTTTGTCATTAGAAAAATAACAGATAGCGTAATAAAAGAAAAAAGGAACGCAAAAGGAAAAAACCGCCAAAACATACCCTAAATACCCTCTTTCAACGTTTGAGATAAAAATTTATCACGGTCTGATTTATTAAGAAATTCAAAGCGTTTCTTTTCTACGATACCTTTAAGCATATCGAGTTCTGACAGAAGTTTTTGATTTTCCTGTAGCCTTTGTTCCAGAATGGTTTCAAGCTGTTTCTGTTCATTTTGAAGCTGGGGGATACTTTTCCCTGTCATTCGTTCACCCTGTCGTATGATGGTTGTTGGTGTATCGGGGGTTGTGGTGTATTTCATCTTACCGAAACAAAACCATTTTTTTCCCTGTATACGTCTGCCAGCCTTTAGAAAAGCCCCCATCCAGCAATGTTTTTATTTTTATTTTGGTGTGTTTCGTTGTACCGTCAGGATCTTTAGGTTGGCTGGCTACCGTTACAGGGTCAAAAGTACGAAACAAAAAATACTGTTCCGTATGCTTATAAGCGGGGTCACTGGCCAAACGCTTTTGCAATGCCTTCATAGCCCCCGCTTTCTCGCATAGTATCAAAACCTGTACACTGTGTGGAAAATTATACAGCTTGGAGATACTCTTGTTTCCAATCGCTTCAAGGTGGTTATCGAGCTGGTTGTGGGTTCGCTTGGTATTGTGGTTGCGGTAGATTTCAGCGGTAAAGAGGTACTGTTTCCCGTTTGCTGTTCTGATTTTAAAAATACAGTCAGGGATAAAGGCTTTATCTTTACTGATGGGTACAGTATTTAGGGCTTTCCGCTTGGGGTAGTCTGGGCGTTTACTATTGTTTCCGCCTTGGTGTTCAAAGTAGGCGTTAAAAAACTCTATTTCTGCATTGTAAGCCTGACAGTAGGTTCTTGCCATTATGTGTAGGTCTACGGTTTGCATACGGTGGGTAAGGTCTTTGTAGCGAGGCACGGTTCCTTTTGGGTAGCTGATTTCATTGATGGGAAGTTGCAGGACTTCTGCTAATAGTTCGGCTCCGTGCTTGGTTAGGTATAGCAGGCGGTCTATTCTTCCTCGTTCTGGTCGGGTTCCAAAGTCGACCCAATCAATATATTTTCTTCCACCACGGTGAAGGTTTTGCAAGCCTTTGTAAATTGTATGTTGAGCGTATACCCCCATTTTTACCATCTGACGTACCGTCAAAAAACGGTAGTCGTGCAACCATTCCAGTATGGAAACCTCTGATTCCTTGATTTTTTTCATTGGGTGATAGTGGGAAGTATAGGAGAGGGGGAAAACAGGTAATAGGGGTGTTATGGAAGGGGTAAGGCGGGCCTTACTGGTTTTCTGGGGTGTAAATCTTTATATTTTGCGTTCTGAGTCGTTTTATTGATATTTAGGTAATTTATATCCCCTGATACTTCTTTGTTCTTCTGTGTGGCTCTCAGAGGCTTATAATACCGTTCCTGTTGCTGGCACTGTACCCGATTCCAGTCTTCCGGTTTCATTGCGTAGCGGTGTCCAAGGTAAGCGGTAGTATTCTGGAATCGTTGGGCTTGGTTTTCTGTCAGGTGTTGCTGGGCTATGGTTTCTGGTTGTATTTTCAGGTAGAAATGTCCTTTTTCCAGATTTTGCAGGTCTTCTTTTTCTGAGCCAATCATTATATTTTTAAGGGCTTCAAGACTGGTTCCCTCCCCTCTTCCAGCTATCTTTACGGCGGTATTATTAAGTATTGCCCCCCTGAGTGCTGGGCTGGTTCCCTGCCCGTGAAATTGCTGGGCTAGTATAAGATGAACGGCGTATTTTCTGGATTCTGCCAGCAGGGTTTCTATGCTGGGAGTAATGAAGTTCTGGAACTCATCCAAAAAAGCAAATACAGGGATTCTCTGACGTTTGGGAGTATGTTGCCGTGCAAAGCTATAGCCCTGCATCATTCCCATTATAAACCGACCAAAGGCGGGGGCTGTCTGTTGCCCTATCACACCTTTAGAGAGGTTAAACACTACCGTTTTTTTACTATCCATCAGTTCGGCTATGTTTACGGTACTTTTTCCTATGGTCAGGCTGTAAAATGTTTCAGAAGTGAGAAGGCTTTGAACTTTGGTATACAGGGCGTTTTTTGTTGGGGTCAGGCTTCGATCATAAAACCCTGTTTCAAAAAAATGGCGGGTTCCTTCGGTAGCGTTTGCGATAGCCTCTTCTATAAGGTCTTGGTTTTCTGTGTCTCGCATAAACCGCTGAAGTTCAAGCAGGGTGGAGCCTTCCCGCCTGAGAAGTACCGATAAAACCGCCTTTAGCAGGGTTTCCATATTGGCGGATAGGTGGCTATCTGAGCCTACTATTTCTTTGAATACTTCCGTTAGACACTCGGTCATAAACTGGACTTGCTGGGAGTCGTGCCTGCCCTGCCCTATGTCCAGCGGGTTGATACAAAAAGTGTAGTCTTTGGAAAGGTCAGGAGAAAGGTATATAAGCCCTTCCCCGCCCTGAAAGGTCTTAAACCGTGCTATCTCTTCGGCAAGGTCTCCGTGAGGATCAAGGATAAAGATGGTTGAAGCGGGGGTATATTTACGGATATACAGGGTAAGGGTTTTTATCAGCTCGCTTTTCCCGCTTCCTGAGCCTGCAACTATGTAGCAGTGTTTTTTAAGGGAGGCTATCGGGATACGATACTGAAGGCGAAACAGGTAGAACATACGCCAAAACGGAAAAACTCCCCTAAAAAAATCCCGTCCATAATGAAAAGCCATTCTAACCAATTTTACAAAAAATGGGCGTTTTGATATTTTTTTATGAGATGGCACGGATAGAATAGAAAGGACAACAACAAAAGCAATAATTAAGGCAAAAAAACAAAGAAAAAAGCGTTTATCTAAACAAGGTATTAAGTTAATCGTACTAAAAAATAATCTGTAATACAAAGCAAAAACAAAATTGTAGAAAATATCATTCCCAACAAATATCTAAAGAAATATATAAATATTTTATGCCGCACTGTAAAAAATACATAATCTCATACTGTTTAAAACAGTCTGTATCTCACTGTAGAATAGTATCGGGGTAATACTTTTATCCTTTCTCTCTGACTTTTGTGTATCGTTTTTTATTTAACAAAACTACCACTACTTCCCTTTTTCCAAAGTCTGACCATCCACGCACACAAACACATACCCAGCACAATCACCAGACCTCAAAGTCATATCATATAATATCATACCATCAGAACAAGAATAGCTCTCCTGCCCTGCTATCACTAGCAACAACACACCAAATCAAACACTATAAAAACACCACAACATAAAAACCCATAAAAAAACTCATACCAAGTAAGCACAGAGGGCTTTATGCTCTCTACAACAAAATACGTAAGCTATGCTTATTGCATCTGTTCTTGCAGATATATAGATCTTTTTTCTTCATATCCTGCTATCTGGGATTTGATAAAGGGGATAATCAGCGGGCTTTCTAGGTCTTTTACCATACTAACGGAATACCCGCCGCCCATACTTTCCAGTGCTTCTTGAAGCTTTACTTCTTTTTCCTCCTTGGACAGCGTAGCAAGCCATTTTTTCCGCTCCATACGGAAAAACTCATCAGAGAGTCTCCCCCGTGTTTCCTGCTTCTGTTCTTCTTCGTTCGCCTTCCGGCACTGTTCCTGTTTTTCCTGCTTCTTCTTTTGTGCCTGTTTTTCTGCTTCGGTCTCCTGCCCTGCTCTCTTTTCCAGTAGCTTCAGCAAATACCCGCTGTTACTACTCTTCACCTTCCCTGCCCCGATAGCACGCTCAAGAAGCGTCACGCATCGTAATATTTCCGATTCTTCCTGCTGGTCTAAGTACCTCTGGGCTATATCGTCTTTGATGCCGTACTTTTCTAAAGCTTCACGGGCTGGACTCTCTGAAAATTCCTGTATTCCTGCTTCTGGGAGGTCTATCGGTAAGCGTTCTTGATAGCTTTGTTTTTTGATATTGAAGCGTAAACGGGTTATTTTCCGTCCTGTTCTTATGGTCTCAAGGTCAAACGTAATATCTGACATATACCCGCCAGTCTCTTTATTTTTGGTCTCAAATTCTTTTTTTGCTTGGTTGATTACCCGTGACCTAAACCTTTTAAAATCGTCATAACTTTTAGCATCTATATCTAGTATGTTTTTTAAGTCATCTAAATCAAACTCTCTAAATCCTAATGTTTCATATTGTTTTAAAAGCATATAAATTCTAATTGTATAAGAGCTTTTAAATTGTGCTATTACAAAAAGTCTATATTTTGTAAATTGCTCTTTTAACTCTAATAGATAAGGCTTTAGCTTTTTATCAAAAGATATTTTTACACTATTTCTTGAAGAATCATATTGAGCAGAAGAAAACCAATGAGATATTAAATAATCTTTTCCATTTTTACCTTGAGGAATATATATAACTCTTGAAGCAAGGGTTTTTAAAGTATCTCTAAACTGATCGTAAACGGCGTTAGTATTTATTCCTAACATTGTTTTGAAATCTAATACTTTTATCTCATACTCTTTAAAGTCACAATCATCTGGGGCAATAAAGGAAAGCATTGTAAGGACTAACCTTTGTTCTGCAACAGTAAGGCTATACCTTGCTTCTGTAAGATGGTTTGACTGAGTTATGAGGGGGCTTTTTTTGCCAAAAGACACTGGTACAATTTCCATACAATCACAATAAAGACTACTTATAAAATTTACAGTAGCCAAAAGTCATCGTCAATAGAAAACTGTAGCTCTTATATATTCCTACATCCGTAGACCTTTACTCCTAAATCTGTAGACCTTTATTTTTTAAATGCTATACCAGACCAATTTATAACTATATTTATCAATAACATACAGGTATAAAAATTATAACCGCTTATTTACTCCTACATCCGTAGACCTTTACTCCTACATCCGTAGACCTTTACTCCTACATCCGTAGACCTTTACTCCTACATCCGTAGACCTTTACTCCTACATCCGTAGACCTTTACTCCCCGAAACGTAGCTCTGTAGAGGCTTTCCAGCCTCCGAAAACAAGTAAAACAAGTAAAACAAGTAAAACAACAACAAGGGGGGGTAGAAAATTTAGAAAGAGGATGAACTTGTGAAGGGGTGTTGTTGTTTTTATTTTTAAAATCTCATAGAAAGCCAAAATTTGAGCCTCTGAGAGGCTTTTGTGAGCTTTAGTTACTTTGAGTATACCTAAAGTGTAATCAATTGAAATTTCGGCGTTTTCGTAAGTCTGAGAAGGTTATCCGCTTTCAGTAACATCACTATTTTTCAGAAAGTTTTGCTATCACAGCTTTCAATTCGTGTTCTACGACTCCCTCGATTGAGTCTAAGCAAACCTTGTGCATACTGGTTTTCGGTGTATTTTCCGCCAAAAATTTCAGTTTGAGGTATAAAGGTTCTGGTATCCGAAGGTTAAAAACTTTCGTCACATCCTCCCGAACAGATGGAGATTCCCAAGGTAAAAACACTTCTTGACTGTCTGCCTTCCGGTTTTCATCTGGTGCATAGTCCGCACCAGCTAAAAAATTTTCTGCTGTTGCAGGGTCAATTTTTTTTCTGTTTGCAGGTTTCTTTTTTTGCATTGTCATCACTCAAAAATTAAAGAATAAAGGTTCTGTATCTCGGCTATTGCTTTGGGGTCTTTTGGCTTCATTTCTTCCACCCCCTGCCCTGAGTTCTGAGCCTTTCGGTATGCAATGCGTTCTCTGAGTATCGCACCACTAAAGGGGATTGTTTCACTATCAGACACGATTGTTTCGGCTTCTCCTACTTCCGATACACTAGGGTTAGTTGACGCTCTGTTTATCACGGTAAAGGCTTTCAATTCTGGGTTTATCATTGAACATTCAGAAAGCAATTCTTCCATAGTTTCAAGGCTCCAAATGTCGAACTGTGAAGCCTGAACAGGAATGTATATCTTATCAGCAACGAGCAAAGAGGCTCTGAGTTCTGGAGTATCCCTTCCCCCCGTGTCAATGATTAAATCATCATACTTGCTGGCAAGGTCTTGCAGGTTAGAAACAATATTTTTCCCCGTTTTTTCTATTTGCTTAACAGTCGGTTGTATCCCGTTCTCTTCCCTCAATGAAGCCCAATTGCAGGAAGTACCCTGTTTGTCTGTATCAACCAGTAAAATATCTTTCCCTCTGGATGCCCTTATCTGTGCAAGGTTAGTGGCTATGGTGCTTTTGCCTGTACCACCTTTTTCCCCGCCAATAACAATAATCATAGGTATTTCCTGAAAATATTATTGTTTTCAGTCTAAGAATTATTTAATTAACGGGCAAGGATTTTTTCATATCATATAATACAGTATGAAATGGTATGATATGATTTCATATCATACCATTTCATTAAAAGATTAATTTATACTGTTCCCTCTCCCGGACTTGTATAATCAGGATGTAAAACATATTTCGGCTTCCCTATTCCGCCCTGCTGGTTTTTTATGAGTACGCCTTCGCTAAAAAGCTTTTCCAGAATAAATACGGTGATTTCTTGTGTTTCTGGTTTAGTGTAGTGCCGGTGCTTACCGTTTTGGTCATATAAACCCTCTTTCAGTCCTTCTGATACTACGGTATGCGTTGGGCGTACTGTTGGCTTTATCCTCTGGTCTATGATGGCTTCCTGTACTACACGGTATAGGATTTTAGGAAACCACGCCTTTTCCTTTCCTTCGGTGCGTATCTGGTCGGTACGGTCTAAAGGTGTAGGTTTTTCCGTATTGCTTACCAGCTTGTTTCCTGTACCTGTTCCTTGTGTATTATCAGTACGGTTTCCGCCTTGGTTTTTGTTTCCGTCTGTATCCCCTGTAAGTGATGTATGCTTACGCTTTTTTTCTCCGCTACGGTCTGGCGGTACGGTATCAGGTACGGTGGTATCTGTGTTTTTCGATAGACCTTGTTTTGATTGGTTCGGTGCGCTTTCAAGGGTTGCTTCTCCGCTCTGGTTTCCAGTTTCAGGGGTAGGGGAGGGACTACGGTTTTTTCTATTCTTCTGTTCCAGCTTTCTGGCGTAGTTTCTGGTTTTCTCTGTCCATTTTGCCCGCTGTATCTCACGTTTGTATTTTATCTTGGCGTTGATGTCTTCAGGAGTAGGCGGTTCAGGAGTGAAGTTGTAGCCACTGCGTAACAGGGCTTCTTTCAGTATGCCAGTACGTACCCCAATAAAATGAAATAACACCTCAAAAGCATTTACTAGAATAAAGGCAACAAAATTTAAGGCAGAAGGGGCAGAAACAGAAAAAGCGGTTTTTATGAATTTAATAAAAGCGGCGTAATTTTCTTCATTGTGTTCTAACTTTTTTCCCTCTTCTACTAATTTAATAATTGTATTTCCTGCTTCTTTACTGAGGGTCTGGGCTTGGTCTTTATATACCTGAGCCTGGTTTTTATATCCGTTCATTTTTGCCCGTTCATACTCTCGACATTTGATTTTCCTTTTCTCAGTTTTATATTTGGTTTCACATTCTGCCAGTTTGCTCCGGTGTTCACCTGCTAGGCGTTCAGCTTCAGCAATACGTGAGGCGTAGGGGTTGGTTTCCTGTTCAGCGGTATTGTTTCTGATACCGTCTAAAACTGCCTGAAGGGTAGGGGAGGATAAAGAACGGTCTTTCATTAACGCTTCTGACCTCTCCCCCTGTGTGCTGATTTCTGACATATACACAAAGGAAAGAATCACTATTACAATGAAAAAAGCTACAATGTGGTTACTGATATTCTGATAAAGCTGTTTTTGTCCTACTGTAATAGCGACTGTTACCAATATCCCGATACCGGCAAAAATCCAGTGGTTTACTTCCCATTCTTGGGGGTTGATTTCCGTACCTGCAAAATACGTCACCGCAAAACCACCTGTCAGGGCTATTCCTGCAACTACAAACACCCATAACGTTCTGTTGTGGCTCTGGTACTCAGCATATATCTGCCCTACGGTGTAATGCTCTAACACCTCCTGTACGGCGGTTTCTGTTTGCTTTTTCTGGTGTAGGGCAAAGAAGGAAAATAGGGCAAGGGATAAGAAAAATACAACGGTTAAAAATAACATCGTGTCAGCCCCCTTACATCACTACGCCAGCGGTCAAAGTACCAACCACTGCAAAGAAAATATGAAGTTCTGAAGCACTCCGTACCACTACTCCCAAACTGTAAACAATCGCCAGTGAACAGAGGAAAAGGGGAATACTCAGTATCT
>PDWJ01002582.1_pt1 | contig 18971 bp, 21 predicted proteins | sample 1430881 | NCBI WGS metagenome assembly PDWJ01 (sample SAMN01162460, study PRJNA174530) | Oral metagenome, whole genome shotgun sequencing project. | biome: Marine environment; feature: Marine mammal; material: Swab sample of the gingival sulcus; isolation source: swab sample of gingival sulcus...
GAAGTCAGCTTCATTCGCGTGTTAGACGGCGCGGAGCGCCGGATACATGCGAATGCTTATTCGCCGAACCGTTAAACGGGCGCGAAGCGTCCGTTTAACAGTATATATTAACCCAAATGGTTAGATTCAAAGGTAGTTGTATTTTTTTGATGTGTCAATCTTTTTTGTTTGAACGAACCATCTTTTTCATAAAGATAGAAAAAATCATATATATCAAAATTATACCTCATATAATATACCTTTGACAGATAAAACTAAATGGTATAATTATCAGTATATGAAAATAAATGATAACAATAAAAAGTTTATTATAAACGGTGATGCGTTTGCTGGCTATGTTGAGCAGCAAGAGAATATCCCTATAAGACAAAAGCCATATTTTCTTCGTTGGGTGGGACTTTTTTGCAAGCAAGCCAGGCAAATGGAAAGGCATCCTCTTGAATTTGATAAGAGATTATTTTTCCACCAGATTGAATCGGAAGTGCAGGACTGGCAGCTTGTTCAAGCCAAAGATGCCATTGCTTTGTATCTTTATTTTTTACGAGAAAACAACCTAAACTCAACTTCAATAATTCAGGCCCATTCCGCAAATTTATCAAATCCAAGATTTGGAGAAGTGCATGAAACCATCGAAGAAGAAATGAAAAGAATTTTGCGTCTCAAACACCGAGCCTTATCAACAGAAAGGGCATATACTGGATGGGTTCATGATTTTTTTCAATATTTTTCAAGTACTGATCCGTATTCATTCGAATCTATCCATGTTGAACAATATCTCTCCTATCTTGCCGTAAAACGTAAGGTATCAAAAGCAACCCAACGATTGGCCTTAAATGCCTTACTTTTCTTTTTTCGGAATATACTGAAACGTGAATTTAATGGAGTGGAAGCCTTCCGCCCTGGGAAAAAGATCAATTTGCCTGTGGTATTGAGTCGACGGGAAATAGAACGTCTTTTTGCAAGCATGTCTGGATTGCCCCTGTTACTTGCCAAAATTCTCTATGGATGCGGCCTTCGAGGACAAGAACTTTTTCGTCTTCGTATCAAAGACATTGATTTCAATCGCTTTTGCATCAAAATTCTGGCAGCCAAAGGAGATAAGGACAGAATAAGCATCTTGCCGGAATCCATCCGGCGAGATTTAGAGCAGCAGGTTACTACAGCCAGATCTGTATTTGAACAGGACAGACAAGATGATATCCCCGGCGTATATTTGCCAGATGCCCTGGCTCGAAAATATCCAGATGCCGGAAAATCCTGGCCATGGTTCTGGCTTTTTCCAGCAACATCCTTATCCATTGATCCTCGAACCAAAATAGTGCGGCGGCATCATCTCCATCCTGGGGTATTGCAGTCCGCCATCCGCAATGCCCGTGAGCAAGCAGGATTGAACAAAGTGGTAACGCCACACACCCTGCGGCATTGCTTTGCAACTCATTTGCTTGAAGATGGATATGACATTCGCACCATCCAAAAATTATTGGGCCATGCCAGCGTGCAAACAACAATGATTTATACACACGTGGCGTTACGGGGCAATTCCCTTGGCGTGAAAAGCCCTTTGGATTCCATGGGGCAAAAAACTTCGTAAAAGCAGCAGTCTTCAAAACTACTTCTTTGGAATTTATTCAGGAATCAATCTGTTGGAGGAACTCATGCTTTGTGAGGACAGGGATGCGAAGATTTTGGGCTTTGGCAAGTTTTGATCCGGGAGAATCCCCTGCAAGCAGGAAATCTGTTTTGGATGACACCGAAGAAGTGACCCTGGCACCGACTTCTTCAAGTCGCTGTTTTGCCTGACTTCGAGTCATATCTCCAAGACTTCCCGTAAGAACAAAGGTTTTTCCTGCAAAGGGATGAGCAGCAGGATGGTTTTCTTTACTTATAATCATAGGATTAGTAATAATTACCCCTGCGGATTGCAGCTTTTTCACCTCGGCCTGATTCTCTGCATTGGAAAAAAAATCAGCTACTGCCCGTGCAGTAATTTCTCCCATGCCGTGAATATCTGCAAGTTCCTGCCAATCTGCATTCATGACATCCTGGAGACTATCAAATGTTTTTGCAAGTAAACGGCTTGCGTGTTCCCCGGTATGCTCAATACCAAGGGCAAAAATGTACTTATCAAGCGAAATCTCTTTTGAAGAAGCAATAGCTGCAACAATATTTTCAGCAGACTTATCCCCCATTCTTTCCAGGGAAGATAAAATCGGTGCATCAAGGGTAAACAGATCAGAAAAACCTGCCACAAGATTCTTGTCCACCAGCTGATCAATGAGTTTTTTGCCCAGGCCTTCCATATCAAAGGCTTTTTTGGAAACAAAGTGCAGAATTCGTTCCTTTAACTGGGCAGGGCATCCCGCATGGACACATTTGACAGCGGCCTCATCATCATGGCGAACCAGAACACTCTGACACACAGGACAATTTTTGGGCATGGAAAAGGGGATTTCGGATCCGTTTCTCGCAGAATGGATACTTTTGGTAATTTTGGGAATCACATCTCCGGCCCTGACCACCCAGACCTTATCCCCGATACGAATATCCTTTCGCTGGATTTCATCGGCATTATGCAGAGTTGCCCTGGACACAATGACGCCGCCAATGACAACGGGTTCAAGGATGGCGACGGGAGTAATGGTTCCGGTTCTGCCCACCTGCACAATAATATCCCGGATGGTAGTGGTTTCCTCAATAGCCGGGAATTTATAGGCAATTGCCCACCTGGGGCTTTTGACTTTTTCTCCAAGAATCTGCTGGAATTCAAAGGAATCCACCTTGATGACCATTCCGTCCATATCATAATCAAGGCCTGCACGAACCTCCATGAGATGGGCATAGATTCCAAAGACTTCATCAATGGGAATCTGATAGCGAATCAAGGGATGAATGGAAAAACCAAAATTTTCTAAGATATTGAGTAGATGTGCCTGCCCCTTCAAAAAAATTCCTTCCATAATCCCAGCGCCATAGGCAAACATGGTCAAAGGCCGGGAGGCCGTAACCTTGGAATCCAACTGACGTAAAGATCCTGCTGCGGCATTTCTGGCATTGGCAAACACAGGTTCTCCTTTGGCAAGTCTTTCTTCATTCAGAGATTCGAGTCCTGTTTCCAACATAATGACCTCGCCCCGGACTTCCAGAACTTCAGGAATGGAAACAGCAGAATTCTTGGAGACCAGACGCAACGGCACAGAAGCAATGGTACGAACATTTTCCGTAATCACCTCTCCTGTGATGCCGTCTCCCCGTGTTGAGGCCTGAACCAGAACCCCTTTTTCATAACGAAGTTCCACGGCCACTCCATCCAGTTTTGGCTCCACAGTATAAAGAATCTCATTCTGCCCCAGAAGTTTAACAACCCGTGCATGAAATTGATGGACATCTTCCTGGGAGAAGGCATTGTCCAGACTGAGCATGGGAAGGGAATGGGCTGCTGTGACAAAGGAAGATACAGGCTCACCGCCCACTCTGTGCGTAGGGGAATCCTGAGTAACCAATTCAGGATATTGAGATTCCAGTTCAATGAGGCGGCCAAGCATGGTATCATAGGCCTGGTCTGAAATCACAGGATCATCAAACACATGGTATTGACGGCCGTGGAAGGTCAATTCCTCCTGCAGCCTTCGGACTTCTTCCTTGATTAATTTAGTCATGGGACGATTCCACCTTGATATGCGTATTTTCTGATGCGGCTGCAAATTCGCTAAGAAGCCATGCTTCTTGCAATATCAAATAGATACTGACATGCTTTTTTCCGAGCCTGTTTGAAGCGCTCTTGGGAAAACCCCGGCTTCCAGTTCTCCCCTTCCAGCATATCCGACACCACCAACAAGACCTCCACATCTATTTTATGAAAAGCCGCCACGGAAAACAGGGCCGCACATTCCATATCCACAACCTGGGCACCTTGCTCTCGAAACCATGCAACCTTGGAAGCTGTCTCCCGATAGATGGCATCGGTTGTCCAGACAACGGCCTTATGCATCTTTTCTCCTCGATTTTTCAAGTGGCTTGCCAACAAACCATCAGCTCTCCCGTCAGGGGAAAATCCACAAAGCTGGTTACCCGTTCCTAAATAATGCCGGGAAATTCCTTCGTCCTGGATCAAAGAGGAAGGCACAACAAAATCTCCAATGGCAAGACTTGTATCCAGAGAACCACACCAGCCAAAAATAAGAACCTTGGTAATCCCCCTTGCAATGAGACTTTCCAGAAGCATGGCAGCATAGGCTGCTCCCATGTAAGGCCCTGCAATGACAACGCCCTTGTCATCTGTCAGGCATTTGCCCATATAAAAAGACCTGGGAGCAGCCAACGACCCTGCCAACTCTTCCATCAATGCCATATCAGGAATGGTGGAAACCAGAATGGCGATATCACCAAAGCTTCTCCCATCTGTCTTGACGGGTAAAGGCCGTGTCAGGGAAGGCTCACTCAGGTCCGACCATGTCGGATAATTCGTCTTTAAGATCGTCAATAATGTCATATACCCACATAATATCTTCTATGGACAAACGACCTGCCTTGGAAGGCGCCCTGTCCGTACCGTCTTTTTTTTTGAGGATTCTCGGCCCAATCTGCACCTTGGGTTCTCCCTCTCCGTATTGATGGATGGAAATAATCAAGCCGGTTTCTTCATTTTTCCACTCTTTGAGTTTTTTATCCTTATCCGGATCATACCCTGCCATAAAGTTTCCTCCTCATACCATATTATATTTATTTAACTTCTCTATCATTGACCATGAGACCTGCGACATCAGGGGCAGTATCCAGCACCTTTCCTGCCGGAATGGATTCCAGTACCTGATTCCAGTCCCGGGAAAGACGAATAATATCCTCTTCTTTTCCTACGGCCCACACACAGCCGCCAGCTCCTGCTCCTGTAAAACGGGCACCGCAAGCATTTTTCTGCGCCAGTTCAAACAGATTCACGCCTACATGATCAAGCACATCCGGAGTCATTTCAAGGCGAATTTCTGTTTCTTCGTTCATGAGCTTTGCCACAAGGCCATAATCCTTTACAGACAAGGCATTAAAAAATTCGTGGGTAAGCTGGGCAATCCGGGCAAATTCCTTCCGGTTTTCCCCCCTGATAAAACCCTTTACCCAGCTCTGATTTACCTCAACGGACACATGGGGTATGCCGCAATAAGCCACGAGGCAATGATTCCCAAACTCCCGTCCTTCCTCAAACGAAGCAAACAAGGGTGTGTTTTTCCATGCCCAGCCCCGGTCTCCCATCTGCCATTCCCACAAATGGGCGCCACCAAACACCGCAGCGAGATGATCCTGCACACCGCAGACAACGCCTGCGGCACCGGATTCAATGGCTTGGGCAAGAAATACCAAACTATCCTTTTTTACAGGCATTTCCAAGGCATGTAATATGGCACCAATGACAGCCACCTGTGCCACAGAAGAACCTCCAAGAGCACTTCTAGGCGGCGATGAAGATGTAATTTCAATATGCACACCATGTACGTCAAAATACTGGGCCACGGCAAACATCAACCCCATGGGGTGGTCAAAGGGTGCCTTGCCCCGATCAAATTCTGCGGAATCAAATCCCTTGGAGGAAACCTTGATCTTCCCCGGCGTATGAGGCAGCAAACGGATATGGGTACGCATATCCAAAGCCGCATTAAAGGTCGCAGGTCTTTGACTTGCAAGCCCCAGAAAAAAGGCCCCAATATCCAGGGTGCCCCCAAAATCCACCCGGCAGGGGGCCGATGCTGTCACCGGATTTTTCTGTAATCTGCCATGAAGATTCATTGCTGTTTCCGTAAATTATGCAAAAATTGCAGGGTTTTCATGGTTCTTCCAATGTGAAAGGGAATAAATCGTTCCATCAGGGACTGCCCCTCTGCCAGAGCCAAGGCAGAAAAGCGTATCCGTTCAGCCCGTTCCGCCTCAACGGTGTTCATCCAGAACAACTGCTTCAAGGTGCCCCTGGACACGAAAAGTCCCTCCTCCTGCCCCCAATCGGAATCCGGCAAACCCTGCTTGTTTTCCCTTCGGCACTTTCCGCAAATGATCCTGCCTTCCTTAAAATCAAACCACAATTTTTGATCATAAATCTTGTCAAGACTTGTCTTACATTGCTCACACCCATCCATATTGGGGGAAAACCCGGATGTGGTCATGAACCGAATCTGAAAAAACAAACTCAATACCGCAGGATCTATCACGGAGCCACTAAGCATTCCCAGACAAAAATGCAGCAGATCATACAACGGCTCCTGGGGAAGGCCTTCTTCCATCCAAAGGTACAAAATCTCGCACCAATAGCTTGCATAGGAAACTTTAACAAGATCAAATCGGATGTCCACAAAGACATTTTCCGGCTCAGCATGGGTCAGAATTACCATACTGTTTTTATTTTTTTTGGGGAACACGCATTCAATGTGATTCAAAGAAAATAAATCCAGGGCTCCGCTGAACCGCTGTACGCTCTTTTTTGCATTTTTGGCAATCACCGAAATCTTGCCGTGGGAGCGGGTCAAAAAGGTGATGATATAGTCATGGTCTCCATACTCAATTTTCCGAAGCAAAATAGCTGTGGTAGAAAAATCAGGAGCAGCAGGAATGTGGGCCATGGAACTGCCTTCATAGCGCCAAAAAGGTTTTGGCGATGGTAAAATAACAATATACGCTGACAATATCTATGGAGGTGGTAACAAAGGGCCCTGTGGCAACGGCAGGATCAATATTGAGCCGCTCAAAAACAAGCGGCACCATGGAGCCAACCAGGGCGGCCACACTCATGGAGGACAACACAGCAAGTCCAACAGCTCCTGCAACAGCCATGGAGGAAGGTTCTGCACCAAAGGTGAACCTTGCCACAAGCCCAATGAAAAACCCATAGGCAATTCCCAAAAGAAGCCCAACACTCAACTCCTTTGACACCACCCGATAAAAATCCCGGACATTGATACTTCCCGTAGCAAGTCCGCGAACCACAATGGTGGAACTCTGGGTTCCGATATTTCCCCCCATACCCATGATAACGGGAATAAAGGCGGCAAGACCGGCAAAGGTTTGCAGGGTTTCCTCAAACCCGTCAATGATGAAAAAGGCCGCAACCCCGCCAAGACAGGATGCCAGCAACCAGGGCAGGCGAATCCTTGCACCCTTGAAAATCCCCGTGGATTCCACATATTCTTCACCAACACCAGCCATTTTCAACATATCTTCCGTGGCAACTTCGTGTAAAATATCAATGACGTCGTCCACGGTAACAATCCCGACAATCTTGTTTTCATTGTCCACAACGGGAATGGCAAGGTAATCATACCGGGAAACCAGCTTTGCCACCTCTTCCCTGTCTGTGTAAGTATGAACAGACACCATGTCCGTTGCCATGAATTCCTTCAAGGGCCTGTCAGGATACACCACCACAAGCTGGCGCAAAGAGCTTACCCCCACAAGTTTTCCGTACTCATCCACCACATAGATGTAAAAGGGCATTTCCACATCAAGGTATTTGTTCTGCAATGCCTCGATTACTTCCTTGGCAGTAACCTCTTCTCCCAAGGCAACAAAATCTGTCACCATAAGGCTTCCAGCCGTATCTTCCCCATAACTCATGAGGCGTTCCACGTTATCAGATTCCTCACTTTTCATCCTGGAAAGAATCTTGTCGGAAAATTCCTCATCCATGAGTCCCAGCAATTCTGCGGCATCGTCAGACGGCATCTCATCAAACACCATCACCAGCTTATCAAAATCCACATCCTTGACAAATTCCAGAAACACCTTTTCATCCATCTCGGAAAATAACACACAAAGTTTTTCCGGATCCTGGATCAAATCAAACAATTTCTTACGGTTCAGGGGAGACAAATCCTTGAATACAAAGGACAAATCTGCCATGTGGGTTTTTTCGATAATTCTGAGGAGCTGCCTTGTGGCTCCTCTGCGCAACAAACGCTTGATACTGGTGGACAATATGGTAATTTGCTCATGGTTCATGGATGTTCTTCTTATTACTTACTTAATGGGTACTTATGACGAATTACTTGCCATGTTTTATTTTTTACTTGGTATTTTGTCGACAGGAGGAATATCCTTAATTTCTATATGGGCGTGCTTTTTCAAGCCTTCAAGCCAGGTTGCAAACTTTTCCTCGGATGCCTTTTTATATAATTTTTCATGGATCTGATCTTTTACCTCCCCAAACGGCTTGCCGCCTGCCGGGATAATGTCTTCCACAAAAAATATCTGATAGCCATTGGCCGTTTCCATAACACCGGAATACTGTAATTTTTTCAAGTTCTCAATACCTGCCCTGATTTCAGTACTGAAACTGTCTACTGAAAATGTGCCAAGTTCTCCACCGCTTTGTGCATTGGCATAGATGGAATATGACCTTGCGAGTTCGGCAAAATCCTTTCCTTCATCCAATTGCCCTTTGATCTTGTCCGCAAGGCTTTTACTTTTCACAAGGATATTGCGCAGACGATATTCTTCCAATTTCCCAAATTCCCGAATATGGGTGTCATAGTAATTTCGAACGTCAGAATCCGTCACAATAACCTTGGAACGAACAACCTGATTGATGAGACGGGATTGCAGGACTTCCTGGCGGATCTGTTTTTTGTACTGATCAAGATCCATGCCCTGCTCTCTGAGTGCCCGAAGAAACTGCACGCTGGAAAGATTGTTCTGTTTTTTCAAATTTTCAATAATGTCTTCCACTTCCCTGTCAGAGACTTCAATGTGATATTTTTTGGCTTCCTGCCGTGCCAGAGATCGATCAATCATTTGTTCCAGCATGGTCTGCCGAACCTTGGCCAATGCCTGTTGCTTACGGGCATCGTCCATATTGGCGGATTTGATCTGTCGTTCATAGACGGTAATGGCCTGATTCAGTTCCACTTGGGTAATGATTTCATTATCCACCACAGCCAGAACCCGATCCACAATTTTTGCATGAACTCCGGAAAGAAAAAATCCACAAAACAAAACCACGGCCAACGCCAATATCAAATATATTTTCAGGGGCTTCATCTAATCAATTATCCTTTATTTTCAATTATTTTCAGCCTTCACATCTTTTCCAGACGGCAAAATAAGAAATTTTTTCAATATTTCACGGTTAATGGTCGCAGGGCATGTTTCTTTCAACTGCTCCACCCAAGCGTCATAGACCTCCCCGGCTTTTTTTTCTTTGAGACGCAAAATCAAGGTTTGTGTATCCTTCAGCCACTCAGGTTCTTCATTTCCATTCAATTCTTTTTCCCGGGCGTAAAATTGGCCAATCTCATCCTGGGTCACAGAAGTTGATGCCAGCAAAGACACCCGGATATATTCACGAATCATCAGATCCTGTTTAATTTTTTTCTTCCAGTACCGATAGCGAACAGCTTCTTTCAGCATCAGATGTTGAAAATCTTCATCGGAATACATCTCTCGTAAGGATTTTTCCGCAGTATCCACCTCTTCCCGGGGAATATGAATTCCCTGTTTCTTTGCTCCGCAAAGCAATTGATACTGCTGGGCAAGGTTGGCAGCAAGATCAATTACCACCTGATTATAAGCATCAGGATCATCTTTTATGTCATAGGGATAGGCTGCAAGTTTTAAGGAAAGCTCATGGGAAAAATCTTCCATATCCATACAACGGACACCGGGACAACCAATGACAGCATTTTCTTTTTTGACTTTCTGGCAGGAATTGTCGCACCCAACCCAACACAAGATACAGGCAATCAATCCACAGACAAACCAAGTACTTTTCCGAACATTTGTACTTTTTACCATACAATCCCCAACACAAGCCTGATATGAAGCCATTATCGGATAGAAACTTCAAATTGATCTTTCAAATCAATATATTACGAAAAATCTGCGCAAATCACATCAAATCATATTTCTTATCACCAAACGCATTTTTTTTCAATCAAAATACTTTGATAAGAATTTTCGGCTCTGTCCAATTGTCATGCTTCATTGAAGATCCCGGGAATCATGCTTGACTTTTCCACGGTCTGCCCCCTATAACCCATGTGTCAGATATGGATATAAATCGCATAGACACCAATAACATAACAAAAGACATCATAGTATATGGATAATTGCATCCCATGAATAATTATTTTACCCATCTTTCCCAACAAAGTTCCGGGACATTTTTCCTCATGGCAGGCCCATGCGTCATTGAAACCCGCAAGATCGTTTTTCAAACCGCACAAACCCTTGCAAAAATCACCGAAGAACTTGGCATCCCCTTTATCTTCAAGGCATCCTTTGACAAGGCCAACCGGACATCCATCAACGCCTTTCGCGGCCCTGGATTTGAAAAGGGTCTGGAAATTCTAAATCAGATAAAAACAAAATTGTCTTTGCCTGTCATCAGCGACATCCATTTGCCGGAACAAGCAGAGACGGCGGCAAAGGTGCTGGATGTGATCCAGATTCCCGCCCTGCTGTGCCGGCAGACGGATCTCATTCTGGCAGCATGTGAAACCGGCAAACCCGTGAGCATCAAAAAAGGTCAATTCATGGCCCCCAAAGACTGCGAAAACATTCTCCTGAAAGCGTACAGTACAGGCAACCGAAACATTTCCATAACAGAGCGGGGAACCAGTTTCGGCTACAACAATCTGGTGGTGGATTTCAGGAGCATCCATATCCTTAGCTCCCTTGGAATTCCCGTGGTATTTGATGCTACCCACAGCGTGCAGCTTCCTGGCGGAGGAAAGGACAAATCCGCCGGCGACAGGCAGTTTATCCCCACCCTGGCCAAAGCCGCCGTTGCTGCAGGTGTCCACGGGCTTTTCATGGAAACCCATCCAAATCCTGACAAGGCCCTTTGCGATGGACCCAATTCTTGGCCATTGGACAAAATGAAAGAGCTGCTCCAAACATTATTGGCCATTCGCAAGGCAGCACCTCTGACAGAAACAGAAAGAATCTCATAAAGCCAATGAATACAAATATAGACAATATCTGCAAAGGAATTGAACTCTTCCTCATGGATGTGGACGGTGTCCTCACCGACGGCGGCATCATTTACACGGACACAGGAGAACAGATCAAGCAATTTCATTCCAGGGACGGCATCGGTCTCCGGCTGCTCATGGATGCAGGAATTGATGCAGGGGTGGTTACAGGCAGGCAATCCCGGACATTACTTCACCGCTGCGAGGATCTTGGCATCACCCTTGTCCATTCCAGGGTTTCTGACAAGGGGAAGGCCATTGAAGAGATTTCCAAAACAACAGGAATTCCCCCTGAACACATGGCCTTCATGGGAGATGATCTCATTGATTTACCGGCCATGACAAAAGTCGGCCTTGCCATCTGCGTGCCCGAAGCCGCCAAAGAAGTAAAAGCCCATGCCCACATCACCACAACCTGCTCCGGTGGCAGGGGAGCGGTGCGGGAAGTTTGCGAAATCCTGCTCAAAGCCCAGGGCAAATGGGACGCTGCCCTGGCCAAATATCTTCCATGAAATCATCAGGAAGACAAAAAACCGTTGTGTTCCTCCTGGGAGTCCTATTTTGCTTTGTGCTGCTCCTGGGAACAATGATTCTCTTTGGCAAACGCCCCGAGAACCCCGTTGAAACGAAGAAAATTCAGATAGTTCCAAAGGCTCAAGTAAGCATAAGCCAAATGGAGCAGATTCTGCAAAAAAACGGAATCACCCAATGGAAACTCCGTGCAGACTCTGCCATACTCATCCAGAAAAAAAACAAGGCTGTCCTTAAAAAGGTAGATGTCATCTTTTATGCCCAGGATGGACAAAAAATTTTCCTCACATCCGATCGTGGGGAGCTTGACACCCAAACCAAGGATATTAATCTTTCCGGCAACGTGGTTGTCCGACGTGGAAAGGCTACGGCAAAAACCCATTCCTTGCATTACGAAAAAAAACATCATATACTAAGCAGCAATTCTACCGTGCACTTCACAAATGGGGACTGTGCCGTTCAGGCAGATTCCATGACAATTGAATTGACAGAAAACAGATTGCTTTTTTTAGGACATGTGACAGGACGTTTATATGAAATTTTTCACCGGCCATGACCATGGATATAAAATCCAGAATCACAGAATCTCTTTGATTTTCATTCTGTACATTGCCGTTGTTTTCCTTTTTGTCCCGTCCTTGCAGGCAGCTGCTCAAAACAACCTGCCCGTGGATATTACTTCGGACAAAATGGAAGCAAACCAGAATCTGTCCATGGTGGAATTCACAGGTCATGTGGTGGCTCGCCAGGGAGACATGGCAATTCGGGCAGACTCCATCAAAATCTTCTTTTCGCCGGTAGCGTCTTCATCCCAAACAATATCCTCTGATAAAAGCAAGAAGACCCCATCGGAAAAAGCCCCGGAAGCCAACAGACAAATTCAAAAAATCATTTCCACAGGCCACGTGGAATGCAAGGCAGGGAATCGCTTGGCCTTTGCAGACAAGGCAATATATACAGTATCCGATCAGATCATGACCATGACAGGAACTCCCATCAAACTTGTGGAGGGAAAAAACCAACTCATGGGCGAAAAACTGACCTTATTCATTGAGCAAAACCGTGCCGTGATGGAAAGCACAACAGATACAAGGGTGCAGGCCTCTTTTGCAACGGAAAAATCTCCGGAAGAATCCACTAACAATAGTGGACCGAAAACATGAAAGAACTTGTATTACAAGATCTTGAAAAATCCTACCGTGGAAAAATCGTGGTGGAAAAGGTCAATCTTTCCATGTCACAGGGGCAGGTAACGGGGCTTTTGGGACCCAATGGGGCAGGGAAAACCACAACCTTTTACATGTGTGCAGGTCTTGTCCAGCCCAACAGGGGGAAAATCCTCATGGGAGGAGAAGATATTACCAACCTTCCCATGCATGAAAGAGCGGCAAAGGGCATTGGTTATCTGCCCCAGGAAGCATGTATTTTCAAAAAATTATCCGTGGAAGAAAACATTACGGCTATTCTGGAAATCATCACCAGGGACAGAAACAAAAGCCGGCAAAAGACAAAAAAACTGCTGACAGAACTTGGCATTGATGGCCTTGCAGGACAAAATGCCGCCTCCCTTTCCGGCGGAGAGCGTAGACGACTGGAAATTGCAAGACTTCTGGCGACAGATCCGTTATTTGTGCTTCTGGATGAACCCTTTGCAGGGGTTGACCCCCTGGCGGTTATCGACATCCAGCAGATCATCGAAACATTGACGACCAGGGGAATCGGAGTTCTGATCTCCGATCACAATGTACGGGAAACCCTTGGTATCTGTCACCAGGCATATATTATGGATCAGGGCCGGGTCATTGAATCCGGCTCCCCGGAAAAAATTTTGTCCAGTAAGGTTGCAAGAAAGGCCTATTTGGGGGATAATTTTTCCCTGTAACAAACTTGAGAATAGATGTAACGTCAAGAAAAGAAGCTAAAAATCTACCATGAGTATTGGTTTACAACAATCCCTGAACGTTTCCCAGCAAATGCAGCTGGTCATGACGCCCCAGCTGCAAATGGCCATCAAGCTGCTGCAATTGTCTCGCATGGAGCTTGCCGAAATGATCCAGCAGGAAATGGAAATGAACCCGGCCCTGGAAGAGATGTCCCATGAAGACGACGGCCAGGAAAACCTTGCAGGCGAAGATCCGCTTTCCCAGGAAGCCGAAGCAGGCACGGACAGCGAAGATGTCCGGGAAGTAACCATGGACGACAATATCCCAGCAGACATGGACTGGGAAAACTATATCAACGAATACAATTCCACCGGTCGGGTGCACATGGAAATCGAACACACCGAAGCGCCCAACTACGAAGCCTTTACCCCGGAAAAAACCACCCTGGAAAAGCATTTGAAATGGCAGCTGATGATGCAGGAATTTTCCGATGAAGAAAATAACATCGGTGAATTGATCATCGGTAATCTGAACCAGGACGGCTACCTTTCCACTCCCCTGGAAGACATCTGCACCCAGGCCCAGCAGCCCATGGGAATTGTGGAAAAAGTGCTTGGGATACTCCAAGGTTTTGATCCTCCTGGAGTCTGTGCCAGAAATTTACAGGAAACCCTGCTCATTCAGGTTGCCCAGCTTGGCATCACAGACAAAAACATCATCAATATCATCACCAACCATCTCAAAGACATTGAAAACCGGAACAGCAAAAAAATTGCCAAGGCATTGAAAATTTCCGTGAACCAGGTACGCGCTGCCGTGGAAATGATCCAACGTCTGGAACCCAAGCCCGGCAGGCAATTTTCCATGGAAGAGCCAACCTATATCACCCCGGATATTTTCGTATACAAGGATGAAGACGGCTTCAAAATCGTTATGAACGATGACGGTTTGCCCAAGCTGCGGATCAACCAGTTCTACCGGAATGCCATTGCCAGGGGACAAAAACTGCCCAAGGACGCAAAAACCTATCTCAACGAAAAAATGCAGTCCGCATCCTGGCTCATCAAAAGCATCCACCAGCGCCAGAAGACCATCTACCTTGTCATGGAAAGCATTATCAAATTTCAGCATGAATTTTTTGAAAAGGGTATCGCATATTTGAAACCTTTGATCCTGAAAGACATTGCCGAAGACATTGATATGCACGAATCCACGGTGAGCAGGGTGACTACCAACAAATACGCCTATACCCCCCAGGGCATGTTTGAGCTGAAATACTTTTTCAATTCCTCCATTGAACGCACCGGCGGTGAATCCATGGCCTCGGCCTCGGTAAAGGACAAAATTCGTCAGCTCATTGAAAACGAAGATCCGTCCAATCCATTGAGTGATGAAAAGATTGCGGAACTCCTTCAGGACTCCCAGATCAAAATTGCCAGAAGAACCATATCCAAATACAGAAAAGTATTGAACATATTACCATCAAGCAAAAGAAAACAATTTTAATTTCCGTCAGAACGACAGCAAGGAAAAAGATAAGGACAAAACAGAGAGTATCATGAAACTGAGTGACATCCTCCACGAAAAAGCCATCATCCATGAAATGCAGTCCAGAGACAAACACGGCAGCCTCGAAGAGTTGGCACAGGTTGCCAGTAATGCTACGGGCATGGACTTTCATCAAATTCTGGAAGTCTTGGAAGAAAGGGAAAGCCTTGGCAGCACCGGTATCGGCGGAGGGATCGCCATCCCCCACGGAAAGCCTGCGAATATGGAAACGGTGTTTCTCGGACTTGGCATCAGTCAGAATGGAGTGGATTACGATTCCCTGGATAACAAACCTGTCCACATCTTTTTTGTCATTCTCACACCGGAACATTCAACCGGAGGACATCTCAAAGTACTGGCCCAGGTATCCAGGCTCCTGAAACAGGAATCCTTCAAGCAGGCACTTATTGCAGCAAAAACCCCAAAAGAAATCTTTGATCTTGTTGGGGAACAGGATGAAGAATTTTAATGACTTCCCTCAGGGTTTACATCATCACAGGTTTGTCAGGATCGGGCAAAACTACTGCCATGCAAGCCTTTGAAGACGCACATTTTTATTGCGTGGATAATATGCCCATGGAACTTGTTCCCAGATTTCTGGAACTGCCCCTGAGACAAAATCAGGAATATAAAGGATTTGCCTTTATCATGGACATGAGATCCAAAACCTTTATGCAGGATTTTGCCCCCGGCATCCAGGAAATCACCGAGCTTGGATTTTCTCCTCAAATCATTTTCCTGGAAGCCTCGGTGGAAACATTGCTCAAACGGTTCAGCCAGACAAGAAGGCTCCATCCCCTGGATGAAGGCCCGTCCCTGCTCACAAGTATCCAGGCAGAGATACAGGCAATGGCCCCCATCAAAGAAGCTGCCCACCACAGCATAGATACCAGCAACTATTCCACCCACAATCTGAAATCCAGTATCCTTGATCTGCTGTCAAAAGATGACATTGCCGCTCCTGGATTAAAAATCAATATCATGTCTTTCGGATTCAAACATGGGGTACCCCAGGACGCAGATCTCATCATGGATGTTCGATTTCTTGATAATCCCTATTTCATCCCTTCCCTGAAGCATCAAAACGGAGAATCAGAACCTGTTCGGCAGTATGTCCTGGGACAGCCGAAAGCAAAGGTCTTTATGGAAAAATACACCCAATTACTTGACTTCTTGATACCATTGTATAAAAAAGGGAATAAGTCGTACCTTACCATATCCATTGGCTGTACAGGCGGCCGCCACAGAAGTGTGGCCATTGCCAGAAGTCTTTTCAACCACATCAAAAAAAAGGAGTTTTTCGCCGGTATCACACACAGGGATATTGACCGAGATACAAAATAAAATGCCAGGAATCTTAGTTGTTACCCATCCTGATTTGGGGCAAGCATTGGTAAACACAGTTGAACTTATTTCTGACAAACCAGTAGACAGAGTTGCCTATCTTACCATTGATACAAGGGAAGAACCTGATCTGCTCAGGGGAAAAATACAAAACGCCATTGCTGAAATCCGTTCGGACAAGGGGGTTCTGATTTTCACGGATATGTTCGGCGGGACTCCTTCCAATCTAAGTTATTCATTTCTGGAAGAAGGAGTGGTGGAAGTCATATCTGGCGTGAATCTGCCCATTCTGCTCAAAGCGGTCACATCAAGGCAAAATATGAATATGCAGGAGTTGACAAGTTCCCTTGTTTCATCTGGCAAAAGAAGCATTTCCCTGGCAAGCGATATTCTGAAAGGAGCCAGACGATCATAGGTTTATGATTTTCTGAAATAAAAGGAGGCACAGGACAATGAGCATAAAAATCGGAATTAACGGTTTTGGACGAATCGGCAGAATGACTTTCCGGGCAATCATGGAACACCCGAACCTGGAAGTAGTTCATATCAACGATCTGACAGAACCTGCAACCATCGCACATTTGCTGCAATATGACTCCGTACACGGAAAACTTTCTGCCAACATAGAACATGCTGACAACGCCATCCTCATGGACGGCAGAAAAATCACGGTCAGCGCCTTCAAAGATCCTGCCCAGATCCCTTGGGAGGCTATGAATGCAGATATTGTCATGGAGTGCACCGGACTTTTCCGGGAGCGCAAAGACGCCTCCAAACACCTGGAAGGAGGCGCAAAAAAAATCCTCATTTCCGCTCCCTCCAAAAATCCGGATGCCACCATTGTCATGGGAGTCAATCATGATGAGTACAACCCGGAAGCCCATACCATCATCTCCAATGCCTCCTGCACAACCAACTGCCTTGCCCCTGTGGCAAAGGTACTCATGGAAGAATTCGGCATTGTATCAGGCATGATGACCACCATCCATTCCTATACCGGGGATCAAAAACTCCTGGATTTCCCACACAAGGATCTGAGACGGGCAAGGGCAGCGTCCATGTCCATGGTTCCCACCACCACCGGAGCTGCACAGGCAGTATCTCTTGTTCTGCCGGAACTGAAAGGAAAGCTCAATGGAATGGCCGTACGAGTCCCCACCCCCAATGTGTCCCTGGTGGATCTTGTGGTCATCTGTGAAAAAGACAACCTGACGGTTACCGATGTGAACCAGGCTCTGGAAGAGGCTTCCAGGGCAGAACTTTCCGGAATCATGGGATATTCCACCATACCCCTGGTCTCCATTGATTATAATTCCTGTCCTTTGTCATCCATTGTGGATGCTTCCTGCACAGAAGTCATCAACGGGAATATGGTCAAGATTTATTCCTGGTATGACAATGAATCCGGTTATGCCGCCAGAATGGCAGATTTGGCAAATATGGTGGGCAACCATTTGTAATAGACACAGGATAACGAAATATGAGCAGAACTCCTTTGATAGCTGCAAACTGGAAAATGCACAAAACCGTCTCTGAGGCAGCAGATGCTGCAAAAAAACTTGCAGGACTGTGCCGAAACATAAAAAACGTGGAGGTAATGATTGCTCCACCCTTTTTATCCATTCCGACAGTTTCCAGGGTGCTGACAGAAGAAAAGAGCGCCATCGCCCTTGCCGCCCAAAACCTGCACTTTGAAGATCAGGGTGCATTCACCGGAGAAGTCTCCGGCCCCATGATAAAAGATGCCGGGGCCAGCTATGTTCTCATCGGCCATTCAGAACGGCGGCAGTTTTTTGGAGATACGAACAACTGGACCAACCAGAAAATCCAGGCGGCGATTCGTTCAGGTCTTGTACCTGTACTTTGCGTAGGGGAAACAGAGGCACAGCGAAATGACGATCAGACCTTTTTTATCCTTGACAAACAAATCACAGATGGGGTAAAAGGCTTGGGTTCGGAGTCATTGAAGAATCTGGTGGTGGCCTATGAACCTGTATGGGCCATTGGAACCGGCAAGACCGCCAACAATGAGCAGATCAGGGAAGTCCATGAATTTTTGCGTTTCCTGCTGGAAAAACGATTTTCCAAAGAGTTGGCTGAGCGTATCAGAATTTTGTATGGCGGTTCGGTAAAACCGGAGAATATAAAAGGTTTAATGGAAATAGAAGATGTGGATGGTGCCCTTGTCGGGGGAGCCAGTCTTGATCCTGAAATCTTTATCCAAATCATCCGGTTCAAAGAGTAACACAAAAACATAGCGACTTTATGACAACATTTATTATTACCGTTCATATTATTGTATGCGTTCTTCTGGTATTAATTGTATTGCTCCAAAGTGGTAAGGGAGCAGAAATGGGAGTTTCCATGGGACAGGGGGCAAGCCAGACCCTTTTCGGAGCAGCTGGTCCTGCAACCATCCTGACAAAAATCACTACTGCCGTTGCCATTATTTTCATGCTGACATCCCTTTCTTTGGCCTATGTATCCGGTCACAGAAATGAAACAAGCATCATGAAACAGGTAAAACTTCCCACAGCTGCAACCCAGAAAGTAGAACCCCAGGCTCCTGCAACCAGCCGGGAACAGGGAGGGAAGGCCACAGAACAAGCTGAATAATTATCAGATTCAAATAATGCCGAAGTGGTGGAATAGGTAGACACGCACGCTTGAGGGGCGTGTGGGGCAACCCGTGGGAGTTCAAGTCTCCCCTTCGGCACCA
>PDWJ01002586.1_pt1 | contig 18953 bp, 16 predicted proteins | sample 1430881 | NCBI WGS metagenome assembly PDWJ01 (sample SAMN01162460, study PRJNA174530) | Oral metagenome, whole genome shotgun sequencing project. | biome: Marine environment; feature: Marine mammal; material: Swab sample of the gingival sulcus; isolation source: swab sample of gingival sulcus...
AAAAATGATGAAATTGGCCTTGCTGAGGTTAGTGAACTTCAACCTAAGGCGATCATCATTGGTCCTGGTCCTTGTTACCCTCAGCAAGCAGGTATTAGTTTAATGCTTATTGAGCAGTTTGCTGGCGTTGTGCCAATATTAGGTATTTGTTTAGGGCATCAAGCGATAGGGCAGGTCTTTGGAGCAAAAGTCGTGCAAGCAGAGCAAGTGATGCACGGTCGCATTTCTCAAGTATATCATACAGGGGAGGGGGTGTTCGCTGATATTCCCTCACCCTTTAATGCCACTCGTTACCATTCTTTGCTCCTTGAGAAAGAGACCTTGCCCGACTGTTTACAAGTGACGGCATGGACAGAAGAGCAGACTCAAGAATGGACACAAAAACAGATAGAAGATGAACAAGGTAGAAAAAAAGAAATTATGGCAATCCGTCATCGTACCTTACCAATCGAAGGGGTACAGTTTCACCCTGAATCTATTTTGAGTGACTATGGTTATCCGTTATTAGATAACTTTTTAAAAACTATTTGAAAGCTTTAAAAGTTGTTGAACGCCAAATAGGGCTGAAGACTTAGGGTGTTTTGCGTCCTGTTGTTCCTGTGTCTTTAGTCTCTTTCTTTGTTGTAACTTTTCCTTCGTCATTCGTTTTGATTGGCGTAATCAGTCGTATGGTTTTCTCAATGGTGAGTGTATTCTCTGTGAATTTTTTGTGCTTGAGAGTTGGCTCTTTACTTTTACTTGGGTTTTCAACTGGTTTTTTAGCTTGAGCTTTATTTTTAGCCTGTTTAGCGTCTTTTTTTATAGGCGAATCTTCTTTAGCTGTTGGCTCAGGCTCTTTGTTGTTTTGATTCTTTGACTTATTTTGATCTTTTGTCTTATCGGGATTCTTTGACGACTGGTTTTTATAGTCCTCAATAGTCGCTAAACGACTGTCACTACCAGCACGAGCAACATTGGTACTGGTTACAGTGAGGTTTTTATAGGCGATATCTGTATCTGTTTGATTATCCTTAATAAAAGTAACCAACTCTGGGTGGTTTGGTACCGATAGTTCAACAGGCACGTCCATTGCGACACCACCACCTAATACTTGATAGAGGCGAATTTGACTAATTAGATTAGCTTGTTCAAGTTGCAAAATTTGTTGCTGGGCGGAAAACTTAGAGCGTTCTGCGTCCAGTACGCCTAAATAATCAGATAAACCAGATTTAAAAACGGCATTGGCAATATTATAGGTTTCATTAAAATTATATTGTAGTTTGTATTGCGACTCTAAGCGTTTTTGTAAGGTCGCTCTATCGGCTAAGACATCAGCAACTTCTCTAAATGCGGTTTGAATTTTTTTCTCATAATTGAGCAGAGCTTGTTGTTGTTGGATTTTTGAGACTTGATAGTTTGCTTTTATTTGCCCTGCATCAAAAATGGGCATGCTAATACTCGGAGCAAATGACCATGCCAGCGAAGAGGATTTAAATAAATCACTTAGCTGTGGACTAGAGACACCTAAGCGACCAGTTAAGCTAATTGATGGAAAATACGCAGAACGAGCAACGGCAATGTTTGCTCCAGCTGATTTGAGTTGATACTCCGCTTGTAAAATATCGGGACGGTAATGTAACAATTCACTGGGTAAGCCTGCGTTAAAAATTCGTTGATTGCTAATTTTAGTAATACCAGCATCAGGAAGCAATACCGTGGGAACAGGTCGCCCCACTAATAATTGCAAGGCATTATTAAGCTTAATAATGGTTGTCTCTGCATTATACATGGCAATTTTAGCATTTTCTAACGAGGCGGCCGCCTGTAATGAAGGGGTCTTAGCATCAACACCTGCTTCAAAACGCTTTTGAGCAATAAACAATGAGTGTTTACGACTTTCAACAGTAGATTTTGCTAGCTGATATTGAGCTTTAGCATAGCTCAAATTGACATAAGTCTGAGCAATATGGCTAATAAGGCTAATCTGTACGTTATCCTTACCAGCTGTGGTGGCGAGATAGTTTTGCAATGCTTGTTCTTTTAGGTTGGCAAGCTTACCCCACAAGTCTAACTCATAACTTGGCATTGCCAAGCCAACGCTATAATTACCATGTGGGTTTTTATCAATAGCATGAGTAGCAGAGCGGGTGTAAGTGGCATTGCCCGCCAATGTAGGTTTGGTATTATTGTCGCTAATCTGATATTGAGCCTTGCTTTGCTTGATGGCGACTAAAGCACTGGCTAAGTCTTTGTTATTTTCGAGTGCTAACTGAATTAGGGTTTGTAATTTAGCGTCGCTATAAAACAACTCCCAACGTTGAATGGCAATGCTGGGTAACTTATTGGTACTAACCGTTGCTTTATCCAAAGTAGTATAAGGCTGATCAATTGGTAGATTCGGTTCAGCAATGACAGTACTATTATCAACCGCAGGAATTGTCTGACAAGCAGTCAAAGCCATTGTTAATAGGCTACCAGTTAGAACGGTTATTTTAGTCTTACAACTAATCAATGCTTTGTCTGCTATCATATTTTTGTTAATCGCTTTTTGTTGGTACTGCATTGATTATTTATCTCCTGCACTTATTTTATTTAGCACGGCTTACTTTGAGTGTGTTAAAAATTCCTCCCATTATAGCAAAAATATCGGCAAGTATTCAGTAGTTTTTTATCAAACTTTTGTTTTAAAAGGATTGAATAGGCGGTTGTAGCATGACCTTATCATCTTGCTTTAGCCCTTGAGTGACAATGACTTGATTGTTCTGGGTCAAACCATTAATTTTAATAAATTTACGGATTGGTTGATTGTTGTCATTTAGTAAATAGACAAAGTAGTTGCTATGGCTATCCATGCTTAGGCTAGGAATTGGTGCATTATCCTTATCAGTGCTGTCTTTTGGTTTGTTGTGATCTTTCGTATTTGTTGTAATATTAGCAGGATGAATTGGTAAATAATGAATTGTCTCAATGGGGAGTAGAGCGACTTGCTGAGGTTTGCTAGATTCAGTTTTAGTAGATTCAGTTTTAGTAGATTCAGTTTTAGTAGATTCAGAGTTGATAGATTGAGAGTTGATAGCTGGCAACTCAACTAATGCGGTTACTGGCATATTGGGTAATAACAACTCTTTGTCATTATTAAACAAAGCACGCACAATAATGCGATTATTGATAGGAGAAATAGGAGAGGTAGAAGATACAGGAGAGATAGAAGAATTGTTACTAGTCTTCACTTTTGTTTCTTGTAAGATAAAATCTCCTAACTGAGGATAGCGTTCGCCTTCGGCAAGTAGCAATTCCACGTTTACTTGTTGAGTATTCTTAGTTTGTTGAATTTCAGTTTGTTGAATTTCAGCTGTTTTTTCAGGAGCTTGTTGCAGTTGTTTGCTTGCAGATTGCTGAAGATAAGGTTGTAGCATTTGCCATTCTGTAGCTGTTAAAGGAATATCGACAAAGATAGGATTGAGTTGAGCAATAGTCACCTGCGGATTAGATTCAGCAGTTATTTTTGTACCTTGTTTAATGGTTGAGTCAATCACTTTGCCCGAAATTGGGGCAGTGATTAGTGTTTGTTTTAGTGCTTGCTTGTCTTTGTATAAGATATTATTGTTGTGTTGGATACTGGCTTTCGCAGTATTAATATCGGCTAAGCTTTGGGCCACTAAGGCCTTGCTTCGTCGCACTGATGATTTGGCAATTCGTACATTACTTACCGCCTGTTGATAAGCTTGTTCAGATACAGCATTATCGGAAATTAATAGTTGATAGCGTTCTAAATCTGCTTTTGCTTGTTTTAAGACATGTCTATCTGTGGCAAGCATTGCTTTTGCTTGTTTATAAGCATTCCTTGCTGAACGAAGTGAGGCTTTTGCCTGTCGTACAGCGGATTTACTTTGCTTTATTGCTAGTCGATAAGGTTGTTGATTAAGTTGATAGAGTGGTTCGCCTTTTTTAAGCCAATCACCTTGTTTAAACATGACTTTATCGACCATACCCTCTAATTGCGAATGCACTTCTACGCTATCTTTGGCAGTAACCATCGCTGAAAATAAGCGTTTATTTGGCATATTTGTTAGGGTGACGGTTAGTATTTTATCATTGGTTTTATTGGCAGTCTTAGCCGTATTCTCTTGGTTTTGCTGTGTATTATCAGTTGAGGGCTGACAAGCTGTGAGGGTCAATGATAAGATGAACAGCACGATTATTGATAATGGCAACACTGATAATGGTGTTGATAGTAGAGAAGAGACGCAGGTTGTTTTTTTAATGCAAGTTGTTTTGTTAATAGAGTAGGGAAGCGTAGTCATAATATCTGTTGCCATATCACCAAGGTGTGTATCATATCTTTCTTTATATCTGTTTTAAAGTAAGCGACTCACTGCTAATTCAGTTAATTGCCATAATCCTGTACGATATTGGTTATCTGGTAATTGGCTTAATGCTTGCTGAGCTAGTTTGGTTTCTTGCAACGCTTTCTCTCGACAATAGCCCAATGCACCAGAATTTTGCACCAGTTGAATTAACCCTTGATTGTCATCTGTCTCACCAGTTTGTACCGCAAGTCTGAGACGTTGATAATTTGTCTCATCGTTATCTTTTAGCAGTTCCAATGTTTTAATAGTCGGTAAGGTTGGTTTACCCTCTGCTAAGTCATCGCCTAAGTTTTTGCCCATGACGTGGCTATCACCACTATAATCAAGCACATCATCAATAATCTGAAAGGCATTACCAAAGTGTTGCCCAAATTTCGCTAAAGCAGGTAAATACTGCTCCTGTTTATGTAATAAACCAGCCCCTTGGGTTGCCATCATAAATAGACGTGAGGTTTTGCCATCAATGATTTGCATATAATCATTTTCAGTGGCGTTGGGATTGTGTTGATGTTGCAACTGTAATACTTCACCTTCAGCAATATCACAAGTACCAGCAGAAAAAATCTCAAGTAGTTGTAAATCCTTAAAGGCAACCAACAGATTAAACGCTCTAGCAATCAGATAATCTCCGACCAATACGGCCGTTGGATTGTTCCATGTGGCGTTGGCAGTGGGTTTGCCACGACGTAATCCAGATTCATCAATGACATCATCATGTACTAAAGTTGCGGTATGCAACATTTCTGTGATGGCAGCTAGATGCATGGCTGGTTGATGTGCTTGATCGTTGAACATACGAGAGCATAACAAAGTGATTAGCGGTCGCATACGTTTGCCACCAGCATTGATGACGTGTTGCGATACACTCATTACCAATTGCACTTGTGAATTTAAGCTACCAAAGACTTGTTTATCCATAATAGCAAAGTCATCAGCAACAATCTCAAGAATGTCTTGATAATGAAGGTTTGTCGTTGTGGTTTTATTGGCAATAGTATTGGTAGTGTTAGGCATAAATCGCTCAATTAGCAAATATAAGATAGATAACAGCAGACAATGATACCATAGCTAACAAAAAACGAGAATAAAAAGTAGTTATAAATATTTTTTTTTCATGCTAAAGTTACTTTGTATTAACAATATCATTACAAAGTAACTTTAGCATGATAATTGGATTGGGTAAACGAATTATTATTGGATTAGATAAACGCATTATTTTATAGTTCCCACCTAAGCAAACACTGCTCTATCCAGCCCATTTAACCTAATTAAATCTTCTTCGGTATCGACGCCAGCAGGTAAGTTTTCTTTAGCAATATCAATAGCAATGGCATGTCCATTTTCTAATATGCGTAACTGTTCCAAACATTCTAACTTTTCAAGTTGCCCCTCTTGCCATTGGCTAAATGCCTTTAATAAGCGTACTCGATAGGCGTAAATTCCCAAATGCCGATAGGCATTACTTGGTGTTGCTAGAGTATCTAGGTTGGTAATATTCTCATGTTGAGCCAGTGCCATGGCTTGTTCACGGTCACAAGGAATAGGAGAACGGCTAAAATATAAGGCTCGTTTTTGCTCGCTCATCACCACTTTTACCACAGACGGACGGATAAATTCGGCATGGGAGATAATTGGCTCGCACAAGGTCGCCATTACCACCCCATTATCAGCAATTAATAAATCTTTTGCCTGCTCTAACAAGCTCGGTGGTACAAGTGGTTCATCGCCTTGCATATTGATAACGATGTCATCATTATCCCAGCCTTTTTTTGCGACAACTTCGGCAAGGCGGTCTGTGCCTGAGGCATGATTTTCTGAGGTCATGACTACTTCATAGCCATTAGCTGTGCAGACCTTGGCAATGCGTTCATCATCGGTGGCAATGCACATATCATCGGCAAAACTGGCTTTTTTCGCTTTTTCAGCGACCCATAAAATCATCGGTTTGCCATGAATTTCTAACAAAGGCTTTGCAGGCAAGCGACTACTGGCATAGCGGGCAGGAATTACAATATGAATTTTTGGGGTTGGAGTTGGCATAATTTACCTTTTAAAACATAAGACAAATAAAAAATAAGACAAAAATAATTAATAAATCACTTAAGCCTCTCTTTGAAAAAGAGAGGTTTGGAGAGATTTTTTAAAATATTAATTATTTTTGTCCATTTATTTATAATTAAAAATTAAATCATACCACAAAAATCCCTAAACAAGCTATTTTACTAAGCGGATAGAGGGTAAATGCCAATCGAAAATGATAGCAAAGATACGCACAACAAAAATGACGATCAGCATAATCATATCATTAACCCCAGTATGGATACCGAAGCTATCTAATAATAGATAAACGCAGGAACCAATAACACTGGCAGTAATATAAATTTCTTTTTGCAATACTAATGGAATTTCATTACAGATAATGTCTCGTATCATGCCACCCATAATGGCTGTCCAGACGCCCATCATTACGGCAATAGCAGGAACGGCATCTTGTGCTAACGCAACCTTAAAACCAATCACACTAAAAGTTGCCAAACCAATAGCATCAAAAAACTTCAATGCTTTATCAATCTTATGATATAGGTGAAAAAATATTTGCAAAATCAGTGAGGTTATGGTGATGACGATAACATAATTTAAATCCGTCATCCAAAATAGTGGATGACGATCTAAAGCAATATCTCTTAGTGTACCGCCACCAATCGCATTAACCATGGATACTAAGATACAGCCAAAAATATCTAACCCTTTATGCTGAGCAAGCAGTGTGCCTGCAATCGCACAAGCAATTACGCCCATCATATCAAGACAGTATAAGATACTGTCTGAATTTACAAAATTCTCTAGCATAAGTTAGCCAATCATTCCTGTTAAATACAATAGATAAAACAAAGCAAAACCTGTTAAAAATATCAAGCCAGCAATTGACAAGAAATTTAAGCCCTTAGATAGTCTCTCTTCCTTTCTGACCAAGGTATAATTTAGCCATGCAAATATCGGAGCGGAAACAAATGCCGAAGTTGTGGCAAATTTAATCATTAATCCGAGTTGCCCTTTAAATAAAGTAACGATAATTAACCCCACTACAGCGACATATGTTGTCCAAAGAATAACTTGTAACTTTGAGGCTTGATTTTCACCTTTAATCAACCGTAAACATTCTGCATTCGCACGTCCATAGCCATCAGCAACGGTAATGGTTGTACCAAACATACACATAAAGGCAATAAAGGCAACAAAGAAATGTGACCAATCGCCAATTACTTGGGTGTACATACCAATTAATTGTCCTACATATTTACCACCAGAAGAGGCAATTTCCGTTCCTGATCCATACTGAACAAAGACTCCCAATGCCAAAAAGAATAAGGCCAAAACTGTGGTGGTGACATAACCAATATTAAAATCTAACAAACCTTGTTTGTGATTGGTCTTATCTGTTTTTATCTTTTCTGCCGTCCACATAGAATTAATGGCAGAGATTTCTAAGGGAGCAGGCATCCAGCCAATCAGGCTAACAATAAAGCCTAATGATGCTAATTGCCATGCGGACATAGGCGTAAAGTCAGGTTGTACCACACTTGGCTTACCAACAGCAATGCATACTGCCATGATGGTCGTAATGGTTAAAGTAAACATAATGACTTTCGTGATACTATCAAGCAATTTAAAGCGTCCAATCATCAGCAATGACCAACAAATCCCCATAACAATGATGGTAGCTGTGGTCGGATTAAGCCCCAATGCAGGGAACATACTCATTAAAATGACACCAGCCAGCAAACAAACTGCCCCTGTACTTACCACCGAAGAAAACAAGGATAAAATAAAGTAAACCCACAGATAGATTTTTGATTTTTTTGCATAGCCAGCAATCAAACTATCTCCCGTATCATAGACATAGTCGGTGCCAAAACGAAAAAAAGGGTACTTCATTAAATTGGCCAAAAGGATAATAATTACTAATTGCCAACCAAACTTTGCTCCTGCCTGTGTCGAAGAGACAAGATGAGAGACTCCAATCGCTGCTGATGCCATTAATAGTCCAGGCCCTAAAATTTTTAAACTAAACCCCTGATTGTTGTGGTTTTGTGTATTATCAGTCATATCGATTATGTTCCTTAAAAAAGACATAGTATTTTTTAAATTTTTAATAATAAAAATTTTAACAAGCCCAACAATTTAACATACTTTATTCTGTTTTTCTAAATAAATATAGTAGGTATCCCTATAACCATGAGTTTGTAGAGTATTCAACACTTATCAAGTCTTATTTAAAGTGTCGTTTTTTTGTGAAAAAGCTTGAAATTATTCAGTTATTAATACAATTTTTATTTAAATTAAGTTATAATCCACAAGCTTGTATATTTAAACTGAAGAGGATTGCTGTTTATGAGTTTTTTTAAGAAAAAGAAGAAAGGTGTTGGGAGTATAAATGAGGAGTTAAGAGGTGATCTTCCTCTTAATGCTACTGATGTTGATTCTAGTAACGAGCAATTGACTAATGAACTCAATCAATCACCGAACCCAGCTCATCTCAATGGTGGCGATGTTTCTTTTGAGCAATTGAAAAAAAATAAAAAAAGGCAACCCAAAAAAGCTAAAAAGCAAAAAAAGGGGCTTTTTTCTATGTTTGCTAAAAAAACAAATAGCGAAAACCTTCCAGTCTCTCAAGCACCAACGCTCAATTCCAGTCCAGTCATTGAAGACAGGTTTAATAGTGATATGAATACTCCTGCTTCTTCAGAATTAGGGTCGAGTGGTTTATCTACTAATTCAACAGATACGTCAGCTCCGTTAAGCAGTTTAAAGACGGAAACAGATAAACCTACATCGAGTAAATCTACTAAGCAATTAAAGGTTATTGCAGGAGTCCTAGTATTTATCATCGTCGGAGCACTTGTTGCATTTTTGATGTTACCATTACTTGAAGGTATCGGTGGAAAAGTAACAACAGAGGAAACGAAACAAGAAACGAAACAGGTGGCGACACAATCACAAGCAAACCCACCAGAACCAGCGAATCCAGCTTCTGCTAGTTCAGCGACAGCTACGGATGCAAATGGAACAGTTACTGTACAACCCAGTGAAAGCGAAGTAGCTAACAAAGCTGAACAAACAGTAACTCCACCAGCTCAACAAGCAGTTCAGCAAGAGGCAACAACAAAGCAAGCACCTGAACAGCAAACTGCAGACGGTTCTGAAACGAACAACAATACGCAATCTAGCGACAAGGCTAATGACAGTGCTAAAACTGCCGAAGCTCAACAAACCGCACAAGTGGAGCCTGTTAAAAAGCCTACTCCTGATGGTCAAATTGAGTTAACAAAAGAGAGTAGTAACAAGTCGGGTGAAAAATTGTTAGGAATGGGTTCTGATTCTAAAAACAAGGCACCAGAAAAAACATTGTCAAATAAAGACTTTATCGACTTGGCAGGTACAAAACTGTATCGAGAGGAATAGAATAAGGCTAGTAACATAAAGTAATAGAAAAACTGATAAAGAGAAGGGTGACTCTATGTCACCCTTCTCTTTAAAAAATAATTTAGTTAATTACTACATCGTAGAGATAGGGTACACCGTAGAGATAGGGCATGCCTTATCTCTACAAAATTTATTTCCAAATCGATTGGTTATATCCTTCTTAAACCGAACTCAGGTTCGCCAATTAAAATTAAGTACAATTCTCAACACGCCCTAATTGTACTAGCTTAACCAATTTGTTGCTCATCATCTTCTTCTAAAGCAAACTGTTCATGAACATTCCAATACAGTTTAGTGCGACATGCCTTATAAAAATCAAACCCAGGTGGGTGAATCAGGGTAAGCTTATCAGGGTGTTTACGGATATAGAGTCTTTGATTCTGATTTAATGGAATGCTGTTTTTACCATCAGCACTAACCATAGGTTGGGTTCGATTGTCTCGGTGAATACGCAATACAATCTCACTATCACCGTTGACAACAATGGGTCTGCTAGACAAAGTGTGTGGATTTAGAGGAACAAGACATATAGCATCTAAATTTGGGTGAACAATAGGACCTCCTCCAGACAAGGCATAAGCGGTTGAACCTGTAGGGGTGGAAACGATGAGACCATCACTATGTTGGCGATAGACATCTTGCCCATCAATTTGCAGTTGAAAATCAATCATATGTACAGACTTGCCTGCATGTAACACGACATCATTGAGTGCCATATCTTGATAAAGAATATCTTTACCATTGCGGATTTCCATCATTAACAAAAAACGATAATCCAGTTGATAATCACCAAGTAACACTTGTTTGAGGCGAGTGACCACTTCATCCGGTGAGACATCTGCCAAGAAGCCTAATCGCCCTCGATTCACCCCAAAAACAGGTACACGATAACGAGCCAATGCTTCAGCCGCATGCAATATTGAACCATCACCACCAACGACCACGACTAGATCACAGGTCTCACCAATCAGGCTACGTTTGACAATCTGCACATCGTTTAGTCCACTCATATCAAGGGTAGGAAGCTGAGCGGTATCACAATCCATAATAATCGTTAATCCCATCTCTTGAATTGCAAGACCTATCTGCACGAGTGTACAAGTGACACTGCGTTTACCCGCCCTACCCATCAAGCCGATACGACGAAAAGCGGGGTTTTTAATTAGATTAAATAACTTAGAGTTATGTAGATTCGGTAATCTGTCAATTTGAGCGGTGCTATCCATCATAAAAAACACACTGGCAAGTAAGTGAGTAGATAAAACTAAATATTTATAAACAATCCAATTTTATCCGATAAGATTAATTTTATTTGGTTAGAGTCAATCAGTACTTTAGCTAATCCGTAAGCATTAGCCAATACGACGTTTTAATCCTTTCATTTGTAGAATGCGGGTAGCGATTTCTTCAATAGAAATTTCTGACACGTCAAGATAGGGGATACCATGGGTAATATAGATCCCTTGAATGGCTCTTAATTCCTGTTGGCATTGACTGTAACTGGCATAACGGCTACCTGATCGTCTTTCACTTCGGATCCTCACCAATCTATCTGCATCTATATTTAGCCCAAATAGTTTGTCTTTATGAGCCTTTAGGGCAGAGGGTAATTTGTGCAAGTCGTGATACAAATCCTCTTCGGTAAGTGGATAGTTGGCGGCTCTAATTCCGAATTGCATCGCTAAATAGAGTGACGTGGGCGTCTTTCCAGAGCGTGAAACCCCAATCAAAATCACATCTGCTTGGTCATAATGCCTAGTACGACCACCATCATCATTATCAAGAGCAAAATGCACTGCCTCAATACGAGACTTATAATCTTCAGAATCAATATTGTCATGAGCATGCCCAGCATGGGTATCAGGGCTCACCCCAATCTCATCGGCGATGCGTCCAATCAAACCTTCATACATATCAAGGTTACAGGCATTGGCAGAGTTGATTTTTTCTCGAATATCATCATCGACAATGGTATCAAATACCAATGGGGACAAGCCACTACTTTGATAAGCAAGATTAATTTGCTCCACGGCAATAACAGCGCGTTCTACCGTATCAACATAAGGAATGACATAGGTTTCAAATGGAACAGAATCAAATTGGCTAAGGATTGCTCGCCCCAATCTTTCGGCAGTAATGGCAGTACCATCAGAGATAAAAAACACACTACGCAACTTTTCAGTACTATTGGTAGGTAAGGCGTGACGATTTTGGATGATTGGCTTATCAAAGTTATGTTGCATTTTTGGCTGTCCGTTTATTTTTAATTAGGTGCAAGTTTCAAGTTTATTTAATGGAGCAAGGTTCTACAGTTTCGCAGGCAGAGATTAATCTCCTAGGCATAACCCACAGTGACTATTGTGCCATAGCTTAGTAACATTTGCCATATTTTTTATGGCTAACTGCGTCCACTATGACCAAAGCCACCTGCTCCACGCTCGCTAATGGCATGAAATTCTTCGACCACCTCAAAGCTGGGGCGAACCACAGGTACGACCATGTATTGAGCCATGCGTTCAGCAGGATTGAGGGTAAAGTCGCTGTCACTTCGATTCCAGACACTTACCATCAATTCACCTTGATAATCGGAGTCAATCAAGCCAACTAAATTCCCCAATACGATACCATGTTTATGTCCCAAACCTGAACGAGGCAAAATTAAGCCTGCATAATTTGGATCAGCGATATAAATGGCAAGTCCTGTACCAATCAGCTGAGTCTCTCCCGCTTTTATGGTGATAGGTTCATCAATACAGGCTCGCAAGTCAATCCCTGCAGATCCATCGGTGGCACGAGTCGGCATGGGAAAATCAGGATGAGTTCCGATTTTTGGATTAAGAATTTTTACTTGAATTGAGGCTAGGGACATGATTAATTCCTTAATGAATAGATGTTTTAAATAGATATTTTATGAATAATACATGAAGCATTTTAGCAAATAAAGATAAGATAGAACAGTTTACATTGAGAAATCATATTTGTTCAAAAAAATCTCCATAGTGAGCTAAATTTATTTTGAGAATAGGGTATGAAAGGTTAATTTGATTCCTTTATAGGTAGTGCTTTTGGTTGCTCAGATAGGACTACCTTATGTTATAATGGCGCTCCTTTTTGTATCAATCAGTACAAACAGTACAAATACAATAATTCAGTACAAATACGATAATTGTAAAAACAAAATGAATTAGCAAGCTGATGTTACGCACCACACGATATTTATAGCACTTCAAGAATTATACTCTAAAAAGATATTGTACTCTAGAATGGAGGATTCTATTTCTATCTAGTTAGTAATCCTGCAGTCTTTTTAAAAAGATAAGGGGTGCTTGAGGAGTTTATTTAATTCTATTTTAAATTGCAAAATCTTTTAAGTGCGTAACATCAATTATTAAACAAGTTAAGTTTGGAGAGATTATGAAAGCAGTAATTCGTGCATTACCATTAGTCGTGGGTTTATTACTAGTTGGCTGTGGTGGCGACAAGGCAGAAACAGCTAATCAGGCAGAGGCTACAAACGGTCAAACCAGTTCACAGCAAAGTGACAATCGTCAGTCTCATGGGGATACTTACGTTAGCCCATTGCCAGATGATGCTCCTACTTATAAAGTAATAATGACAGGCTCAACACCGCCCTTTTCCTATCAAGATGACTATGGAGTGATGAGTGGGATTGATGTTGATGTGATTCGTGCGGTGGGGGAATCGCAAGGTTTTAAAGTGGATATCAAAAAATCGCCTAATTGGTCGGGTATGTTTCAGGCGGTAGAGGCAAATGAAGCAGACTTTGCAATGTCGGGAATTTCTTATCGTGACGAACGTGCTAAAAAGTATAGCTTGTCAGAACCCTATATTTTTAACCCTGCCGCTCTTGCTTACAAGAGTTCAGGTGAGCCGATTACCTCAGTTAAGGACTTAGCAGGGAAAAGACTAGGAACAGTTGAAGGCACTGCGGTAACTGATTTCTTCGATAATGTACCAAATCTTACTATAGTAAAAGATACAACACCATTTTTAGCTTATCAATTGCTTATACGTGATAAAGTTGATGCGGTTGTTTATGACCGACCAGTATGGTCGCATTATGGTGTGCAGATTCCTGAGTATAAAATGGATCTTTTTTCGCTTCAAAGCGAAGAGGTAGCAGGTGCTCATGCGGTAGTTTTGGCAAATAAAGATAAGGCGAAATTGATTGAATCTGTCAATGCAGGTATTACTGAGTTAAAGAAAAATGGTAAGATTGAGCAAATTAAAGAAAAGTGGTTAACAGTCCATTAATTTTTTGTTATTGCTAGTTGTTAGGCCTCCTTTACAAGTGTAAGGGAGGTTTTTTATTGCTATCTATCACAAAACAATGTATCACAAAATAATCAAACTCGCCAATCCCAAAAATGATAAAAAGCCAACAATATCAGTGACTGTGGTTAAAATTACCGAGGCAGACAAGGCAGGGTCAATATTCATCTGCTTTAAAATAAGCGGAATGGCAATCCCTGATATATTCGCTGAGGTCATATTAATAGCAATCGCCAATCCAATCACCAAACTAATATGATTGTCATGAAACCAAAGTTGAGCAATAATTGCCATTGCTACCGCCCAAATGACACCATTAATCGCCCCAACCCATACCTCTTTATTAAACAGCCACCAACGGTTTGAACCACCAATTTGACCCATGGCAAGCCCTCGAATAACCACCGTCAGCGTTTGTGAGCCAGCAATACCGCCCATACTTGCTACCACAGGCATGAGTACCGCCAACGCCACCACTTGCGACAACACCGCCTCAAATCGCCCAATGACAAAGGCGGCCGCCAATGCCGTTAATAGATTAATCCCTAACCAAAAACTACGGCTTTTGGCACTACGCAGTATCGGAGCAAATAATTCCTCATCTTCATTGACGTTTGCCATACGTTTCATGGTGCTATCGACATCATCTTGAATAATTTCCATGATGTCTTCCGCGTTTAACTGCCCGACCAATTCACCTTGTTTATTGATAACAGGGGCATAACGAATGTCTTCGGCACGGAACAAAGCTGAGGCATCATGAATATCCATACGGTCATTAATGGTCACAGCACTATCAATCCATTCATTGACCAAAGACTGTTGCGGATATTTAATTAAATCGACAAGACTTAACAACCCTAATAATTGCCGATTATTATCAACTACGAGCAATTCTTGCGTTTCATCATCGAGTAAATCTTCTTCGGAGCGGAGGAGCTGTTGCACTTGTGCTAGGCTCATATTCCCCTGAATCTGAATGGTTTCAGGGTCCATATAGTCACCGACTTCATCATCTTCATACTTGTCAAGGGTGATGATATGGTGGCGCACTTCCTCATCGAGGGTTGCCATGACTTCGATACGAATATCGTCATCAACGGTATCTAAAATCTCAGCAATTTCTTGCGAATCTAGCTCTTCGGTTAAAGCAGAAATTTCCTCTGAGTCCATGTCTTCCATGACAGAGGGACGCACTTCTTCATCAATCTCTGCGAGTGTTTCCCCTTTTAATTCTTCGGGAACTTGCGACCAAATCAGCGGACGTTTATGAGCAGGAAAGGATTCAATGAGGTTAGCAATCTCATACTCAGACTGTTCAGCAAGGAACTCAGCGATTTTTTTTGTTTTACGGCGAGCAACTAAATTTTGCAGATAAATCAGCTTTTCTTCGGCTTGTTGGGCAATATTGTTATGAGCTAGGGCGGAGTCATTCGGATTGTAGGCTTGTTTTATTTTTTTCATGGCGGTTTCCTAGGTACTCATGGCAGAAAACGGAATTATAGCATTTTTTAATGGATAAATTTATATATTAGACTGCCATAATGATACCGCAAAGCCAATAAACATCATACCCACACTTGCCTTTCCTGATGAAGCTAAATATAGGCGTTCTTTGAAATAGGAGACAAGATGTGTCCCTGCAAACACCAATACGCTTAAATAGACAAAACTAATAATTTGCAAACTAATCCCCAAAATGGCAAAACTCAGCAAGGGGTTGGAGTAACTCGGCTCAACGAATTGCAAAAAGAAAGATAAAAAGAATAAAATCGCCTTAGGATTGGATAAACTTAAGGTTAATGCTTTTAAAAAGATCTTATCTTTTTTGTTGGCTTTGTCGCGTTGTTTTTCTAGGTTCTTTTCTAGGGTATGCTCGATCTCCTGTTCAATTTCTAATGGCGTTTTATCTTTTGCATTTTTAATGACTTTATAGGCATCAATCAGCAAATTTACTCCCAAATAAAACAAATATAATCCGCCTAAGATTTTAAAAACCATAAAAATGGTCGCACTTGTTTTGAGCAAGGTCGCCGCCCCAAAGACGGCAGCCGACATCAAGATAAAATCGCCAGTGATAATTGCAGACACGGCTTTGTAGCCATCTTTTACCCCATTGCTACTTGCGACAAATAGACAATACATGGAGTTGGGTCCGGGTAACAAGACGATGGCAATGACCCCTAAAATATAGGTAATATAATCGGTAATTCCATAAAATGACATTGTTTTTTTTCCTCTTTACGTACCATCAGTATTTAAAACAAACCGACAATTTCGCCATCATCATTCACATCAATATTTTCCGCAGAGGGCACTTTTGGTAATCCAGGCATTTTCATGATGTTGCCACAAATTACCACAATAAATCCTGCACCTGCCGACACACTAATATCACGCACATGCAACTCAAAGTTAGTAGGCACACCCAGCAACTTAGCATTATCACTAAAGGAATATTGAGTTTTGGCAATACAAATTGGCAGTTTATCTAAGCCCAACGTTTCAAGGCGTTTAATGGCAGTTTTGGCGGAGGCGTTCAGGGCAATGTCGTCTGCTCCATAGATTTTTTGGGCGACTGCACGGATTTTATCGGCAATGCTTTCGTTTAGGTCATAAGCAAATTTGAATTGACTTTCCTGATTTTTATGTTCGCTCTCTTCCAAAGTTGCCAAGACTTTTTGAGCAAGCTCTTCGCCACCTTTTCCGCCATGTTCCCAAACTTCAGTCAAGGCAACTTTTACCCCTTTTTCTCCGCAGGTATCAATCACCATTTGCAATTCGGCATCGCTATCGGTAACAAAACGGTTTAACGCCACCACCACAGGCAAACCAAATACCGATTGCATATTATCAATATGTTTGAGTAAGTTTGGTAATCCTTTTGCTAGACTATCAAGATTTTCTGTCTTTAGCTCATTTTTAGCCGTGCCACCGTTATATTTTAATGCTCGAATGGTAGCAACAATCACGCTTACATCAGGTTTTAAATCGGCTAAACGGCATTTAATATCACAAAATTTTTCTGCCCCTAAATCCGCACCAAAACCTGCCTCAGTAATGGTATAGTCGGATAAATGTTGAGCGACACGAGTTGCAATCACTGAGTTACAGCCGTGGGCAATATTAGCAAAAGGTCCTCCGTGTACTATCACAGGCGTGCCTTCAATGGTTTGTACAAGATTCGGCTTAATGGCATTTTTTAATAAAGCCGTCATCGCTCCATGAGCCTTTAGTTGACGAGCATAGATAGGATTTTTATCCTTATCATAAGCCACTAAAATATTGCCTAGTCGTTGTTTTAAATCGGCTAAATCATTAGCTAGACAGAAAATCGCCATGATTTCCGACGCCACAGTAATATCAAAGCCACCCTCACGCATCACGCCGTCAGTGGGCTTGCCAACACCACTAACAATATGGCGTAATTGGCGGTCATTCATATCTACTGCACGTCGCCATAACACACGTTTGGGGTCAATATTGAGGGCATTACCTTGATAAATATGATTATCAATCATTGCCGATAATAGATTATTTGCCGTGCCAATCGCATGAAAATCACCAGTAAAATGCAGATTAATATCTTCCATGGGTAACACTTGAGCATAGCCACCACCGGCCGCCCCACCTTTAATACCAAACACAGGTCCTAAAGAGGGCTCTCGCAAGGCAACCACCGTTTTTTTCTCGTTGTTTTGTTGCTTGTGCAGACGATTCATCGCATCGGCTAAACCTATGGTGACCGTGGTCTTGCCTTCGCCTGCTGGCGTTGGATTAATGGCGGTGACTAAAATCAGTTTGTTATTTTTTTGTCGTGTGACATTATCGGCATTATTAAACACATCTTGCGGATTAATTTTTGCTTTATCATGTCCATAAGGTTCGATTTTATCAGCGGTTAGACCGATTTTTTTCGCAATATTTTCAATAGGTTGAATTTGTGCATTTTTTGCAATTTGGGCATCAGTTAAATGTGTCATTGGGGGTTCCTTATTGTTGTGTCTTCTTATGTTAATTGGTTAAGTCATGTCACTAGCTATGCGATATTACCAAAGTGATGTTACCAAAATTTTTCCACACCACGCAGTCCTGCCAAAATAATTTCAACGGAAACGGCCGCTACGAGTAGACCCATCACTCGACTTAAAATATCAATCCCTGTTTGACCGAGTAAGCGACTAACCTTACCTGCCATCGCTAGAATAATAAAGTTAAAAATACTAATGCCGAGACCTGCGATAATAATAGCAATGGTTTGCGTGTAATTTTGCGCATCAGCAGAATAAATAATAATGGTAGAGATACCACCGGGACCCATAATCATCGGAATGGAGATGGGGACAACGGCTGCTGCCTTACCATGCGAGACCTCAGGGGAAATCTCTTCGGCATCGGGCTTATTGGGGTTACCACTACCGTTCATCATATTAATGGCAATCAAAAATAACAAGACACCGCCTGCAATACGGAATGAGGCAATACTAATGCCCATAAATTTTAATAGCAAATCGCCTAATAGGGTAAAAAATACAATGGTAATAAATACCGTTAGCCCAACAATAAAGGCAACATGGCGTTTGCCTTTGGGGTCATCATGATGGGTGTGTTCCAAAAAAGTTGCAATCGCAGGAAAGGGGTTAATCAATACCACAAATGCAATTAAGATGGTAATAATATCAAAGCTCATAAACGGCTCATTCGTAGGGTTAATGGAATTTTAAATAGGGTTGTAATAACTGTAAAATGGGTAAAAATAGGAAAAATAAATAAGCCGTGCTAACGATTGCTAACACGACTTTCGATTGCTCAATTATAGCTTATCAG
>PDWJ01011107.1_pt1 | contig 18943 bp, 17 predicted proteins | sample 1430881 | NCBI WGS metagenome assembly PDWJ01 (sample SAMN01162460, study PRJNA174530) | Oral metagenome, whole genome shotgun sequencing project. | biome: Marine environment; feature: Marine mammal; material: Swab sample of the gingival sulcus; isolation source: swab sample of gingival sulcus...
TTGAACGCCAGGCAGCGTCTTGACCTGCTGTTTGACGCCGGTACCTTCAGGGAACTGGACATGTTCGTAACCCACCGGTGCACCAACTTTGGCATGGAAACAAAGGAAATTCCCGCAGACGGTGTAATCACCGGCCATGGAAAGGTGGATGGCCGTCTGGTCTTTGCCTATGCCCAGGATTTTACGGCCTCGGCCGGATCCCTTGGAGAGATGCAGGCTAAAAAAATATGCAAGGTGATAGACCTTGGGATTAAGTCCGGTGCCCCGGTTATCGGCATGAACGATTCCGGCGGCGCCCGGATTCAGGAGGGCATTGATGCCTTGTCCGGATACGGCGAAATCTTTTTTCGTAATTCCGCGGCTTCGGGTGTGATCCCCCAGATTTCAGCCATCATGGGCCCCACGGCAGGCGGGGCTGTGTATTCTCCGGCCATGACCGATTTTATCTTCATGGTCAAGGAGTCCTCCTATATGTTCATCACCGGTCCCAATGTCATCAAGGCGGTCACCGGGGAGGAGATCTCTTTTGAGGCCCTTGGCGGCGCCATGACCCATAACGAAAAGTCCGGGGTGGCTCAGTTTGCCTGTGAGTCTGATGAGGACTGCATTGAGCAGATCAAGCAGCTGTTATCCTTTCTGCCGTCCAACAACATGGAAGATCCCCCGGCCAAACCCACGGAAGATCCCCCGTATCGCATGTCTCCGGCCCTTGACACCATTATTCCTGATAAATCCAGCCAGGCCTATGATGTCAAACAGGTGATTGCCGCCATTGTGGATGATGGTTATTTTTTCGAGCCCCACCAGTATTTTGCCAGAAACATTGTGATCTGTTTTGCCCGGCTCAATGGCCGCCCCATCGGTATCATCGCCAACCAGCCCATGGTGATGGCCGGTTGTCTGGATATTGACGCATCAGACAAGGCCACCCGGTTTATCCGGTTCTGTGACGCCTTTAATATTCCCATGCTCACCATTGCCGACGTACCCGGTTATCTGCCGGGTTCCAACCAGGAGTGGGGCGGGGTTATCCGGCATGGGGCAAAATTGTTATGGTGCTACGCCGAGGCCACAGTGCCCAAGCTTTTGCTGATCACAAGAAAGGATTACGGTGGCTCATATATTGCCATGTGCTCCAAGCATCTTGGCGCGGACATGGCCTTTGCCTGGCCCATGGCTGAGGTTGCGGTCATGGGCGCTGAAGGCGCGGCAAACGTCATCCATGCAAGGGAGATTAAAAATGCCCAGGATCCGGCAGCCATGCGCAAGCAGAAAATAGATGAGTACAACACCCAGTTTTCCAATCCCTATTGTGCCGCAGCAAGGGGGTATGTGGATGCCGTGATCGTGCCCAGTGAAACCCGGCCCAGGCTGATTGATGCCCTTGAGGCCGTGGCAACCAAACGGGAATTCAGGCCGGCCAAGAAACACGGAAACATACCAGTGTAGGAGACCATTTTCATGAAAAATAAAAAATTGGCTGCTGCCATGGCTGCTGTTCACATGTACATCAGAACCCAGGAAGAGGCCGCCGCTGTTGCCATGCAAAGCCAGGCTGGAGATGGTGCGGACCAATCTTCAGCCATTGCCCCTATTGGGCAGATCAATTTTTGGGGCCTTTCCGGACGGCAGGCGATTATGAATGCCAATGCAATGATACGGCAAAGAATGCTTAGATGATTAAATAAACGATATGATATGTAGGATATTATGACCGATCACAATGAAGTTAAAATGGTTGGGACGGATTATTCCCAAGCGCGGCCCAAGGCAGAAAATCCCTTGAAAATTCAAGATCTCTCCCTTAGAGACGGCCATCAGTCATTGTTTGACACCCGGGGCCGGACCGAGGATATGATCCATGTGGCCGAGCAGATGGATGAAATCGGGTTCTGGGCTGTGGAAGTCTGGGGCGGGGCCTCCTTTCACATCATGCACCAGTATCTCAACGAAGATCCCTGGCAGCGGCTTCGCACCCTGAAACGGTATTTTAAAAAAACCCCGGTTTCTATGCTGCTGCGGGGTCAGAAACTTGTGGGATACCGGAACTATGCCGATGATCTGGCCGAACTTTTTGTTAAAAAGACCGTGGAAAACGGGCTGAATATTTTCAGAACCTTTGATGCGCTCAATGATTACAGAAATTTTGAAACCGTAGTGCCTGTGATCAAAGCCTGTGGTGCGCATTTCCAGGGCTGCATCTGCTATACCCTGACGGAACCGCGCCTGGGCAAAGGAATATATGACCTGGATTATTATGTGAAAAAGGCCAAAGCCCTGGAGGATATGGGGGCTGATTCCATATGCATCAAGGATGTGGCAGGGTTGATGGCTCCCTATGATGCCTTTGAGCTGGTAAAGGCGCTGAAGGCGGAAATTACCCCCCCGATCCACCTGCACTCCCATTTTACTTCGGGCATGTCACCCATGACCCATCTTAAGGCTGTGGAGGCAGGGGTGGACATTATTGATACCTGCATGACGCCCTATGCATACAGAACATCCCATGCCGCACTTGAACCCTTTGTGATGAGTCTTATGGGCACCAGCCGGGATACAGGATTTGATATCAAGGCCCTTACCCGGATCAACGAAACCCTGGAAAAAGATGTGATCCCCAAATATAGACACCTGCTGGATGACACCAAGGTCTCCCTGATTGATATTGATGTGCTCCTGCACCAGACGCCGGACTTCATGCGTGCCAATTTGGAGAAACAGCTCCGGGAAATGGATGCACTGGATAAAATGAAACAGGTGTACAAAGAACTGCCCAGGGTCAGAAAAGAGTTGGGTCAGATTCCCCTTGTAACGCCCACCAGCCGGATTGTGGGTACCCAGACGGTGAACAATGTGCTTTTTGATACCAAAGAAGAGCGCTACAAAATGATTACCTCCCAGGTCAAGGATCTGTGTTACGGACTGTACGGTAAAACAGCTGTTCCCATCGATCCCAAGCTGCAGAAAAAAGCGCTCAAGGATTATGAAAGGGGCGAAGAACCGATTACCTGCCGGCCGGCTGAGGTTTTGACACCGGAACTTGAAAAAGCCAGGGAAGAGATCGGGGATCTGGCCGTGGATGAGGAAGATCTTATGCTGTATGCCCTGTTCCCCGTAACCGGCAAAACATACCTGATGCGGAAATATGGCAAGGAACAGGTGCCGGAGGATTTCAAACCCATTACCCTGGAAGATGTTAAAAAACAGGAAGATATGATTAAAAAGGCCAAGTCCGGCAAGCTGATTGAACCGGTTGCGAATCTGCCTGAAAAAAGCGAATTTGCCAGGACCTTTAACGTCTTTGTGGAGGGGGAATGTTTTGAGGTGGGTGTGGATGAAGTGGGGGGGACTCCCGTGATCTCCTATGCGTCGCTTGCTTCGGCGATGCCTGCAGCACCGCCTGTGGCGCCATCTGCACCTACCGTTCCTCCAGCGGTCCCTGCACCACCGGCCCCCAAACCCCTAGCACCACCCAAACCGGCTGTACCTGCACCCAAACCTGTTGCACAGTCAGGTGCTGGAACGCCTGTCCTGGCGCCCATGCCCGGCACGATTATCAAGTATGAAAAAAATGTGGGGGATACGGTGAATGCAGGCGATACCATTGTGGTAATTGAGGCCATGAAGATGGAAAATGCCCTGCCGGCCACCGCCGATGGCACCATTACCGCCATCCATTTCAACCCAGGGGATGCTGTGGCTAAAGATGATGTGCTGGCCACTATAGAGTAATGCAATGAATTGATACTCAGTCGTGGTTCTTACGCTATGCTGTGGATTCGAGCAGGAGCAAGAGTAACGGCACACAAGTAAGAAAAGCAGAAGAGGTGATTTGACAATCACCCCTCTGTGCTTATCGTGATAGATGTTGCCGGTTTGTGATCCGCCCTTACTATCATAAGGAGAAAATAATGGCATTTGAAACCAAAGAAGAACTGCTTGAAAAATATTTACAATTGGACAAGCCCAATTGTCCCCATTGCGATGAGGTCATGACGCTGTGGGAGATTCCACCCATCAATTTTTCCGACGGTCTGGGCTGGCAGACCCCCTATTTATTTGTCTGTTTTAACGATGACTGCCCTTCTTATAAAAAGGGGTGGGAGCATCTGATGGAGTCCATGGAAGCCCCCGCCTCCTACAGGTGCTTTTGCGAACCAGGCGCCACCCATTTTGAATACATGCCCGTGTTCAGCCCCATCGGCGGCACCGGTTCAGTTATGGATGACGCCGCGCTTGTGGCTGAACAAGCCAAAAAAGAGTTGCTGAAACAGACCTTTTCCATTCTTACGGATTATTATATTTCCAAAGACTGGGATGAGATTCTAAAAATTTGCCTGGATCCCAATATTCCGCCCAAGGCAAGACTGAAAGCAGCAGAAATGGTGGGAGAATTAGGTGATGCCACAGCCGTGGAGCACCTGATCAACCATAAATTCCCCACCCCGGTATTACAAAAAGGGGTGAAAAAAGTCATTGAACAGCTCCATGAACGCCATTTTACCCGGGAATGCCCCTTCTGTGCCGAAATTATTAAAAACCGGGCCAAAGTATGCAAACATTGCGGCAAGGATGTGCCCCGGAAATAAGTTTGTTCCTCCGCCTTTTTATCAGGACATGTTGTCCCAAAATGACCGGCTCCGGTCCTCCATGCTTGTGCCGGCGGAATACCCGTTTCTGTTTTCCCTGCCGTAATGGCCGGCGACATTACGGCCAGCCGGTTGAGACCCCACAAGCCGGGCCACACGATCTTCAATGGGTGGATGGGTGGAAAACAGATTCATCATCTGTCTTCCGGTCAACGGATTGACAATAAACATATGGGCGGTTGCGGGACTGGCATCAACCTGGGACTGACTTCGGCTGAATCCCCCCAGCTTTGACAATGCGGATGCCAGACCATTGGGATTACCAGTAATACTTGCGGCTGTGGCATCGGCCAGGTATTCCCTGGATCTGGACACGGCCATCTGAACGATCATTGCGGCAATGGGGGCCACCATGGAGACCACTAGCACACCAATGACGCCAAGGCCACCCTCGTCATCATCCGTACCACCGAAAAAGGCCGAGAACCTTGCAATGGACGCAATCCACATGATGGCCCCGGCCAGGGTCGCCACAATGGTGGAGATAAGAATATCCCGGTTTTTTACATGACCCAGTTCATGGGCCAGCACCCCTTCAAGTTCCGCCTGGTTCATCATATTCATCAGCCCCTGGGTGACCGCGACAACCGCATGTTCCGGATTGCGTCCCCCGGGAGGCAAGACGGGCTACGATATCAAACAGGCCCGGGGCCTGGGAGCGCTCCAGCGGCTGGGCCTGGTACATTTTTAAAACAATTTTATCCGAATACCAATAACTTGAAATATTCATAACACCAGCAAAAACCAAGGCAATGAACATACCGGCCTGTCCGCCTAAAAGATATCCGAGAACCAGAAACAAACCGGTCATTATGATCAGAAGCATGCCGGTTTTAAATTGATTGGCCATAGTTGTCCTCTCTATTCATATAGGTCTATTGGTTTACAATCCATCTTCGCCCAAGCGTAAGAAAATATAACTCCCATAGTAAAAAAATCAACCGGGAGTCATTGATCATTAAGCCCATGGGCGGACCTGACATATCCGCGGCCAGGCTCAGCCCACAACGAAAGTTAAAGGATCTGTATCGATTACAAAGAGTTGACTATAAAGTGCTTAGTCGGCTATGCGGCAAATTAAAAAATTTGCAATCCTTTCCAAATGATGTTAGGGATTTTGGGTTTAAGGCCCATGATCAAAATAAAAACTCCCATCTGCTTGTCTTTTAAGCTGCCCTCGGCGTTACGCTAACGGACATATATATCGAATATGCATCCATTGGTGTACCTTGATGGCGACTTAAAATCCGGCGCAGCTTTGGGAGCTTTAATTTTGAATGGACCTTAGAGCCTGTTTGATAATTGATGAATCGGCTGCAATCTCATGAAAATGCCTCCAATTCCCCCAAATTTTATGTCAATAGTCCGGCTATTAACAGAAAATTTGTGAAAATTGCTTCTCATTTTATTCGACGGCAGTTGTCAGAGCTAAAAGCCCGTTTGGGAAAAGGTGAAAGGCCTCAGAAGAAAAAAGAAGCTCTGGTTGGTGTCAGTCTGTTTTTATGGCGGCAATCGAACCGATCAGGCCAGGGCGTAAATTCAAACGAAAACACAAGGTCAATAAGCAAGAGTTCCATATGAATTATAAGCCTTGCCGTTAACTTTATGACATTGCGTCCGTAGTGTTAAAAACGTTGCCGGAAATTTGATCTATCCCGAAGAAAATCGAGACAATCGAGAACAAAAAAGTGTAAAAGCCCAGAATATAAAACGCTTAGCCAGCCTGGAACGTAGTAAGGGCGATGTTATGGATGAAATTATCCGGGATGCTCAAAAGAGAGATCCCGAGCACAAGCGACAGTGGGTGGTGTTATTAGACGAAGCATTGCATTTGTGGGACTTGGTTGACCAGCATTTGAAAGGTGTTGGATATGTGGGAATATTAGACATTATCCATATTGTTGAGTACCTTTATATAATCGGCAACGCCTTGTACAGAAAAAATGAAGCCGTAAAGCTAAAGAAATGGGTTTATAAAATGCTTGTCGATATTTTGGAAGGTCGTGTGGTGTCGATGACCGATAAATGGTGCAGAGGCAACATTACTTCTTCGATCCGTTTATACTAGCGCAGATTGGGCTGAATTAACAGGGAGTTAGTATTTTATTAAGTAATACGCAGAAAGGTTACACTCTTAGCAATGTCCCAATCAAAGATAAAAATGAACACTGGACTGGAGAACAATTACTGAGGCTGTACAAAGATCAAAACGGGATCGAAAAAGGTACTGAATGTATGTTTTCTGGCCAGATTTACTCTGATAGGGGTTAGTAGTTACATTATGAGATGAGGATCAAACTTTTCAACGCCCTGACGTGCTGGAATTCAATCAAATCCTTGCAAAATTATGGGGAAATTGCTATACAATTGATTAACATGTAAACAGTATAGAATAAATTTAATACAACATCTTTTCATCTCTTTTCCTGACAATACTCAATAGGAGTCGACAATGGAACCTGTTCAGGGATATCTGGAAATCATGGACAAGGGGTTTGGTTTTCTAAGAAATATTGAAGAAAATTACAATCCCAAGCCTGAAAATCCCTATGTACCCAACAGCCTGATACGCAAACTCAATCTCAGGGAAGGCAGCTTTATCCAGGGCTATGGAGAAAAAAAGAGCCCGCAGAACGTAAACGTTGCGCTCATACGTATTGAAACTATCAACAACCTTGCCTTTGACGAGTTCATAAGAACGCCAATGCTCCAGGAGCAGGTCAGCGTCAATCCTTTTGAAAGGTACCACCTTGCCCAGGGGCCTGATGACCTGACAGGAAAAGCTTTAGATCTTATTGTTCCCATAGGCATGGGGCAGCGGGGATTGATCATTGCCCCACCAAAATCCGGAAAAACAACAATCTTAAGGCACATGGCCAACTCTGTGGTCGCCAATCACCCTGATACCAAAGTATTTGTTCTTCTTGTGGATGAACGGCCTGAAGAAGTTACCGACTTCCAAAGAGGGCTGGCAGGCGCCCATGTACTTTACTCTTCTGCGGATCAACAAATTGGCCAGCACATGAGGATGACCCGCCTTGCGGTGCACACGGCCATCAGATGCACGGAAATTGGTCAGGATGCCGTAGTTTTCATCGACTCTTTAACCCGGATGACCAGGGCGTTTAATATTGACACCGATTCCTATGGTAAAACCATGAGTGGCGGTCTTGGTGCCAATGCTATGGAGTTTCCCAGAAAAATTTTTGGGGGTGCCCGCAAGCTTGAGGGCGGTGGATCCCTTACAATGATTGCAACCATTCTGGTTGACACCGGCAGCCGCATGGATGATGTTATTTTCCAGGAATTCAAAGGAACCGGCAATATGGATCTTTACCTATCCAGAGAGTGTGCCGAGCAACGGATCTGGCCGGCCATTAATATTAATAACTCCGGAACCCGGAAAGAAGATCTGCTCATGGAACCTGAAGAGTATGAGGCTATGGTGAAGATTCGCCGCAGTATTGCACCATTAGATGAAGTCGCGGCTATGTCTCAATTTTTGTCGATGATTAAAAACAGGTTATAAAAACAGCATGTCCCTGTATCGTTAAAAATAAAAATCTCGGCACCCAAACAATTATAGTGCGGCAATTTATTGTTTTTTATGGGCATAGCAAAACAACCTCTTACACCAAGGCATGTTCAAGCACTTCAGCCATATTTTCTACATAGACAATATCAAGCTGTTTTTGAATCACTTTGGGAACGTCTATGATATCTTTTTTGTTTTCCTCACAGAGAATCACCTTTTTAATCCCATTGGCATGGGCTGCCAGAAGTTTTTCTTTTAGGCCGCCAATGGGCAGCACCCGTCCGCGAAGCGTAATTTCCCCTGTCATGGCTACGTTCCGGCTTACAGGGCGGCCGGTTAGAATGGAAACGACGGCCGTACACATGGCAATGCCGGCCGAAGGCCCATCCTTTGGGATGGCCCCTTCCGGCACATGGATGTGGATGTCTGTATCCTTATAAAAGTCTTCTGTGATGTTAAGACCAGCGCTTCTTGAACGGACATAGGATACAGCCGCCTGGGAGCTTTCTTTCATCACCTCCCCAAGCTTTCCGGTAACCATGACCTTACCCTTACCCGGCATGGTCACAGCCTCAATGGTTAAAAGCTCACCACCTGCCTGGGTCCAGGCCAATCCGGTAACAATTCCGGTTTTATCTTCCTGTTCAAGAATTGAATTTCTAAACTTGGGCTGCCCCAGATATTTTGAAACCGTATTTGCTGTAACCTGATGTTTTTTACGCGTCTTGGTCCGTACAATTTCCGTGGCTATTTTTCTAAGCACAGAAGAAAGCTCACGCTCAAGATTTCTCACCCCGGCTTCCTTGGTGTACTGCTTGATAATCGTCTGAATCGCGGCTTTTGAAAAAGAGACGTCCCCTTTATCCAGTCCGTTCTCACGCCTCTGTTTGGGAATCAGGTAGCCGGTGGCAATCTGGTATTTTTCATAATCCGTATACCCGGGTATCTGGATCACCTCCATACGGTCACGCAGTGGGGCCGGGATTTCATGCAGTGTGTTTGCTGTGGTGATAAATAAAATTTCAGACAGATCATAATCAACTTCAAGATAGTGATCGTTAAAATTTCTGTTCTGTTCAGGATCCAGTGCCTCCAGAAGTGCAGAAGAGGGATCGCCTCTAAAATCACTGGTCATTTTATCAATTTCATCCAGGCAAAAAACCGGGTTATTAAACCCGGTTTTTTTCAATGTCTGGATAATCTTTCCGGGCATGGCACCGACATAGGTTCTTCGGTGTCCTCGAATCTCTGCCTCATCACGAACCCCACCCAAGGAGATCCGGGCAAATGAACGCCCGGTAGCCCTGGCCACAGACCGGGCAAGAGAGGTTTTCCCGACACCCGGTGGTCCCACCAGGCAAAGAATCGGGCCTTTTATTTTTTTTACCAGAATCTGTACAGCCAGATACTCAAGGATCCTCTCCTTGGGTTTTTTCAAGCCGTAATGATCCTGGTCCAGAATTTTCTCAGCCTTTGAAATTTCATTTTTTATCCGGTTTTTCCGATACCAGGGCAGGGAAACCAGCCAGTCAATGTAATTTCTGACCACGGTTGCTTCCGAGGAGGTTGCAGACATCAGCTTGAGTTTTTCCAACTCCCTGCGCACAACACCAGCCGCTTCTTTAGGCATGCGCTTGGCCTTGATCCTTTTTTCAAGATCGGTAAACTCACCGCCTTGGCCATCCTCACCCATCTCCTTTTGGATGGCCCGCATCTGCTCGTTAAGGTAGTGACGCTTTTGAAGTTTATCCATCTGTTCTTTGACCCTGCCCTTGATTTTCTGGGACATGGAAAAAACTTCCGTCTCCTTCTGAATTAGCTTTAAAAGCAAAAAGAAACGTTCTTCAATATCACCACACTCCAGCAGCTTTTGTTTGTCCTGAACCTTGAAGGGCAGTTGAGCGGCAATGGTATCGGCATACCTTGACGGATACTGTTCCAGGGTATCCAGTCCCTTGAAAAAACTTTTGGAAACCACGCCGGACAAGTTGGCATAATGCTGGAACGCTTCATGAACAGTCCGGATGGCCGCCTCAGTGTTGGCATCGGACAACGGCTTTTCAGAGACGTCCACATAATCAACCACCTGGAAACCGTCCTGATCAACCATTTTAATGATACAGCCCCGGGCAACCCCTTCAACCAATGCCTTTACCGTACCATCGGGCAGTCGTAACAGCTGGGTGATCCGGGCTTCGCTACCCACCTGAAAAATATCATCTATCTTCGGTTTCAGAACTTCCGGATTTTTCTGGGTCGTAAGAAAAATTTTCTTGTCACCGCCCATGGCCTGGGACAGTGCCCTGATGGATTTTTCCCTTCCCACAAAAATAGAGGTTGTAACAAAGGGGAAGAGGACAATATCCCTCAAGGGTACCAACGGAAGGGTTTTAGTCTCATTTTCAGGCCCATCCTCGGGATTGAAAAAACGGGAAATACTGATCATGGATGTAAACTTTCTCTTTAAAGCCTGACCCAAAGCCCGTGTTTGGAAGAAAAATTGCTCAGATACAAGGCGCAGAAAAATTTGTAACTGGAGCAGCAACCAGGGAGGTTGTGAGAAATGGCCCTAAGCCTGTTTTTTGGGCTGTTCATACAGCAAGATAGGTTCCTCATTGTTTAATACCACTTCTTCGCCCACCACACACTCAACCACATTTTTTTTGGAAGGAATCTCATACATGATGTTCATCATGGTTTCTTCCATAATGGCTCGCAATCCTCTGGCCCCGGATTTTCTGGCAACCGCTTCCTTGGCCATGGCTTCAAGGGCCTCATCCGTAAACTGCAGCCTCACCCCTTCAATGCGAAAAAGTTCCTGATACTGCCGAACCAAAGCATTCTTCGGTTGGGTCAGGATCTTAACCAAAGACGATTCATTGAGCTCACCTATGGAAGTTATAATGGGCAGCCGTCCTAGAAATTCGGGGATCAGACCGAACTTAATCAAATCTTCGGGCTTTACCTGCTCAAGCAGCTCTCCAAGATTCACCTCTTTTTTGTCTGCAATTTTGGCACCAAAGCCCATGGTTTTCTGGATTAAACGGCGCTCAACCACTTTTTCAAGACCCGTAAAAGTTCCGCCGCAAATAAACAGGATATTGGAAGTATCCACCTTGACATAGTCTTGCTGGGGATGTTTTCTGCCCCCCTTGGGAGGCACTGCCGCAACGGTGCCTTCAATGATCTTGAGAAGGGCCTGCTGCACACCTTCTCCGGATACATCCCGGGTAATTGAAGGGTTGTCCCCACGCTGGGAAATTTTATCTATCTCATCAATGTAGATGATACCTTTCTGGGCCTTTTCAATGTCGTAATCAGCATTCTGAACCAGGGAGAGAACGATATTCTCCACATCCTCACCAACATAGCCGGCCTCGGTCAGGGCCGTGGCATCAGCAATGGCAAAAGGGACATCCAGAAACCGCGCAAGGGTCTGGGCCAGCAGGGTTTTCCCACACCCGGTCGGCCCGATAATCAGAATATTGCTTTTCTGGATTTCAACGTCGTCACCGCTTTTTGGCAAATGTGAAGACAGGCGTTTATAATGATTATAAACCGCTACGGATAAAATCTTTTTTGCACGATCCTGTTCGATTACATATGAATCCAGCTGTTCCTTTATCTGCTTGGGCACCATGAATTCCTTGGTACTTTCCGACTCGACAGCCAACTCGTTTTCTTCATCTTCAATAATTTCACCGCACAGCTTGATGCATTCATTGCAGATATAGACGCTGGGTCCGGCTATCAGTTTTTTTACTTCCTTTTGGTTTTTACCGCAGAATGAACAAAAAAACTGATCGTTTGTATCATTTTTTTTGGCCATATTTTATGACTCCTTTGACGCCTCCTGGTCAGAGGCCTTTTCCAATTGGCTTCTGTCACTGACTACATGGTCAACAATGCCGTATTCCAGAGCTTGCACCCCGGACATGAAAAAATCACGTTCCGTATCAGCCGCAACCTTTTCAATGTCCTGTCCCGTATGCGTTGATATAATTTCGTTCAAAGAATCTTTCATTCTTAAAATTTCAGTCGCCTGGATCTTGATGTCGGTAGCCTGACCCTGGGCACCCCCCAGCGGCTGATGAATCATAATTCTGGCATTGGGCAGGGCAAACCGTTTTCCGCAAGTTCCGGCAGTGAGGAGTAACGCCCCCATACTGGCTGCCTGGCCGATACACACGGTCGCTACGTCCGGCTTGATGTACTGGATGGTGTCATAAATGGCCATGCCTGCTGTCACAATGCCGCCAGGAGAATTTATATAAAAATTGATATCTTTCTCAGGATCTTCGGACTCAAGAAAGAGCATCTGTGCAACAATGAGGTTGGCAACTTCATTATCTATGGCAGATCCCAAAAAAATAATTCTGTCTTTTAATAACCGTGAATAGATATCATAGGCACGTTCTCCTCTGTTGCTCTGTTCAACAACCATTGGAATAAGAGGCACGATTTAACTCCTTGTTATGATCTAACTATATGTTTTTAATCTTGTTACCGGCTAAACAGTTAATGGATTGAACCGCTTCAATGATCTCATGGACCGCAAGTCTGCAGCAAACAAAACTACCTTGCTTTTTTCTATTATAAGGTTAATGGCCTTTTTTTCAAGTTGGGTATGTTTATAATGTTCAAGCTGACGCTGATCCATATTGAAAAAATTCTTGATAGCATCCTTTGTCGCGCTCATGGCCTGGGCCATCTCTTCAAAGCTTGTCTCAAGTTCTTCATCACTGAGCTCCATCTTTTCCTGGGCAATGACTTTATCCAGGATCAGATGCCGGCGTGCCTGTTTTTCAGCCACACCCTTGTATTTTTCCCGCATGATTTCCCGGCTTAACCCCACTTCTTCAAGGGAAGTGTTGTTCTGAGCATAGGCTTGTTCCGTTTCGGAAATAATACCATTCAGCTCACCTTCAATCAGGGCTTGGGGGACTTGAAAATCTATTTTTTTAAGAATTTGGGTGAAAACCTGTTCACTCATCTCATGCTGGATCCGCTGGGCAATCCCCTTTCCAAGGTTATCCCGGATGGCAACTCTCACATCTTCAAGGGTTTCATATTGGTCAAGGTCTTTTACAAGGTCATCATTGGCTTCGGGCAGCACCTCTTCCTGGATCTCTTTAAGTGTAACCTTATATTCAATGGTTTTTCCTTTCAGATTCTCGTCATGAAAATCATCATCGTAAACCACTTCAACTTCCAGATCCTGAACGGGAATGGCGCCGATAAGCTTTTGGGAAAATTCCTTGGGCAGCGGCTCCATGTTAATCGCTGTAACATAGTTTTCAACTTTAGGGGTATGCTCAAAGGGTTTTCCATTTAGAAACCCTTCATAATCAATCAGAACAAAGTCATTTTCTTTTACCGGACGCTCCTCTTCGACCTTCCGCTTAGTGGCCATGGTTTTTTGGAGCATGTATATCTGGCTTTCAACTTCGGTTTCGGTTACTTCATAAAGTGTCTTCTTGAGTTCAAAACCTTGGAAATCAATATCATCCAGTTCCGGCTTAACTTCCACAGAGATCTCAAACGCATAATCAGTATCCGGCGTAAGTTCCGGGGGGTCGAGCTGGGGTTCCCCCACAATATCTAACTTATGATTTTCAACTGCTTCCATAAAAGCCTCTTGGATCAGGCGTGGGGCAACCTCGGCATGAACGTCTGTGGCAAACCGGTTTTCAAGCACTTTTCTGGGAATTTTTCCTTTTCGAAAACCTTTGATATCTGCCGTCTTTTTTAAATCGGCATAGGCTTTATTCAACTCTTTGGAAATTGTTTCCTTAGGAATTTCAAAAGAAAGCACTTTTTTAATACTGCTCTGATCTTCGATTTTTACCTGCATGATTTTGTCCTGTTATATCCTGTTTAATTGGTATTATTCTAAACACACCTTCAAAAATAATAATTATACCCTAACTAATTTATTACACGACACAAATACGTTATATAAAGTCTGATAAAATACCCCGTCTTCATTGTGGTGTCAAGGGGATAACCGCCCTTTGAAACAGTGCAATCCCATGAAAGAATGGTCTTGATTTTTTTTGAAGCTGGAGATCGGAGACCGAAAATCAATCGTCCTTTACCGGATTCCGGTTTCCGGTCTCCAAATCTCTCTCAGCTTTGCTGGGTAAGCCACTAAGAGCCTGTTTGATAGTTGGTGAATCGGGCTGAGATCCCCTAATTATCAAACAGGCTCTAATAGGTAAATTTTTCCCGGAAAAAGGGAACAAGTTCATCTATCTTCATGCGCTGCTGCGCCATAGAATCCCGCTCCCGGATAGTGACGGCATTGTCGTCAAGGGATTCATAATCAAAGGTGACGCAATAGGGGGTACCGGCCTCGTCCTGGCGGCGGTAGCGCTTGCCGATGCTGCCCTGGACATCAAAATCCATGTTCAGTCCCAGTTGTTGTATCAGGGTGTCAAAGACAGGCTTTGCATTGTCGGCAATCTTTTTGGCCAGGGGCATCACTGCCATTTTCACAGGAGCTAACTGATTGTGAAGATGCAGCACCACCCGGGTATCCCCCTCTTTAAGCTCTTGCTCTTCATAGGCGTCGCACAAAAATACCAGAGCGGAGCGCTGGACCCCCAGGGAAGGTTCAATAACAAAGGGGATGTACTTTTCCCTTGCAGCCTCATCAAAATACTGCAGATCTTTGGCAGAGTACTCCATATGCTGGCTCAAGTCATAGTTGGTCCGGGAAGCAATGCCGCACAATTCCCCCCAGCCAAATGGATACTGGTATTCAATATCGGCAGTGGCATTGGAGTAATGGGACAATTCGGCATCGTCATGGTCGCGAAATCTAAGCTTGTCCGGGGTAACGCCCAGGCCTAGGTACCAATCCATACAGAAATTTTTCCAGAAATTATGATACGCAATCTCGGTACCGGGTTTACAGAAGTATTCTATTTCCATCTGCTCAAACTCACGGGTTCTGAATACAAAGTTGCCTGGTGTAATTTCGTTCCTGAACGCCTTGCCAATCTGGGCAATACCAAAGGGGATCTTTTTGCGTGAGGTGGTATGGACATTTTTAAAATTGACAAAGATACCTTGGGCGGTTTCAGGACGCAGATAGATCTCCTTGCCTTCGCCTTCAACCACACCCTGCTGGGTTTTAAACATAAGGTTAAAGGCTTTGGGCAGGGTCCAGTCAAGGCTGCCGCACTGGGGACAGGCGATATGTTTGGCATCAATAAAATCCAGCATATCCTGAGGCGGGGTCTTTTCTCCTGCCCAGTTGGCAGGCTGTTCATCAGACCCGTTGTCCTGCTGCCAGTTTTCCACAAGTTTATCGGCCCGTTCCCGGGATTTACATTTTTTACAGTCCATCAGCGGATCAGAAAAACTGCCCACATGACCAGAAGCCTCCCAGGTGGTCGGGTTCATAAGAATGGCGGCATCAAGCCCCACCATATCAATGCGCTCGGTGACAAATTTTTTCCACCAGGCTTCTTTCAGATTTTTGAGCAGTTCCACCCCTAACGGACCAAAATCCCAGGCATTGGCAAGTCCGCCGTAAATTTCAGATCCTTTATATACAAACCCCCTGCGTTTGCAAAGTCCAACCACTTTGTCCATCAATGTTGTTTCTTTTTTGGGTTTAGCCATTTTTTACTCCATGTTCCAAAACCGCCCGGATGGTGTTCTGGGTCAGTCTGTTATAGTTTAATAATAATCCACTGAAATTTTTTATTTTAAAAAGAGGTTGAATATACATGATTTTCATATTTTGCTGAACTGTTTTTTCAAATTTTTATACCTTCCCGGGATGGCCTAAGTTCCAAAGCTATTGAAATAATATTTTTTTCCACAAAACATTTATTTCTTCTCAATCAAAATGATCTATGATATGAATGTCCAACTAAGAATATTAACAATAGTGTTTTACTCCCCATGTCTCTGTCAAAAAAGACAGGAGCATGAGGAAAAGTATATGGGTTGCGGACTTCCCGCATCAGGAAAGACAGGTATTCATGAATGAAAAGAATTTAGACAAAAATCCTCCGCCTCCGCCTCAGATGAGCCCTTACGTATTTACTATTTTACTGCTCGGATTCGGGTTGTGGTGCTTTTGGGATGGATGGTTGACCACAGACGCTGAAATGGCTGAATATGCGCTTTTTAACCAGGTAGCAAGCGCTGTGTTGATTCCCTGGGCCATATGGGATTTTTTTAAAGTCAAAAAAAAATATAAAAAGAAATAAGGCCCATGGTCAGAATTAATCGAAAAGGATACTAATTAATGGAAGATGAACAACAGCCACAAGGAGAACTGCTTCTTCGGACCCAAACCATGCCGGCAGATACCAACCCGAACGGAGATATTTTCGGGGGATGGGTCATGTCCCAGATGGATATTGCAGGGGGAATCCTGGCTAAAGAGATTACATGTGGACGTGTGGTAACCGTTGCCGTGGAAGGGATGAAATTTATCCACCCCATTGATGTGGGGGATATCTTTTGCTGTTACGGTTATGTGGAAAAAATTGGAAACACCTCAATTACAGTGAAGCTTGAAGTGTGGGTCAAACCCATAATACACACCTGCAGTTTGGGGCGTTATAAAGTTACCGAGGCACGATTCGTATACGTTGCCATTGATGATAACCACAACAAAAGGGTTATTCCCAAAAAATAAAACAGTCGACGGGTTTTTACAGAATGGATTGCTGCAAACGCTCTCCTCTAAATTTTCCTTTGACTCCAAGGTGTAAAAATAGTGACTATTTATTTTTTAAAAAAAACGGACATTAATTTATGCAAACAAGAGAACAATGGGGCACACGGACCGGTTTTATCCTAGCGGCTATAGGATCAGCTATCGGCTTGGGCAATATCTGGAGATTTCCCTATGTTGCCTATGAAAACGGAGGCGGTGCCTTTTTTATCCCATATCTTTTTGCCATGCTCACTGCCGGCATTCCTTTCCTGATTCTGGAGTTCGGCGTCGGGTATAAATTCAAGACCTCGGTTCCTAATCTTTTCAGAACCCTGTCAGTCCGCTGGGAATGGCTCGGCTGGTGGCAGGTTCTGGTCTCCTTTATCATAACTATTTATTACGTGGCGGTCGTGGGCTGGACCCTCTCTTATTTTGTTCTGGCCTTTACCCGGGGCTGGGGAGCGGATCCTTCCAATTTCTTTTTTAACGCCTATCTTCACCTTTCAGATGCTCCCTTTGCATTCAACGGCATCCGGTGGCCCATACTAGGGGCGATCATTTGTGTGTGGCTTATTTGCTGGGCTGTGCTTTTCAGTGGTATAAAAAAAGGGATTGAATCGGCCAGCAAAGTATTTATGCCCCTGCTCTTTATCATGGTTTTGATCATCACAGCACGGGCTGTAACCCTGGAAGGCGCACAAGAAGGCCTGAACTGGATGTTTAAGCCAGATTTTACAGCGCTTTTAAATTTCAAGGTATGGGTTGCAGCCTATGGGCAGCTGTTTTTTAGTCTTTCCATCGGCTTTGCCATTATGCTCACCTATGCCAGCTACCTGCCCACGAATTCGGATATGACCAACAACGGTTTTATCACAGCCTTTTGCAATTGCGGATTCAGTATCCTTTGCGGTGTCATGGTCTTCGCAGTTCTGGGAAATATGGCTTTCCTGCAGGGCGTGGGGGTCGATAAAGTGATCAACAAGGGGGTGGGCCTGGCTTTTGTCACTATTCCCTCGGCCATTAACAGTCTGCCCAGCCCTGTGCTTTTCGGCACCCTGTTCTTTGCGGCACTGCTTTTTGCCGGATTAAGCTCTATGATATCCATCTGCGAGGTTTCGGTTTCAGTACTTATTGATCATTTCAGGATCAGCCGTAAGCGCGCAGCAAGTCTCTTTTGCGGCATCGGCTTTTTGTGCGGTATCGTATTTGCGTCACATTCAGGTCTGCTGGTTCTGGATATCGTAGATCGGTTCATCAACAATTTTGGCGTACTGGCCGGAGGGCTTGTGGAGATTATATTCCTGTCCTGGATCTGCGGCCTTGACGGATTTAAGGAAAAAATAAACCTGAGCAGTGATTTTAAAGTTGGAACGTTGTGGACTTTTTGCCTTAAAATCATCACCCCCGCTATTCTTGGCTATATGATCATATCCAACCTTGTCGGAGATATTAAAACCCCATACAGCGGGTATCCGTCTTTGGCCTTGTTCGTATTTGGCTGGTGTATGGTGGGGGGTATCATCATTCTCAGCTTAATTATTAGTTTTATTGTTCAAGGAGATGAAAAATGATGACCTCCGCTATGATTATGATGGCTCTGGGGCTCGGTATTACCTGGATTGGTGCCGGCGTCTGCATTGCCATTGCCATCAAAAAAAATAAGCTTTGAGATAGGCCTTAGGCACAAGATCAAAATAAAACCTCCCCAATGAAGCAGTTGCTGAACGATGCACGTTCTAAACTGAAAGGGACTGATAGAAGGCAGTTCATGGCTCATGTTGTTTTGCTGATGGGTAAAGGAGGTCAAAGCAGAGCTGAAAAAGAGCTCGGTTGGAGTCGAGATACAATCCGAAAAGGCATGGGAGAACTAAAATAAGGTAGATCCGTTTTCCAGGGATGGATATAATTGATATGGCCTGAGAGCTTGTGATCACGATTCTGAACCAGATACCGTTCTGAAGCTTTTTGGTATATTATTACCAGCAACGAATGAATCCTTTGGTTAACTTTGCATTGACGCATTCCGTCAATATCCGTTTGGCCTATTATCCCCCTTATCACAGCAAATACAATCCG